>Ga0114915_1000718_pt1 | contig 14797 bp, 17 predicted proteins | sample MalvirAntarct_55_FD_87288 | JGI IMG/M metagenome (GOLD analysis project Ga0114915, IMG submission 87288) | Marine viral communities from the Global Malaspina Expedition - Malaspina viral metaG Antarct_55 | ecosystem: Environmental > Aquatic > Marine > Oceanic | place: South Georgia Island...
AACAATACTCTAATGCAATCTACGATATTATCAAAGAGATAGTTCCTGTTGCTTGTGAGTCTTTTGAAATCAATAATTAATAATAAATAATAACCTTGTTAACGAATTATAGATTTATATAAGAATAGTTGTTGACTAATAGAAACTAAAGTTCTATAATTAAGAGGTAAGAAAAAAGAGCGGTTAGCTCACTTTATTAATTAAAAGGAAAAAAATTATGAGAATTACAAACAGCATACAGCGTCAACGAGTTTTAAGAGAATTGAAATCTTTACAAGACAAACGAGGCGTAGGTGAAACTACATTACAAGATGAAGTAAGAGCTAATCATTTAAATATTGAAATTATACAATATGAGATGACGATAGAAGCAAAAAGAGAATCATTAATTGAACTAAATAATAAAACGAATGCTGCAGATGCTCGTGAAGTTCCCTTACATCATGGATTTAAAAAAATTACTAATAATTCTAAGTTTGTAGCAAAAGACTTCTTTGAAAAAGATGGCGTTCAATATTCTATTACTCACCCTGTTTGGAACGGTAATAAAGTAAGATTAGTAGTAGATTCTTCAAATACGAATGAGCTTTAATATGACACCAGCAGAATTTAAACAAAACCGCAAAGACTTAAAACTAACTCAAAGGCAATTAGCTAAAGAGTTAGGATTATCGGAAAAGAACGGTGATGTCTACATAAGAAGAATAGAAGGCGGAAAATGTAACGCAAGTGGGTTACTGATTAAATGTTTTGAACTGTTAATCAAGTATAAAAAAAATGATTATATTACATGTCATTGCATAAGCTTTAGTAGTATTTAAGAATAAACGTAAAAAAACAACAAATAAATTATGACTAGAGAAAAAGACAGAATAGCAAAGAAAGTAAAAAAAATAACACAGCCAGAAGGAAGGCCAATATTATATAATGATGAGATGGCATTTGCTATTTGTGGCTTGATAGCAAAAGGATATAGCGTGTGCAAGACTGCCGATACTGTAGGTATAGGGACTTCAACTGTTTATGCTTGGTTAAGAGTGTACCCAAAGTTTTTAGATATGTACGAAAAGGCAAAAGAGGATCAAGCTGATTTATTAGCTGAGCAAATACTTGAGATTTGTGATGATGGGCGTAATGATTGGATGGAGGTGAACGATAAAGGCAACGAAGCATACAAAGTTAATGGTGAACATGTGCAACGCTCCAGATTAAGGGTTGACGCTCGGAAGTGGATGGCCTCAAAATTAAAGCCTCGTAAATATGGGGAAAGCTCAAGGTTGCAAGCTGAGGTTAAAAACACTAGTGATCGATCAACCTGGTTGAGCGATACTTTAAATGATATTGATAATAACAAATAATGTGTGGATGGTGTAAAAACCAGAAAATCTACAACCCTTTAAACATTGGCTTAAATGCTCTTGGCTCACGGGGTAGAGACAAACTTAAGTAAGAATGAAGGTTATCAATTGTTTTAAAAAGAAATCCCTCTATAATTATATTATAAAGAAGATCTTTTAGATCTTTTTAGCTTTACTAACAAATTTAAAACATTATGAAACTAATAGCATTAATAATCACCTTGACTTTTATAGCACTATCTGCACAATCAAAAGTAAGCATGAAATGCGGATTGTTAACTTTAGCCCCTCTTGGATGTGCTAGAGCTGACTCAATTTGCATGTGCGACAGATACAACAATTGTCACTGGCAATACATAAGATGTTAAATGAAACATAGCCGAGAAACTCTACAAAGATTTAAAGACAACCTTGCAAATAAGGAATGGCGACTTAATAACCTTTACTATTGCAAAGATGAAAACGGTATTAAGTTTTTATTCAAACCCAACCCCTGTCAACAAACCATAGTACACGAGAAGCACCCTTTAAACATAATACTCAAAGCAAGGCAACTTGGAATAACGACATTCTATTGCATAAACTTCCTTGACGATTGTCTTTTCAACTCTAACATTACCGCAGTTTTGATTGGTGATGATTTAGAGGATGCCAAGAAGATCTTAAGAGACAAAGTTAAATATGCTTACGATAGATTGCCTGATGAAATCAAAGAGCTTCGCCAGTTAATGACCGACTCAACCGAGATTATGCGCTTTAGTAATGGCTCATCATATAGCGTTACCACCTCCGCACGTTCTGGCACAGTTCAACGCCTGCACATTACTGAATTTGGTAAAATATGCCGAAAGGCCCCTGATAAGGCTGAAGAGATTATGTCTGGTTCATTAAACACAGTTCACCAAGGGCAACAGATAATTATTGAATCAACGGCGCAAGGAGCTAGTGGCTATTTCTTTAAGTTATGCGATAAAGCTGAACGTCAACAAAGGATGGGCGAGAAATTAACCTTGATGGATTGGAAATTTCATTTCTTTGGTTGGCAGATGGATAAAAGGTATCAGATGAAAGGACAATTACCAATAGATCACGGCTTACATGATTACTTTCATGACCTGGATAATCAAGGGATAGGTTTAACAGACCATCAAAAACTTTGGTACATAAAGAAGAACGAAACACAGGGCGACTTAATGAAGCAAGAGTTCCCTTGTAACTCAAAAGAGGCATTTGAGAAGGCTATCATCGGGGCTTATTTTGCAAAAGAACTGATGGAGCTAGAGAAGAAGGGGCGCATTACCCAAGTTAGTGTTGATGATTACGCACCCGTACACACCGCATGGGACATAGGATTGAATGATTTAACTTGCATTTGGTTTGTACAAAAGATGGGCTTGGATTATGCCGTGATAGATTATTACGAGATGAGCGAACAGGCGTTGCCCCATTATATAAATATGCTAAGAGAAAAAGGCTATAATTACGGCCTTCATCTACTACCTCATGATTCAAAAAAAAGATCTTTTCACGATGGCAAGACTGCTATTCAAGTAGCTGATGATTTAGGCGTTAAGTTTACACATGTTGCAAGAACTCCTTCAAAAATAGATAACATCAATGAAGCTAGGATTTTATTAAAAAAGTGTTGGTTTGACATTAAAGCTTGTGCAACAGGATTGACAAGGTTAAGAGAGTACCGCAAGAAGTGGAACAAAACCGTCGGGGCTTTTATGAACGATCACGAACATGACGATTCATCACATGCCGCAGATGGTTTCAGAACCTTTGCATCTAGTATTGAAATGATCAAGAATTATGCTGAAGATGAGAACGACTATCACGAGCAGGAAGATGAAAATTATCATTTTAATTCTGATGACATTACGGGTTATTGATGAATATAATATTTATTATGTAAACTATGCTTGACATAATGATATTTATTATGTAAACTAGGTTTTTTATGTAAACTAAATTAAAATAATTAGTGAAATTAGAAAAGCTTTTAGAAACAGGTAATTTAGTTAACTCTCTTGATGATGACAAGAAAAGCAAGATAATTGATCAAGTAAAGCAACGATTCAATTACGATACGGATAGCCGAAAAGAAAAGCAAGATAAAATAGAAACTATCGTAAAGCTTGCTCTGTCGGTTGTTAGTCCGAAATCTTACCCTTGGGCTGGTGCCTCAAATGTTAACTATCCCCTTATATCAACAGCGAGTATCGACTTTGGGGCTAAATGCTCCCCTGAGATCTTAAGGGATGACTTTATTTGCAAAGCTAAGATCATAGGTAAGGATGATGGAAAGGCTGCGGTCTCAATAAATGGCGAGCCTATCTTAGACCCTAATTCTGGCCAACCAGTATTTACTCAAGTAGGTGTTAAACAAAAAAGAGGTGACAGGGTTTCAACTGTTATAAATTACCAGCTAACGGATCAAATGGAAAACTGGGTTCCTGACATGGATAAGTTACTTGTTAGCCTTCCAGTAACAGGCACAATGTTTAAAAAGACTTACGAGGATTCAAAAGGTAATCCAATCAGTGAACTGATCTATCCTGATAAATTAGTTTTGCACGATAAGACTACTAACTTTGAGAAAGCTCCAAAGACCCATATTCAAGAGCTTTATGTTAACGAGATCCAAGAAAGAATTAGAAAAGATGTATTTATAGATTTTGTCTATGATGAAGAGGCGAGTGATCAAATGATTGGTAATGATCTTTCTAATGCTCAAGATGGAAATTCTAGTAATGATTTAAATAGTGGCCTTCATATATTCCTTGAACAATGTTGCTGGATTGATCTTGACGAAGATGGTTTTTTAGAACCTTACGTCGCAACAGTTCACTCCGCAACAGATACCCTAGTCAATCTATCAGCTAGATTTAAGAAAGAGGATGTTGAGCGTGCTGATGGTAAGATTGTGGGAATTAAGGCAATAAACCCTTACACTCCTTATATATTTATTCCATCGCTTGATGGGTCATTTTATGGTATAGGGCTAGGCCACTTACTATTAAACTTGAATAAGTCTATAAATACATCTATTAATCAGCTAACAGACGCAGGGACATTACAGACAACTGGGGGCGGATTTATTGCTAAAAGTCTTAAGATTAGAGGTGGTTCATTTAAAATGAAGCCTAATGAATATAAAAACGTAGATAGTAACGGTGGCGTAATACGTGACTCAATAGTTCCTTTACCAACCCCGCAACCTTCTCAAACTATATTTGCATTACTTGGGTTCTTGTCTCAATCGGGCGATAAGCTAGGTTCGCTTCGTGATGTATTCACTGGGGAAAATGCTGCTAATATTTCAGCAACCACAACCATGGCGATGACTGAGCAAGGAGTCACTCAATTTAAGGCAATCTATAAAAGGGTTTACAGGTCTTTGAAGTCTGAGTTTAGAGTCATTTATAATATCAATAGTAGTAGTTTATCAAATAATAAATATGCGGAGATATTAGATGAAGCTTCTGGAGATGTTTCTGTCAAATTAGACTTTAGTAAAAAAGGATTTGATATTGTTCCAGTTGCTGATGGGGCTAGCGTTACTAACTCCCAAAGAGTTGCAAAATCTGGTGTTTTAATGCAGTTCTTAAATGATCCTTATGTTGATCAAATATTACTAAGGAAGAAGATACTTAGTGGATTCGATATTGAAGATTATCAAGATCTTATTGTCACCCCTCCACCACCTGAGCCAAACTCCGACATGGTTTTTGCACAGGCGGAGATGGTTAAGGCTAAAAATAAATTAAAAGAAGTTGAGATCAAAGGTATTGAAACTGGATTTAGTATTGAACGAGGAAAATACGATATTGAAAAAACTCTTGCTGATATTGAAAAAACTAAATCAGAAGCTATTAAAAATATTTCTGACGCTATGAATAAAGAAAAAGAGGTTCAAATTAGTTCACTAACAAAAGTTGCTGAATTAATGCGCACAAAAATTGAGGATAATGTTAACAAACAAAATGAAAGTAATGAAAATAATCAAAATAATCAAAACAATCAAGAGTCTACTGAAGAAAGAAAGGGTAGAAGTAAAGAGCCGCAAGTTTCATAATATCTATCATAAGATAGAAGGTATCGGATTAAGTGAATTAGAATTAGAGGCGTGGTTAAAAAGCGATACAGCTTTGAAAATTACTAGATTACTAAAGATTAAGCAAGATATTTTATTAAAAACATTACTAAATCCAAGTAATACTAATAAAGATTATATAGTAGGAAGGTGTCAAGGTTACTGTGATATTATAGAATTTTTTGAGGAATCTATTATGGGTGATGAGGATGTAAAAGACCTTATTACAGACTATAAAGATAGTATATTAATTAATATTTAAGAAATGAGTAAGGAGCTATTTAATAAGTCGGGCATAATACCCTTGGGGCATAAAGTCTTAATAAAGCTAACAAAACTAGAAAAGAAAACCATTGGAGGAATTATCATACCAGATGACGTTTTAGATAAAGAGCAATTTGCAGGTCAAGTTGCAGAAGTCTATGACTTAGGGCCAGCGGCCTTTTCTATTGGTATAAGTGATCTTCCACTTGAGTGGAAAACTTCCCCAAAAGTATCATCAAAAATCTTAATCAATAAATACGCTGGTATAGGTGTTCAAGGATTAGATAAAGAGGATTATCGTCTTATAAACGATAGTGAAATATTAGCAATATTAAATGAATAATTATGAGTGAATTAGTAGAGACAGAAACAGTCGGAGAAATTAAATCAGTATTAGATCAAGCAAATATGCCTGAACAATCTAATGAACAAGAATTAAAAGAGGACATTCCTCAATTATCTTACAAAGAGCGACAAGAACAAGCTTATAATAAGGAAGACGAAGCAGGCAAGAAGGCTTGGATGGAAGGATGGAGGCCCCAAGAATTAGACAAGGGAAAAAATAGAGACGGTTCAGATAGGAAATGGTTAACAGCAGAAGAGTTTTTGAATAAATCAAGAACAAATCCTGCAATAGCTAATGAGAGAATTAGAGAACTATCCAAAAGGATTGAAAAAGCCGAAAAGGATGCCAAAATGGCTTACGATAGAATAGAGGCGGCTGAAGAAAAAGGTTATTCTAAAGCTCTTGAAGAAATAGCAAAAAAACAGCGTGAAGCAGTTGAAGTTGGAGATGTTGAGGTTTTTGACAATCTTCGTAAACAAGAGGCTGATATAATAGCTAATAAATATAAACCTGAACCAATTGTTGAGGATGTATTAGATAATGAGCCAGTAAACAATCAAAAACAACTATCTTCTAAAGATGTAAAGACCTTAAGAGATTGGGAGGCTAACAATCAATGGATGTCAACAGACGCTAAGATTGCAAATTATGCTATTAATTACGAGAAAGAACTTCTGCAAAATAGTCCTTATATGTCATTAGAAGAAAGGCTTGTTGAAGTGGAAAAAGAGGTGAAGGAGACTTTCACCAAGAAGTTTAGCACGCAATCTAGTGGTCAAATATTTGGCTCTAGTGAAAGTGGAGGCTATGGAGCTTCTAAATCAGTCAAAGGTTATTCTGATTTATCCAAGCACACACAAAGTAATTGCGATCAAGTTATGGAAATGAGAGGAATAAATCTTCGTGGCGAAAAAGCTATAAAAGATTTCAGACAATCATTTGCTAGGGCGCATTTTTCTAGTAATTAATAATAATGAGTAAATAAAAAAAATATGACAAAAAAAACAATACAAGAATCTACTGAGTCAACAAAGGTTGAAGATTCTCGAAATGACGACCGTAACAATTCAAATATAGTTACCCTACCAGGAGGTAGAAAGATTATAAGAAGAGCTACGGAACTACTAGGTGAGGAAAATTTAAAACTATCTGTACCGTCTAAAACTGGATTCTCAAGAAGGTGGATTAGTGATGCACATGATCATAATATGCAAAACTATGTCAATCTTGGCTTTAAGCCTGCTTGTGACGAATCTGGTAATCTTATTCAACCTCGTAGAGGTGGAGTTAGAGTTGATGGCAGATCATACGATATGTTTTTATTTGAGATACCTACAAAAACTATTAAAGAGTTAAAGAGAAAAAGAGACCAATTAAACCGTGAACAAGAAATTCAAGCTAGATTGAGTGAAGCGCAGGAATCTGAAGATCCTGATATTAATGTTTACAACACAAATGAGAAAGGTCAAAATATAAACAGTACAAAAACTATACACGCAAAATAATATAAATTTAAATATAAAATAAAATGGCTAATCAAGATATTAAACAGGGCTTACGCCCACTAAAAGCTCTATCTGGAGAGTTTAGAACCAATAACTACTATGTACCTGCTTCATATGGTACTGCTTTATTTATTGGTGATCCCGTAGTAATTACTGGAACAGCTAACACATCTAATGTAATTGCTAATGGTAGAAAATTCCCTGCTGGGTCTTTACCTGAAATCAGTAAAGCAAATGCTGGTGATACTAATGCCTTTACTGGTGTTATTGTTGGTTTTTTAACTAACTTTGACAACATGTCAATTGCATATAAACCTGCTTCTACTGAAGCAATAGCAATTGTTGCTGATGCTGCTGATCAAGAGTATTTGATTCAAGAAGAATCTGGCGGCAGTCCGCTAGGCGTAACTTCTGTAGGTCTAAATACTAACCTTGTATTTACTAAAGCTGGTTCAACTGCAACTGGTTTTTCTGGTGCTGAGCTTAATAACTCTACTCTATCAACAAGTGCCACATTCCAACTTAAAATCTTAAGACTATTTGATGAAATAGACAATGAGATTGGAAAGAATGCAAAGTGGGTTGTTAAAAACAACAATAGCACTCAATCAAACGCAACAACAGGCGTATAATAATATAAATTTAAATAAAAAAAATCATGTCAATAGCACTTACAGGAAGTTTTCCTAAAGGTCAACAAATCGGAGCAAATGCAATTACTTTTTGGGGATCATATAACGAAAAAGATACCGTCTTTTCTAAAATCTTTAAATCTGAATCAGTAAAAGATCAGTATTGTGAAGATACTCTTATCACTGGTATGGGTTTAATGCCAAAAAAAAATGAGGGTTCTGATATAGCCTACGATTCTATGAGTCAAGGTTACACAACTAGATATACTCAACAAACTTATGGATTGGGTTTTGTTGTCTCTTTTGAGCAACAAGAATTTGATCAGTATATCAAAATCATGGAAAAAGGTATGAATCACTTATCTAGGTCTTTAAAAGAAACCAAAGAAATTACAGGTGCTAATATCTTTAATAATGGCTTTGATTCTTCATATGTTGGTGGTGATGAAGTAGAACTTCTTTCTACTGCTCACTCTTCAAGAGCTGGTGATTTTTCAAATGAATTAGCAACTCCTGCTGATTTCTCTGAATCTTCTTATGAGGATATTTTAATCCAAATTAAGAATGCTAAGAATGATAGAGGATTAAGAATTGGTCTTAAACCTAAAGAGTTATTAATTCCTACAGCACTATCTTTTGATGCTAGAAGAATTGTTAACTCCCCTATGCAATCTGGTAATGCTAATAACGATATTAACGCTTCTAAAGGTTCTTTATCGAATGGTATTATTGAAAATCCATATTTGACTGATGATAATGCGTGGTTCGTATTAACTGATGCTCCAGAAGGATTTAAGCATAAATCAAAAATTGACGGAAGATTCTCTAATGATGGATCTTTTGATAACGCAGATCACAAATATAAACTTTTGTCTATGTTTGCAATGGGTTACTCTGATCCAAGAGCAGTATATGGCTCTGCTGGTGTATAACCAGTCTTAATTTTAAGCGTGGTCAATTAATTTTGGCCACGTTCTTTATGAACTCTTAATTTTATATTACTATGGGAACTCCAACAAGATTACCAAATGGCGTAACTAACGTCACTAAAGAAAATATTTTAGGTCAATTTATTCAACTTGATCCTACTAAAACTCACACGTATTTTGATGATTTTGATTATTTTGATGATACTCAATGGGTCAATACATCTTCACAAGGCGGCGGTGGTGCTGCTTCAGTGGTTATCTCTGATGGTGATGGTGGACTTTTATTAATTAGTAACGCTAATGGCGTTGATGATAAGGATTTTCTTAATAAAAAAGGTGAATCCTTCAGAATGGAAGCTGGTAAAAAAGCTTTCTTTAAAACTAAATTTAAAATATCTGATGCAACTCAAAGTAACTTTGTAATAGGTTTACAAATTACAGATATTACTCCACTGGTAGCATCTGATGGTATTTATTTTAAAAAGGATAACGGCGATACTAATGTGGATTTTGTTGTAACTAAAAACAACATAAACACTACAGTAACTGCGGCGACTACTATTGCTGATGATACATTCATCACCCTAGGATTCTATTATAATGGTATAGATGCGGTTTATTATTACTCTGGTCTTAATAATAACCCTACTCTATTAGGTAAATCAGCCGTTACTAACCTTCCTGACGATGAAGATCTTACAGTTTCTTTTGGTATTCAGAACGGTGAGGCGACTTCTAAAACCATGACTATTGATTACATCTTTGCTTCTAAAGAAAGATAATTACTTGAGGGGGTTAGTCACCCCTCTTAATTTTAAATAAAGATATTATGAGACCAATTATAAAAAACTTAGATTTAGATGATGTAGATGATAATAGTGTATTTGAAAATCAAATTATTGCAGGGGCTGGTTTATTTACTTTAAACGGATCTGGTGTTGTTGATGGTGAATGGATTATTTCAGATGGATTTGCTCGTAAAATTAGCTTTAAATCTCTTGGTGATATATCAGCAACCACTCTTACTATTACAGGCTATTCAGATCTTAATAAAACTAATCTTATTACTGAAGATGTTACAGGGCCTAATAATGAAACAGTTGTGGGAACTAAGTATTTTGCTATAATTACTAGTATTTCTGGTAATGTAGGTATAGGCATTAGCATACAATCTGGCTTTTCTTCCCAAGCAGTTACTGCTGCTCTTCCTATTAATTGGAGAAATGGTATAGCTTCTGTTAATTTAGATATAACTGGAACTATGAATGTAACAGTCCAAAATACTTTCGATAAATTGCAAGATTTAAATAATTTAGATTTCTCTTGGCAAGACTCATCGATTTATACCCTAGTTTCCACTCTACAGTCTGTAAGTGCATTTTACGAAGGATTACCTTCTGCTTTACGATTAAAAGTGAACTCCTACAATAGTGGGGCTGAATGCAAATTAACAATAAGACAAACTGAATACTAATGGCAAAAGATTATAAAGTTATATGCGATAGGTCTGGGTTTGAGGCTTGGCGTTCTGAGTGTAAACTTGAGTGGGATGGTAAACTAGTCTTAAAGGAATTTTGGATGCGTAAAAACCCGCTAGACTTTGCAACTCCAGAAGCCACGCCGACTCCAATAGAAAACCCTAGGCCCGAAAGTCCAGATTATTTTGTTGGAAACAATGAAGTAAAAGCAAGTAATTTATAATTATGCAAATAGAAGTTTTCAACATTCACAAGGAAAAAGATAGGGAAAAATATTATCCTATACTTTGTAAATGGTGGGTAGACTGGAAATGGCCACCAGTTCATTGGCACTATTTATCTACTACTGGAGTAATGATTAAAAGTGGTGATGAGTATCTTTGCGCTGGTTGGATGTATCAAACGGATAGCTTGATGTGTGTTAGTGATTTTTTTATTAGCACAAGGGAAAAAATAGATAGACAATTAAGAAAGGATGCTTTAAAATTAGTTATTAAGTCTATTGAGGGAATCTCTAAAAATAAAGGATTCAAAACTGTCTATACTTCTGTAAAAAACAGATCATTAATTAAAACATTAATTGAACTTGATTATGGGAAGGACTCAACCACTGGTAAAGGTGATGAGGACATGACGGTATTTATTAAAAAAATATAACTCAATATGGCAGTATCAACAGGATTGGCAATAGGAGGGGCAGCCGGGGCAGCCGTAGGTTCATCGTTAATTAACGCTAATAGTGCTAGAAGGGCAGCTGATACACAAAGAAAAGCGCAACGAAATGCCTCTACAAAATTACGAGCAGGTAGACAGGCGGCATTAGGAGAAATAGCACCATACCAGGATTTTGGAGATCAGGCTTTAGAGCCGCTTTCTGCTTTAGCTTATGGTAAAAGACTCAATGAAGATACAGGTGCATATGAGGATATTTCCCCAGAAGAAAGATTATCCTATTTTCAAGAATCTCCCGATTATCAATTCAGATTACAAGAAGGTAAAAGTGCTTTAGAAGCTAGCCAAGCAGCTCGTGGTGGCTTATTCTCAGGAAGAGCAGGTCTAGAAGCTCAACAATTTGGACAAAATACAGCCTCAGGAGAATATAATACTTATTTGGATAGATTACAATCACTCATGACTGGTGGACAAAATGCAGCAACAACAGCCTCTAATATCCATATAGGTTCAGGAACTAATTTAGCTGATGCTGCAATTGGAAGAGGTAATATAGATGCCCAAGAACGACAAAACTATGGAGGAGCTATTAGTGGCGGCATATCTCAATTTTCTCAAGCGCTTGGCTTTTTATCTGGTGGAGCTGGCGGTGGTGCTGGCAAACAGAATCAACAAATTGGAGGTGTATTTTAATGTCTAAATTTCAACCAACATTATTTCAATCACAAACTCCTAACATAATAGGAAGTTTCATTTCAGGGCAAAGATCCGCAGGAGCAATTGATAATATGGATATACAAAACCAATCAGCGTTGCAACAAATGCGGGCTAGACAAGAAGCTTCAGCAAGATCTCAACAAATAGATAGATTGAGTCAAGAAGCACAAATTAACCCACAAGCTTTTAATCAATTAGCTGCTATCGCTCCTCAAAGAGCAAAACAAATACAAGATATACAAATTACAAGATCGCAGACAGTAGGAAGAATAGCGCAAAGCTTTAAATCTCAATCTTTAGAAAGTAAGGATCGTAATTATCCTAGAGTTGTTCAAGATCTTCAAAGTAAAGGCTTTGATATTTCAAGATTACCAGATGTATATGATCCAGTAATAGTAGATCCTCTAGTTAATCAAGCAGTTAATCAGTCAAGGGATGTTGAAAAACAGATGGGGCAATCCGCTAAATTCTCAATTAGAGATACTGAACAAGGAACTTTAAGAATCAATGAATCAACTGGTGAGGCCTCACCTATTACTTTAAATGATCAAAACGTTAATCCAGTTAAGAAAGTTGGTACTACTATAAATATGGGAGAGGCCGAAACTGAAGAACAAAAAGGCTTTGGTAAAATGAGAGCTAAAAGATTCGAGGATGTTATGGCTAGTGGTGATTCTGCTCAAAGAGGTTTAGAAACTTTACAAACCTTAGAGCAAGCCGTTAATAATCCAGAAGCAACTCAAGGTGCATTTGCTACAATTAGAGGAGATTCTAAAAAAATCGCTGATTTATTTGGATTTGAAACTAAGGGTTTAAAAGATGATGCTATTATTGCGTCCGTTGGTAATAAACTTGCCTTACAACTTAGGAGTCCTAAGGGTGAAGATGGTGGCTTAACTGGTTCAACTTCAGATAGAGATCTTAAATTTTTGGTTGCTGGCGTGCCTAATAGAGATAAAACCAAAGAGCAAAATATAGCTTTGATAGAAATTGGCATAAGAGATAAAAAAAGAACAATTGAATTAAAAGAAGTAGCAAGGCAATATTTAGAAGAAAATGGAACTTTTGCAGGATTTGAAAAAGCTAAAAAAGAATGGTTAGAAGAAAATCCTCTTTTTGCTAATGACGAAAATAAAACGAGGATTAAGAAAATGCTATCTAGTGACAATAAAAAGAATACTCGTAAAAAACTTTTAATGAATAAATACGGTTTAGAATAATGCCTGATATAAGCCTTGTAAAAAACAATGTTAAGAAGATGATTGAGCAGAACGCTCTTGAAAGGGATATTGACGCTTACATAGATTCGGAAGGCTATACCATTAAAGATTTAAAAACCAAACAAAGATCTACCTTTCAATCTTTTGTAAATGCACCGATTGATTTTGCGAAGGGTTTACCAGGGGGTTTAGGTAAAGCGGCAACTGGATTTGTGCAAACAGCTACTGATCTTGGAGAATCTGGCGCAAGGGCGATTGAAAAAAGTATCTACGGTGATGTATTAGATCAAGAAACGTTCGGTGATAAATTAAGAACTCAAGTTGGAAAAGAAAATAAAGAACGTGAGAAGTTGCCATTAGCGGAAAGAGCTGGTAACTTAGTTGGTGAAGTTGCACCCTTTCTTGCTTCTGGCACAGGAACTGCTAGATTGGTTACTACTGGTGCCTCAAAAATTCTTCCTAAAGTGGCTGCCTCTGCTGCTGGGTTATCAGCTGGTGGTGCAGTAGGTGGTGGAGTTAGTGAAGGATTGGCAGCAAGAGAAGATGAAGGTAGATTAGAAGGTGCTAGTATAGGTGCTTTAACTGGTGCAGTAGCAGCACCTGCAATAGGTGGTGTTGTTAGTGGTTTTAAAAAAGTACCTGATATATTTAAAAAAATATTCTCTAAGGGAACTCCTGAGCAAGTAACGAACAAAGCAATACAACCTGAAACAGCCTCAAGAGCCTTAAAAGAGCTAGAAAATGCACCTATTGACAAACCAATGACTGGGTTAGATATACAAGAGCCAGAATTTCAAGAGTTTACTAGAAGTGTAATTTCCCGCTATCCTCAATCAAGACAGATTGCACAAGATTTTGCGCAAGGTAGAAACAAAGAAGCTTTTGCTAGAATTAACAATGATCTAAAAGCACTATCTAAATCTGGTAATGCTGATGAATATTCTAAACAATTAAAAAACACAAGAACAACATTAGCTGAACCACTATATGCAAAGGCTTATGAAGAAGGTGCGGATATTGGTAAAGTTACGCAAATTACTAATAAACAAAGAGAGGATATATTTCAGCAAGCAAGTGGAGGTAATAATGTAACTGGAGAACAATTGAAGGATATATTATCAAGCTATAAAAAAGCTCAAACCATTATATCTAAAACAAAGCCAAAAAGTCTTTTTCAGTTTATAAAAGAAAACGGCGGTATTTCTGACTATAAAGGAGAATTACAATCATTAGGAATAACAAATAAAACATTACCTGGACTTTTAAGAAAAGAAGGAACAAAAGGAGTTGATATTGATAATGTTGGAGAAAAACTTCAAGAAGCTGGATATTTTGAGAATAGACCTACAAACACTCAAATATTAGACCTTATAAATAAAGAAGCTAGAGGGTCGAAAGTATTTTTAGCAAGTGAAAATCAATCTAATTATGATGAAGCTTTAAATATAATAGATCAAATTGATTCAAGTGGTATAGATATTGATAGTATTAAATTAATAAATAAACCTATTGCAGCTATTTCAACTAAACAATTAGATAATCTTTATCAAGATGATAGAATAAAAACAGCCCTTAGA
>Ga0114915_1000722_pt1 | contig 14765 bp, 15 predicted proteins | sample MalvirAntarct_55_FD_87288 | JGI IMG/M metagenome (GOLD analysis project Ga0114915, IMG submission 87288) | Marine viral communities from the Global Malaspina Expedition - Malaspina viral metaG Antarct_55 | ecosystem: Environmental > Aquatic > Marine > Oceanic | place: South Georgia Island...
GACACCGGCATTTACACATGGCGCTACCTGCGTGAACTCGGCGAGACGCAGGACGCGACGTGGCAAGCCTACCTCGATGCGCTCGAACGCGACGGGCTGAGCCGTGATCCGTGATGTCGGGCTGCGATTCGTTTACTTTGAGTCTGGGCGCATCTAGAACCGGCGCTCGCGACCGGAGCGGAGGCTGACATGAACCTCGCTGAACTGGAACGCATTGCCCGCAGCCTCGTCGCACCAGGAAAGGGCATCCTGGCGGCGGACGAGAGTTCAGGGACGATCAAGCGGCGTTTCGACGGCATCGGCGTCGCGAGCAGCGAGCAGACCCGCCGCGACTATCGCGAATTGCTGCTCGCCGCTCCGGGTGCGGAAACGCACATTTCCGGCGTCATCCTGTTCGACGAAACGCTGCGCCAGAGCGCCTCGGACGGACGGCCCTTCGTCGATGTCCTCGCCGCTGCGGGCGTCGTACCGGGCATCAAGGTGGACAAAGGCGCGAAGCCCCTGCCCTTCGCACCAGAGGAGACGATCACCGAGGGCCTGGATGACCTGCGTGAACGATGCGCCGAGTACAGGTCGATCGGCGCCCGGTTCACGAAGTGGCGTGCCGTGATCAAGATCGGCGATGGCCTGCCGACGACCGACTGCATCCACACGAACGCGCACGCCCTTGCCCGCTATGCCGCGATCGCCCAGGAACAGGGGCTGGTGCCGATCGTCGAACCGGAAGTGCTTATGGACGGCGCGCACGACATCGAGCGCTGCCGCATCGTGACCGAAGCGGTGCTCGTCCGCGTCTTCTACGAACTGCACCGGCAGCGGGTCGCCCCCGAAGGCATGCTGCTGAAGCCGAACATGGTCATCGACGGCACCGAATGCCTTCGCAAGTCGTCGGCGGACGAGATCGCGACGGCCACCGTGCAGACCCTGCGACGGTGCGTACCCTCGGCGGTTCCGGGAATCGTCTTCCTGTCCGGCGGACAGTCCGAAGAGGAGGCGACCGCGAACCTCGCTGCGATGGCGGCACTCGGACCACACCCGTGGCAGCTCAGCTTCTCCTACGGCCGCGCTCTGCAGCAATCGGCGCTGGGGGCCTGGGCCGGCCGTAAGGAGAATGTCGCGACGGCGCGCCGCGCCTATCTTCATCGCGCGCGGATGAACGGCCTTGCGCGCGACGGACGATGGAGCCCGCAAGCGGAGAAGGAGGACGTCGCCTGACCCCTGAGGACGATATGCCGGCCTGCCGGCTCTACCTGCTGACCCCCGGCTCGTTGATCACCGGCGGCCTGGAACTCGACGACTTCCTGGCTCACCTGGACGGTGCACTCGGCGGCGGCGACGTCGCCGCGTTCCAGCTTCGCCTGAAGGATGTGCCCGACCACACGATCCGTGCGGCTGTTCGCGCGATCATGCCGCGCGTGCAGGATGCCGGCGCCGCCTTCATCCTGAACGACCGACCCGATCTCGCGGCCGAACTCGGCTGCGACGGTGTCCATGTCGGACAGGAGGATGCCCCCTACGAGGAGGCGCGCCGCGTCATGGGACGCGAGGCCATCGTCGGCGTGACGTGCAAGGATTCGCGTCACCTCGCAATGCAAGCCGGCGAGGCCGGCGCGGACTACGTCGCGTTCGGCGCCTTCTTTCCGTCGACCACCAAGGCCGTGACGCGCCGGACCGACCCGGAGATCCTGGCATGGTGGAACGAGGTCGCGACGGTCCCGTCGGTGGCGATCGGCGGCATCACCGCCGAGAACTGCGGCCCGCTCGTGCAGGCGGGTACCGACTTCCTCTGCATCGCCTCCGGCGTCTGGGAACATGCGGGCGGTGCCGCCGCCGGCGTCCGCGCCGTCAACGACGCCATCGCGCGTGCATTGGAAGCCAGGGAGGGCGTCTGATGGAACAGGATCCCGCGGGCATCCACGACTGGCACGCGCACATCTATTACGACCCGGCGACGAAGCCGCGGGCCTCCGCATTACGCGAGCGCCTGGGCACGCTGTTCCCCGTCAGGCTGGGCCGCATGCACGACGTGCCCGTCGGCCCGCATCCCCAGGCGATGTTCCAGATCGCCTTCGCGCCGGATGCCCTGCCGGCGGTAGTGCCCTGGCTGGCACTCAACCGCGACGGCCTGACCGTCCTCGTCCATCCCGAGGCGACGGATGCCGTCGCCGATCACCGCGACCACGCGCTGTGGATGGGCGCCGTCTTGCCGCTGAAACTATCGGTCCTGTCGAAGTCGGAGTGACCCAATGACATATTTTCCGCCCGCCCCGTCGCAGTGGGCGCAAGTGGATCCGGCGGAAGCGGGCTTCGACCCGGCAGCGCTGCGTGCCGCTGTCGATCACGCGGTCGGCAACGAGACCAAGTGGCCCGAGGATCTGCACGACGCGACGGCGCGCGGCGTTTTCGAACCGCCGCCGTGGAACGAGCCGCTCGGACCGTTCAAGAACCGCGGCCACGTCAACGGGCTGATCGCCAAGGGCGGGAAAATCGTCGCCGAATGGGGCACGACCGATCGCGTGGACATGACGTTCAGCATCACCAAGAGCTACGTCTCCACCTGCGCCGGCCTCGCCTATGACGACGGCCTGCTGCCCGACCTCGACGAGCCGGTTCGCGAGCGTGTCCCCGACCCCGCTTTCGATACGCCGCATAATGCCGCGATCACCTGGCGCCACCTCCTGCAGCAAACGAGTGAGTGGGAGGGCGAGCTCTGGGGCAAGCCGGACATGGTCGACCGCAATCGCGACCTGACCACCGAGGGTGCCAATCCGAACAAGGGCCAGGCCCGCCCGCTGGAGGCGCCCGGCACCCACTGGGAATACAACGACGTTCGCGTCAATCTTGCGAGCTACGCAATCATGCGGCTCGTGGGCCGCCCGCTGCCCGAACTGCTGAAAGAACGGATCATGGATCCGATCGGCGCCTCCGGGAGCTGGGAATGGAACGGCTACCGCAACTCCTGGGTGGAGCTGAACGGCCGGCGGATGCAGTCGGTGTCCGGTGGTGGCCACTGGGGCGGCGGCCTGTTCATCTCGAGCCGCGACCATGCCCGCTTCGGCCTGCTGATGCTCAATCGCGGGCGGTGGAACGGCAAGCAGCTCCTGTCCGAAAGCTGGATCGAGCAGGCCGTAACGCCCTGCGACATCTGCCCGGAATACGGCTTCATGTGGTGGCTGAACACGCCTGGACAGCGCTTCCACGCCGGGACCGAACGCAGCTTCTTCGGCAGCGGTGCGGGTGGCAATGTCCTCTGGGTCTGCCCGGAACTCGACCTCGTCGCGGTCTGCCGCTGGCTGGACAAGCCGGCGGTGAACCCGTGGATCGAGATGGTCCGCAAGGCGATGAGATAGAAACCCTGCCGGTCCTACTAAGCCAGCGCGTGCTTTTGCCTAGTGTTTGCACACGACTATCCGGTGTTTGGTGCTAGGCTCGCGCCCTCGCGCCGAAGCGCGTGGTGTCTTGACAAGACATTCAAGCATCGCGATGATAGAGGCTATTTCTTTTCGTGTTGCATCCAGCGGGGTACGCAGCTTTCGCGTAATTGTTTCAGCTTCTCGCCGCCACGGGTGTCAAAGACGAAACTGATATCCTGGTGCCAAATGCGCTCTTCAGGCGGTGTCTTGATCTGATACCGGGTATCCGAGAGCGGCGCCAACGAGACAATTCGAGCCTCCACGGACTTGGTTTCGACAAAAAATTGCCACTCGGCAGAATGAAATAGGATAGCGTCTGAAAATTCAACCGTGGGGTCAGCTTCTTCGAATACGCTATCTGCACTCAACGAAAGGCCTGACGTACTTAACAACCCACCCCGGCCAAATGCCATTAAGTCACCCTTATCGTTCCGCAAAATTAGAGCCATGTGCAGGCTTGCAGAGTAAGGACTTGGATATTTTTTGTATACTTCAAATATTTCATTTATCTTCAGGGTGTCGTGGAAGATAAATTTAACGTCGACGCCTTCTAGCCGCATGTCACCGGCACCTGCCCCGAAACAATCTACCGATATCCGAGAGCCGCCGCCGTCTTTCGCCACCGCAATCCACGCGGTCTTGCCGATGTGGAGATCGGCCTTTTCGGCCTGCATCGCCGCGCGCCATTGGGCATCAGCGGGCCAGGCCCAAACCAGCCAACCCGCGCATATTAGAGATACCTTCAACCGATGCATGGCTTCAACTCCGGCAGGAGGCGGCAACCACGTCGATCGCGGATTCGAAACCAGTCATCTTAAATAGAAGAGCCGATCCGCCACTAACTGTCGGCATAAAATACTCCGGTCTATCTTTATAATAACTGTACTTTTCGTTTTCATTTTTACTGCGAGTACGCATATAATCTATATTACGAACGCTATGCATAAGCGTAAGCTCAATTTCCTCAGAGTTTTTTAGAAAATTTATTGTCCAGGGATGTCTGTCTATGCCGGAAATTACAACATATGGATTCTCTTTTGTGAACTTTTCATTTAATCCGCGCGACAGCACATCGTCACCTGAGCCATCTATGGTAAACGCGACTGCCTTTATCGCATTACTTATCAGAACAACCCCCCCCTCATACCACCCAACTTTACGCACTGAAGTTGCCTCCAATACCAGATCGACGCTTCCACGATATCCGCAAGCTAAAATTAGGCGCGCTTCATTCTCTTCACCCACCCCTGACAGCACGGATGCGCGCACCTCGCTCCTATCTTGCAAACCCCAACCCCCCGAATATTTTATGTTTTTAGAATACACTTCCCACCCAGACCGGCTTATTTTTTGCGAAAACACGTGATTCGTCGACAAAATTATTGCAAACACCAGTGTGATAGTCACGATCACAGTACGTAAGGCCATTTCCCGGCACTCCCTCCGATCATAAAACCGCATTGGTGTGGGAATTTTGTTGGGGCAAGGCTGCGATAGAGGTGCGCAGTATGCATGGAGACTGTGACCAGGGTCCAGACTCATTCATTGTCAGAACGCGACGGCAGCGGCAAGTGCGACGACCGGGAGGAAGTTCTTCGCGAGCTTGTCGCAGCGGTTGGCAATGCGGCTGAAGTCCGTGAGCCGGCAGGACATGGCCTCGATCCGCCATCGGTCCCGATCGTGCCTGATCGGCCGGTTCCTATTAATACGGCCAAGATGACCGGCGTCGTCCTAGCCTCTTTGAGGGTACTGTGGAAGTGGTTCGCGTCGTAGCCGCAATCGGCGACCAGGCGCTTGAAGCGGTCCGCGTCCTCGATCAGTGCGTCGGCGGCCTGATGTCGGAGGTGTCGCTGGGTGTCAGTCAGAGTGCGACGGACTGCCCGAGGAGGTCGCAGATCGCTCGATCTTTGTCGTCCGGCCGCGCGAGAGACGCCCATCGCCTGGGCCTTCGACCCCTTTACCACCGTGCGCCGACTGGCGCGTTCACGAAGTTGCTGTCCAGGTAGCCGATCTCTGCTCACCTTTTCGCACCCCTCTGGCGCTCAACGCCCAAGCGAACCGCGTTACCGGTGGCGCAGTGTTTGCATCAGACTGCCGCGAGCATCATGCGCATGGGAGGTGCGAGAACAAATGAAGATGGTTTCGAAATTATTGGGTGCGGCCATCGCGCTGGCGGCGTTCGCCGCCCCCGCCGCTGCGGCCACCGAATGGATCATGGCCTCCGGCTATCCAGAGAGCAACTTCTTCACGAAGAACATCCGCATATTCATCGACGAGGTGGAGAAGAAGTCCGGCGGCGACCTGAAGATCACGCTGCATTCCAACGACACGCTGATCAAGCACGACAACATCAAGCGTACCGTGCAGGCTGGACACATTCAGATCGGCGAGATCCGCCTCGGCGTCTACGGCAACGAAGACCCGATGTACATCCTGTCGGGTGTCCCCTTCGTCGCATCCAGCTACGATGAAGCCTGGACGCTCAAGAACGAGCAGAAGCCCTATTTCGACAAGCTGTTCTCGAAGAACGGCATGCGCGTCCTGTACTACGGCCCCTGGCCGGGTCAGGGCTTCTATACCAAGACCCCAGTCGCGACAGTCGACGACTTCAAGGGCAAGAAGCTCCGCATCTACTCGACCGCTACACAGCAGATGGGTGAGATGCTGGGCTTCCAGGCCACCATCCTGCCCTTCGCCGAAGTGCCGCAGGCCTTCTCGACCGGCCTGATCGAGGCCCTGTTCACCAGCCCGCAGACCGGCATCGACGTGCAGGCGTGGGACAATACCAAGTACTTCACCATGGCGGGCGCGATCTACTCGAAGAACGCGGTCATCGTGAACGAGCGTGCGTGGCGGCAGCTGCCGGCGCCGGTACAGGAAGCCGTGACGACGGCCGCAACGGCCGCCGAGAAGCGCGCCTGGGAGATGAGCGCGGCCACCACCGACGAGCAGATGAAGATCCTCGCCGGCAACGGCATGACCGTGCAGAACGCCCCGGCGCCGATCATCGCGAAGATGAAGGAAATCGGAAAGGTCATGGTCGAGGACTGGAAGAAGACCGCCAGTCCGGAAGCCATCGCCGTGCTCGACGCGTACTACGCGAAGCAGAAGTAGTCCCGTTGCCGCCGGCCGCGCGCGCGCGGCCGGCGTTCCGGAGGGCGCATGATCCGCCGCTTCCTCGACACACTCTATCTCGCCTCCGGCGTGCTCGCCGGCGTCTTCCTCGCCGGGATCGCCGTCACCATCATCCTGCAGATCGCGGGACGGTTCGCCGGACTCACGATCGATTCGACCGAGAGCGCCGGGTTCTGCATGGCCGCCTCGTCGTTCCTCGGGCTCGCCTATGCGCTGAAGTCTGGCGAGCACATCAGGGTCAACCTACTGATCCGATACCTGTCGCCGGGGGCCCGGCGTCTGATCGAACTCTGGTGCTGCGCGTTCGGCGCGGTCGGGATGGCGATCTTCGCCTGGTGGGCCTTCGACCTCGTCTGGCAGTCCTACACGTTCGGCGATCTCAGCCCGGGGCTTCTCGCGATGCCCTTCTGGATCCCGCAACTCGGCATGGCTGTCGGCGCGTCCTTGATGGTCGTCGCTTTCGTCGACGAGTTCGTCTGCATCCTGGCCGGCCTCATCCCCGCTTATGAGCGCAACGATCCGACCGCCGCCGCCATGGCGGCGGCCGAAGCCGACGGCGCGCAGATGCGCCTCGCCGCAGAGTAGAAGAAGATGGATCAGACGGTCATCGGCATCGTCCTCGCCGTGGGGATGTTCGGCTTCCTGGCGAGCGGCATCTGGGTCGGGCTGTCCCTGCTCGGCGTCGGCTTCATCGCCCTGGCAGCCTTCACCCCGGCACCGGCCGGTTCCCTGCTGGCGAGCACGGTGTGGGATTCGAGTTGGAGCTGGGCGCTGACGGCGCTGCCGCTCTTCATCTGGATGGGCGAGATCCTGTTCAGGACGCGCCTCTCGGAAGACATGTTCAAGGGACTGGCGCCCTGGCTCGCGTGGCTGCCGGGTCGTCTCCTCCACGTGAACATCGTCGGTTGCGGCGTCATGGCCGCCGTGGCGGGCTCATCCGCCGTGACCTGCGCGACAGTCGGGCGGATGAGCATTCCGGAGCTGCGCAAGCGTGGCTACGACGAGCGGATGGCCATCGGAACCCTCGCAGGGTCCGGCACGCTGGGCCTTCTCATTCCACCGTCGATCATGCTGATCGTCTACGGGATCGTCGCACAGCAGTCGATCTCTCGGCTCTTCATCGCCGGCATCCTGCCCGGCCTGCTGCTCATCAGCCTGTTCATGGGCTTCGTGATCGTGTGGTCGATCCTGCGGCCCGACCGGACCCCGCCGAACGACATGCGGATGAGCTTCGGCGAGAAGGTCTGGGCCTCGCGCCGGCTCATCCCGGTGGTCTGCCTGATCGTCGCGATCATCGGCTCGATCTACGGCGGCTTCGCCACGCCGACCGAGGCCGCCACCGTCGGCGTGCTCGGCGCGCTCACGCTGGCGGCCGTGACGCGGACCCTCGACTGGGAGAGCTTTTCCGCCAGCGTCCTGGGTGCGGTACGCACCAGTTGCATGATCACCTTCATCCTCGCCGGGGCGGCGTTTCTGTCGATGGCGATGGGCTTCACGGGACTGCCGCGTGCGCTGGCGAACTGGGTCGATACCCTCGCCCTCTCCCCGACGATGCTGCTCGTCGCGCTAACGCTGGTCTATATCGTCCTCGGGTGCTTCCTCGACGGCGTGTCGATGATCGTGCTGACGTCTTCGATCGTGCTGCCGATGATCATCCAGGCGGGAATCGACCCCCTCTGGTTCGGGATCTATGTCGTCATCGTCGTCGAGATGGCGCAGATCACGCCACCGGTCGGTTTCAACCTGTTCGTCCTGCAGGGGATGACCGGTCGAGACATCCTGCAGGTGACAGCGGCTTCGATGCCGTTCTTCTTCCTGATGATCCTGGGCATCGCCATCATCACGGCCTTCCCGCAGATCGTCACCTTCCTGCCCGGCATCATGGTGGGCAATTGAGGTTGCGGCGGCAAACACCTCGTTGCCGCGACCACCGCACTGCCGTTAGATGACGCGCGGCTAGGCCGTCCCGAGAACTCGCATGGATTGCGGATCATGATGCAGCAGATCGTCTTCGACATCCCCGGTCATGGTCCCGCCACGCTGGACGTGAAGCGCGTCCTGGCGGCCGGCTATACCGGCCGCGACCGCCATCTGGTCGACGAACACATCCGGGAGTTGGAGGCGATTGGCATCGCACCGCCCAAGAACGTACCGATGCTCTTTCCCCTCGCGCCGACTCTGGTCACCACGGCCGACGAGATCGCCCCCTTCGGCTACGACAGCACGCCGGAGATCGAATTCGTGCTCTTCCGCACGCTCGGGTTCGATTACGTCACCGTCGGCAGCGACCACACCGACCGCAAGGTAGAGGCGCAGTCAATCGTCATCTCGAAAAACCTTTGTCCCAAGCCGATCGCAAGGACCGCGTGGCCACTGACGGCTGTGCTACCGCACTGGGACAAGCTCGTTCTCAAGGCGACCTGCGGTGACGACGTGCTGCAGGAAGGCCCGCTCTCGATGATCATGAGCCCACAGGCGCTGCAGGACTTCGTCGCGGAGCACGACGGTGACGAGGCGGAGGGCCGGATGATCTTCAGCGGCACCGTGCCGACACAGCGCCAGCCGCCGCGCGACGGCGGCACGATCGAAATCTCGCTCACCGACCCGGTTCTCAACCGCCGGCTGATGCACCGTTACACCGTCTCCCCGATGCGGGAGCTCTTCCCGGAGTAGAACCGACATGTCTGGAAAGCTCGACGGACGTCCGGCGATCGTCAGCGGTGCCGGCGCCGGCATCGGCCGCGCCACGGCGATCGCGCTCGCACGCGAAGGCGCCTCCGTGCTGTGCGCCGACATCGACGAAGGCACCGCGACCGCCGTGGCCGCGGAGATCGAAGCCGCCGGCGGCAAGGCCGCGGCCTGCAGATGCGACGTGTCGGACAGCGCCTCCGCCAAGGCGGCGGTCGATGCCGCCGTCGCCGCATTCGGCGGCGTCCAGATCCTCGTCAGCGGCGCCGCCGTCTTCACCGAAAACGGCTCGGTCGATGCCATCGACGAGGGCGAATGGCACAAGGCGATCGCCGTCAACCTGACCGGGTCCTTCCTCATGTGCCGACACGCGGTGCCGCATATCCGGGCGACCGGAAACGGCAGCATCATCCTGATCGCCTCGCAGATGGCCCGGGTGGCCAATGCCGGCCAGGCCGCCTACTGCACGACGAAGGGCGGGCTGCTTCAACTGGCCACGGCGATGTCGCTGGACCATGCCGCCGAAGGGATCCGCGTCAACACGCTGTCGCCGGGCGGCATCGCCACACAGCGCATGACGAAACGCTTCGGCGACATGGAAACCGCGCAGCGAATCTGGGGCGCCAAGCACCCCCTAGGCCGCCTCGGCGAGCCCGAGGAGATCGCCGCCGCTGCCGTCTTCCTCGCCAGCGACGACGCATCCTTCATGACGGGTGCCGACCTGCTGGTCGACGGAGGTTACACCGCGTGGTGACGGTATGAGTTCGGAAATCGTCGTCCGCTATCCCTGGGAGGCGCCACCGGACCCGGCCACGCCGACCGAGGTGGCGCCCGGCATCTGGTGGCTCCGCCTGCCGCTGCCCTTCGTCCTGGATCACGTGAACGTCTTCGTCATGGAGGACGGCGACGGCTGGACGCTGATCGACTGCGGTCTGAACAAGGACACGGTCCGGGACATCTGGGAGCGTGTGGCGGGAAAGCTTTTCCGCGGCCGGCCGGTGCGGCGCGTGATCGTCACGCACTTCCACCCTGACCATATGGGCCTCTGCCGCTGGCTGATGGACCGGTTCGGCGGTGAACTGTGGATGAGCGAAACCGAGTGGCTCTGGTCGCAGTTCGCCTACGAGTCGCACGAGCGCAATATGGAGGCGATGCTCGCCTTCTGGCGCACGCACGGCATGGCGACCGAGACTGTCGACGCCATGCGAGGGCGCGGCAACTTCTATGCCCAGAACGTCGCCCGGCCGCCTATCGTCTACCGGCGCATCGCGGAGGGCGACACGATCGAGATCGGCGGCCGCATCTGGAACGCGATCGTCGGGCGCGGCCATGCACCGGAACACATCTGCCTCGCCTGTCCGGACGACGGGCTGCTGCTCGGCGGTGATCAGATTTTGCCGCGCATCACCACCAACATCTCGGTGCACTACCAGGAGCCGCTGGCCGACCCGCTGCGGCTCTTCATGGAGTCGACCTACAAGTTCGAGCATCTCGCCGCCGATACACTGACCCTGTGTGCGCACGACCGACCGTTCTACGGCCTGCACGAGCGTCTCGCGCAGTTGCGCGAGCATCACGAGGAGCGGCTGCAGGCGGCGTGGGAGGCGTGCTCGACGCCTCAGCATGCCATCGACATGCTGCCGGTACTGTTCCGGCGCAAACTCGACCTGCATCAACAGTCGTTCGCGATCGGCGAGGCCGTCGCCCACCTGCACTATCTCTTCCACCAGGGCCGCCTCGAGCGGATCACCGGGGACGAAGGCATCCACAGGTTCATACGGTCGGATTGAAGACCTCGAACGCGAAGAGGGGCGCCGGCAACCGACGCCCCTCTTCCGATCCGACCTGGAAAGGCCTTATCGCTGCTGCTGCAGCATGGCGACGATTCGCGACTTCAACTGCGGATCGCGCTCGGCGGCCTTCGAGATCGTGTTGAACTCGTCTACGGTCATTCCCTTGTCCTTGACCGCGCCGACCATCTCCTCCGTGGCCTGACGGCGAACCTCCTCGACCTGTTCGGTCGAGTTCGACGACGCCGCCTTGGCCTGCCACTTCTCGCTGATCGTCTGCACCTCCGTCGCGGCATCGATGAAGGTCCGCAGCTTCTGATCGCTGACGTTCACCGTCGGTGTGCCGGCGTTCGGCTGCGTCGTGGTCGGGGCACTCGGCGCAGCGTTCTGCGGGGCGCTCTGCGCCTGGGCCGCAGCCGGCCCTGCGACGCCGAGCATGAGGGCTGCCGCTGCGGCGAGGCCGAGGGGGGCACGAGGCGTTACACGCATAACCATCTCCTTGCTGTGTGCGAAGGCACGCCCCAACCGACAATCGGCGCGCCCATTGGTTCCGGTCGCCCGCAGAAACCTCTGAATCGTCACAAAAAGGCGGGATTGCGGCGACCGCCGGGCCGCGGCGAAATGTGCCGTCACCGGCCGCCGATCGGCCCTTGTGTGGCGAATTGGCAACACCACATCATTTCACGAAAGACGGGTTCCCTGCCCGCCATGCCCATTCGGGGTGGCAGGCAATTCATGAACGCCGAAGGAGCGACGCGATGGACTTCGAAAAATACACGGAGCGCGCACGGGGCTTCCTGCAGGCTGCACAGCAGCTTGCGCTGGGCCGCGGGCATCAGCGCTTCACTCCCGATCACGTGTTGAAGGCCCTGCTCGACGACGACCAGGGATTGTCGGCCAACCTGATCCGGTCCGCCGGGGGCGACCCCGCGGCGGCGAAGGTGGCCGTCGAAGGCGAGTTGGAGAAGCTGCCGCGTGTCGAAGGCACGGGCGCCGGCCAGCTCTACATGGCGCCTGAAACGGCGCGACTGTTCGAGCAGGCGCAGGATATCGCCAAGAAGGCCGGCGACAGCTTCGTGACGGTGGAACGGCTGCTCCAGGCCATCGGCCTCGCGTCCGGGACGACCGCCGCCAAGGCGCTGTCGCAGGCCGGCGTGACGCCGCAGAAGCTGAATCTCGCCATCGACGAACTCCGCAAGGGCCGCACGGCCGACAGCGCCTCGGCCGAGCAGAGCTACGATGCGCTGAAGAAGTACGCCCGCGATCTGACCGAGGCCGCGCGCGACGGCAAGCTCGACCCGGTGATCGGCCGCGACGAGGAAATCCGCCGCTGTATGCAGGTCCTGTCGCGGCGCACGAAGAACAACCCTGTGCTGATCGGTGAGCCCGGCGTCGGCAAGACGGCCATCGCCGAGGGTCTCGCGTTGCGCATCGTCAACGGCGACGTTCCCGAGACGCTGAAGAACAAGCGCCTGATGGCACTCGACCTCGGTGCGCTGGTGGCGGGCGCCAAGTATCGCGGCGAGTTCGAGGAGCGGCTGAAGGCCGTCCTCGGAGAGATCGAGAGCGCCGCGGGCGAGATCATCGTCTTCATCGACGAGCTGCACACGCTGGTCGGCGCCGGCAAGGCGGACGGGGCGATGGACGCCTCCAACATGCTGAAGCCCAAGCTGGCGCGCGGCGAGTTGCACTGCATCGGCGCCACGACCCTCGACGAGTACCGCAAGTACATCGAGAAGGACGCGGCCCTGGCGCGGCGCTTCCAGCCCGTGTTCGTCGACGAGCCGTCGGTCGAGGAGACGATCTCCATCCTCCGCGGCCTGAAAGAGAAGTACGAGCTGCACCACAAGGTGCGGATCGCCGACAGCGCCATCGTCGCGGCAGCGACCCTCTCGAACCGCTACATCACCGACCGCTTCCTCCCCGACAAGGCGATCGATCTTGTCGACGAGGCGGCGAGCCGGCTGCGGATGCAGGTGGATTCGAAGCCGGAGGCGATCGACGAACTCGATCGGCGAATCATTCAGCTGAAGATCGAGCGCGAGGCCCTGAAGAAGGAGTCCGATCAGGCGTCTCGGGACCGGCTCGGTACGCTGGAAGGCGAACTCGCCGATCTGGAGCAGCGCTCGGCCGAACTCACCTCGCGCTGGCAGGCGGAGAAGGACAAGCTCTCCTCGGCGAACGACGTCAAGGAACAGCTCGAGCACGCTCGCCTGGAGGTCGAGCAGGCTCAGCGCACGGGCAACTGGGCGCGCGCCGGCGAGTTGACCTACGGCATCATCCCCGACCTGGAACGCAAGCTCGCGGCGGCGGCAGAGGCCGAACAGGGTCGCATGCTCAAGGAGGACGTCACCGACGAGGAGATCGCTGGCGTCGTCTCGCGCTGGACCGGCGTGCCTGTCGACCGGATGCTCGAGGGCGAACGCGACAAGCTTCTCCGGATGGAGGAGCAGCTCGGCAAGCGCGTCGTCGGTCAGCAGGAGGCGGTCAGCGCCGTCTCAGAGGCGGTACGGCGTGCCCGGGCCGGTCTGCAGGATCCGAACCGGCCGCTGGGTTCGTTCCTGTTCCTCGGCCCGACCGGCGTCGGCAAGACGGAGCTGACCAAGGCCCTGGCGGAGTTCCTCTTCGACGACGACAGCGCGATGACCCGCGTCGACATGTCCGAGTTCATGGAGAAGCATTCCGTCGCCCGCCTGATCGGGGCGCCTCCCGGCTACGTCGGCTACGACGAGGGCGGTGCGCTGACCGAAGCCGTGCGGCGGCGGCCTTATCAGGTCGTGCTGTTCGACGAGGTCGAGAAGGCGCACCCGGACGTGTTCAACGTCCTGCTTCAGGTGCTCGACGAAGGACGTCTGACCGACGGCCAGGGGCGAACGATCGACTTCCGCAACACGCTGATCGTACTGACGTCCAATCTCGGCAGCGAGTATCTGGCGCACGCCCCCGAGGGCACGCCGGACGGGAAGCTGCGCGATCAGGTGATGGAGGTGGTGCGCGGGCACTTCCGCCCGGAATTCCTGAACCGCCTGGACGAGATCCTGGTGTTCCACCGGCTCGGCCGGGAGAACATGAAGGGCATCGTCGAGATTCAGCTCCGCCGGCTGCGCAAGCTGCTGGCCGATCGCAAGATCACCCTGGAGTTGGACGACGCCGCACTCGCATGGCTGGCGGAAGCCGGTTACGACCCCGTCTACGGCGCTCGCCCGCTGAAGCGGGTCATCCAGCGCTCCCTGCAGAACCCGTTGGCGACGTCGATCCTGAAGGGCGATGTCCGGGACGGTGAAACGGTGCGGGCGACGGTCGGCGAGCACGGCTTGGCACTCGCTGGAACTGCCGCGAAGGCAGCGTAACGTCGGCGCCGATCCGCCCTCGTTCGGGGCGCCGATCGGCACCACGATCATGTAGCGGGCCGCGAGCCGGGAAACCAGTCCGCGGCCTGTTCCTTGCTTGGATCCGGCCCAGGTGCTCTATCGAGGGTCCGGCTGGCACATGATCCGCCGGAACCGGCACCGACGGAGCCCGATCCGAATTGAATGGTACCCTTTGGCTCGTCCTCGGGGCGATGCTCGTCCAGCAGACGTTCACGACCTGGGGCAAGGCCATTGTCCCGGTGATCGGACCCGCCATGACCGCCGACCTCGGCGTGACGCCGGAACTGGTCGGCGTCTTCGTCGCCATTTCCGGCATTGCCGGGACCTTCGCGGCAGCCGGCTGTGGATCGTGGATTCAACGTCTGGGC
>Ga0114915_1000725_pt1 | contig 14742 bp, 6 predicted proteins | sample MalvirAntarct_55_FD_87288 | JGI IMG/M metagenome (GOLD analysis project Ga0114915, IMG submission 87288) | Marine viral communities from the Global Malaspina Expedition - Malaspina viral metaG Antarct_55 | ecosystem: Environmental > Aquatic > Marine > Oceanic | place: South Georgia Island...
ACTCAAGTTATGAGAGGTAAATCTAAATGGATTAAACACTAAAATAAAATGGCAGAAGCTAAAAATAGTTTTATAAAATCTAAAATGAATAAGGACTTAGACGAAAGGCTAATTCCTAGTTCAGAATACAGAGACGCTTTTAACATAGCTGTTTCTAGGTCAGAAAATAGTGATGTTGGAGCTTTAGAGTCTGTTAGAGGCAATTCTCAAACCTCTAGATCTTCTCAAAATGGAAACTTTATAATAGGAACATATGTAGATGAAACAAATTCTATAGTTTACTATTTTAGAACAAATCACACTGCAGAGGTAAAAGCACCTTTTAATGCTTTGTGTACTATTGGCGCTTACAACGCTATAACTAACGTAGATGTGACACTGGTTAGTGGTAGCTTTTTAAACTTTTCCACAACAGAGTACATGAATGGTATTAGTTTAATTGAAAATCAATTATTCTTTTCAGATAATAGAAACCAGCCTAGAAAAATAAAGGTAAATGCTATCCCAGGAACTCATTACTTTAATGAAGACCAAATATCTGTAGCTAAATTTTCTCCTTACAAAGCTCCTGAGTTTACAAACCTTCGAGCAAACCCCCAAGACTTTGCTAACTACACAGACAGCTTAGAACCTTCAACCATGTCAGACGCTCAAGATCCTGTTATTGTTGAGGTTGGTATATATGATTTAAGCATAAAAAACTTAGCTGTTAAAAGCTATAGAAATGGAGAAATAATACCAGAGGCACAAACTAGAATAGAATGGGATGCGGCTGATGTTGCTCAAGAAGGTAGGTGGTGTTATTACAACAACTCTCTTGGTAATGGCGTTACTTATGGTATTTTATACAACAAGTGGGCCGTGCTAGATTCTAGGCAGCTCGCTCCAATAGGTTTTAGAATACCTCTAGCTGCTGAATGGGCTAATATTATATCTTCAGGTCCATCAACATCAGGTCAGAACTGGAGGTCTATAGATCTTTGGGATGAAACATTTGCTGGTTATCAAGAAGGTAATAACTTAGTAGGTACTAATATTAAACCGGCTGGTTATAGAAGAACAGCTGGTACGGGTGGAGATGGTTTTACCTCTTTAACGACTGCTGGTAGGTTTTGGGCTAGTGACTCAGCTACTGATAGCTATGTTCAATGGAACCCAACAGCTGTTATAACCCAAGGCTCGGATGGAAACACCGCAGATGGTTATTCTGTTAGAGTCCTTAGAGATGCTGGTTACAACGGTTGGAATGGTGACCCTGATTTTCTATCTGACAAGTTTGCTAGATTTAGTTATAGATTTAAGTTTGAAGACAACGAGTACTCTACGGTTGCTCCTTTTAGTCAAGATGTTTTTGTACCTTATCAAGAAGGTAGATTTGTTAACGACGATGAAAACAACGCTTTTGTAACCACAGTTGTTGAGTGGATGCAGAACTCTATAAACAATGCTGTTTTAAATATAACGCTTCCTTGCAATGATATTATAAACAATTATAAGATAACTGAAATAGATATATTATTTACAGAATCAGATTCTTTAGCTTTTAAAGTTGTAGAGACTATTAGAGTTAATGAAGTTTTTGTGGAATCCTTAAATGGCACTAACATATATCAATACTCTTACCAATCAAGACTACCGGTTACAACTCTTCCAGAGGCTCAAAACATTAGAGTTTTTGATAAAGTACCAGTTAGAGCTTTGGCTCAAGAAACCTCAGGTAATAGAATAATGTATGGTAATTACTTGTCTACTCATAGCGCTCCAGACAGTTTAAGCTACTACGTAGGTTCTAAAGAAAAATCTACACAACAATTTATAGAATATCCACAACACTCGGCTAAGCAGAATAGGAATTATCAAGTAGGAATAGTATTGGCTGACAAATACGGAAGACACACAGACGTAGTTTTGTCGTCTCAAGACGGTTTATTAGACGCTGATGGAAACCCACAGCCTGGATCTAACTACTTCAGTGATTACAAAAAAGGTAACTTTGGAAGTAAAGTTGCTGATTGGAGAGGTGACAACTTAGCTCTGTTTTATCTGCAGCAAATACCAGAGGGAGACATAGGTATATCAGGATATCCTGGAGCTTATGCAGATGGCAATTATTACACTGTTGACTCGAGAACTCCAGACTCACCCAGCTCTTTATATCCTTTCTTTCTAAGCTTAGGAACTCAGTGTATTGTTTCAACTTTAGACCAAACAGTTTTTGATACTTCTGTTTTATTCTTAGATGCCACAGGTTTAGATAATACGTTCAACGTGTTCAAGAACTTTGGAAATGGATGGGTGCTTCAAGAAGAGTCTAGCTACACGCCGTCACCCTACAACACCTATAGTGATGATTATACAAGAATAACATTCAACGATGGTGTTGCGTTAGATGTAGTTGTTAAAGTTGAAGTGTTATACACATCAAGCAACAGATATAAATATACAACAGGCGCTGGCACAGGAGACGCAGTTAGGTCTTTATTTCCTAATTTCGCTACAACTTATCAGAATTATTTCTTTTCAGGTCAAAAGCTAAGAGGGCTTTATATAGATTACACTCAAATGTATGACATTACAGCTGTTCTGGATAATAACAATGACGCAAAAGCGGTTGTTTTCTATACAGATGAAGAAGTTGCCACTGATTACCTGTTTGATAACACTCCTAACCCAGTTACAACAGAACCTACCAAGCAGGCTAGAGAAGACACTTACGCTACGTACACTATCAATCCTTTAGGTTTTTACATGTACAAACCTGTAGTAAAGCAGCAGCAGCAAGATTATTACAATGTTTACCTACCTGGCATAGTTAATGGATATCCAATAGTAGACGAAGTTAAAGAAAAAGGCGAAACTGCTTTTGTAACATTAGTAACAGATAATGTCAATAAAGTGCCTAGAAGTTTAACTGAGGTTGGGCCTACTCAAAATCAATTTACTAGTGATGTTAGTATGTTTGGGCGTGTAACAAATATAACAGAGGTTTCAGATACAACAGGGTTTATTTCTACTTACAACGTCCAGTATGATCCAGTGCCGTCCGCAGATAAAGTTGATTTGATAGCTAATTTATCAAGTGCATTTCCAGAGCTACAACCTGCAAACCCTTTGGCTCCATCAGCAGGCGACGTAAATTCCTTTAGCGTATATAACTATAATACAAACCCAGTTCTAGCTAAAATATCCACTAGAAACGCTATAGGCATAAAAGAAACTCTATACGATTTACCAGTAGATGGTGAAGGTAATTACCCATACCCAGAAAACATGGGACTAGCTATTTACGAGACGTCTCCTTTTGTTTCTAACTTAGATTTGTTTTACGAAACTTCCACAGCGGATTTAATATCAGATTTAAACTTAAGTGTAGTCAACACGAGTACAGATGTAACTGCACTTACTACGTTTGAGTCAAACTTTCAAGAATCCGCGAACCTTGGAGTTCCTATAACAACAGATTTTTTTCCTATAGCTGGAGGGAATCCGTTAACAAACACCTCTCTGCAAAGTTTTGAGGTTTACCATTATGATTCAACTACGCAAACGTTGGACACAATAAACCCAGTGACTAGTCAATTTCTTGTTTCTAGCGGTGCATCTCCGGGTAGCTATAGAGTTTTAACTAACGATACTTTTTACGCTGGATCATCTCAAGAACCAGCTTATAACGTAACTTGGAGAGGTAGGTACCAGTTTGTTTTAAACATAGAACAGGAAGACGCCACTGTTGTTGCTCAAAGCTTTGAAATACAACTAGAAAACTCTGTGCCAACAGTTTTAAATCCAAATCCGCCACTGCAAAACTTTGATCTACCTACAGCGGCGAACGCTTCTATAGTTACTACGCAGGGGAATGGAACTATCGTTAGTCAATCTCCTCAAGGTAGAAATGGCTCTGCTAAAACAACACCTCCTGGTCAAACTACGTTTTCAAGTGCTTCTGGTTGGACTATATATGAAGCATCTAGAACTAGACAAAGCACCGGTACTACAGAAACCATAACTAGCGGTTTCGACTCTTGGTATCAAACAGCTTCTGGGTCAACAGATAGACCTCCTTTTCAAACCACAGTTAATGAATATCAAACATTTGTGTTATCAGGTAAAGCAGACTCTAATGGAAACTATCCAGGTGAAGGAAACTTAAATGGCTATTCTTATACCGTGAGGATGAGATTAACTGATACTTTAGGCGCTGTAAATGAAGAGTCTACACTAACATACACTATAGGGCCTATAACAGACTACACGGGTACTGTTCAATGGATTCCTTATGTAAAAAACGACATTACTAATGGCGCGGGTGATTGGAACACGTCTGACGCGTTTGCTAACTGGACAACATCAATGCCATACACTAGGCTCAATCAACAATCAACGCCTTTTGACACTCAAGTTTTAGGTCAATTTACCAACTGGACAGATCAACCTGTTTACATATACAGCGGAGGATCTATTCAAAGTGTGACACCTCCTTCGACGCAAATAATTACATTACCTTTTAACTTCCCAACACCTGGTGGTACCGCAGAACAGTTTGGTCCTACGTTTATGGATTATACTAGAGTATTCACAGACGCTTTAAACAACCAGTACAACGCTGATATAGGCGGCTCTAACTACACGACTAGCACAACAAATCCTATAGGTCCTTTTAATCCAAATTACTGCGCGCCTGGCGGTACGGCCGATTTGGAAGGTGTTAGAGTGATTGCTATACTTCAGCCTTTTACGCAAGCATCTGGTGGAGCTAGTTCAACAATGGCGGAATTAACCGCGGCCGGCGTAAGACCTGGAATGAAAAACACAAGTGGTGGTACTCTAGGTAATTATGACTTTACCGGCTGTGCTGTTGTTAACTTTGGCGCTGTTTTGAACAGAACGCCTTCTACGGCTACTGTGGCGGGAACCTTGGGGTGGTCTTATGAAAATCAGAATTGTAGTAATCCAAATTCCCCTAACGCGACCAACGGTACAACCTATAATCCGCTAACTCCAGGTGCTGGGTTTTACATAAACGAAACCGACGGTGATGTTGATACATATCCTACTAATGTTAAGTTTAGCACCCAAAACATAGGACCAACAGAGCCTATATAGATATATTTTAAATATAAAGGTAATTAATATAGAAATAAGTAATTATAATACAATATGGCGGTTACAATACCAGTAAAATATTACAACACGTACATTCTTAAAAAACTAGTGGAAGGAGACATATCTCCTTCATATAACTGGTATATTGAAGAGGCTAGAATAAAAGGAGGTTATAATAACGTTCAAACAGGTTTAGCACCTAGAGCTTTTATAAGATCAGATAATACTAGACAGCAGGTCTTAGGTAACTCTATTACTTACTCTGGTGTTTTAAATTCTAGAACAGGTGTTAATGAATCTAATCAATTCCCTTCTGGACAAGACATAACAAGAGGTGTTGATCCAGGTGAAGGAACTATACAGAAGCTTTATGCAGAAGACACTAACTTAATTATATTTCAAGAAAATAAAGTTAATAGAGCTTTAATAGACAAAGATGCTATATACTCTCAAGAAGGACAGCCTATTCAAACTGCTTCTAATGTAGTAATAGGAGCTATAACGCCTTATGCTGGAGAGTTTGGAATAAGCAAAAACCCTGAGAGCTTTGCTGTATATGGCTATCAAAAATACTTTACGGATGTTAACCAAGGGGCTGTTTTGAGGTTGTCTAGAGACGGCATAACTGAAATATCAAGCTATGGTATGTATGACTTTTTTAGAGATAAACTTAACAATCTAAGTGGCGGAAGAGCTATTGGAGGCTGGGACGTACACAACAAGTGTTATACTTTATCCTTAGACTCTACAACTAACGCAACTGAAACACTCTCTTTTGATGAACAAATAAATGGTTGGACTAGTAGGTACAGTTATTCCCCTAGCGATATTTTTAGTGTTCAAAGTGAATTCTTTTCAACTAATAATGGTGGTATATGGAGGCACTACCAAAACCCGAACGTAACTCCAAGAGGTAATTTTTATGGAGTTCAATATGATTCAAGTGTTACAACTATATTTAACGCTAATCCATCTGTAATAAAAAACTTTCAAACAATAAACTATGAAGGAGCTGGTAATTGGGCTTTAACATCTATGTCTGCTAGTTCCGGTGATACGGCTAATTTTGTAAATGTTTATTCTTTAGCTACATCTTTAGCTGATTTAGATGATCAATTATTTGAAAATAAATTTAAAAAGAAAGAAGACAAATATTTTGCAAACTTAATAAATACTTCGCAGTACGAATCAGGTGAGGTTGTTTTTGGTAAAGATGTTTCTGGTATAAAAGGTTTTACAGCAACAGCTCTTTTCACAGCCACAAACACAGCATTAACTGGAACCAACGAGTTGTTTGCAGTGTCATCAAATTATAAAGAATCATCATATTAAATCAAATCAATGAGTAAATTAAAATCAAGACTTTTAAAAGACAGTGACTGGGAAACTTTGTGCCAATGGTGGGAATCATGGCCTAAATGGGTTAACCCTCCAAAGTCTTTTTTACCAGATAATGGCAAAGGAGGTCTTATGGTGGAGAAAGAAGGTAGACCTATAGTGGCTGGCTTTTTGTATATAACTAACTCTGACGCGGTTTTATTGGAATGGATAGTATCAGATCCAGAGTTTAGAGACAAGGATCGTAAAGATGCTTTAGAACTGCTTATAGCAAGCGCTGAAGCAACATGTAAAGGGCTTGGTAAAAAACATATGTTTACTATAGGTAGAAATAAACATTTAATTGAAACACATAAAAAACTAGGGTGGACTGTTGATACAGATCCTTCCTATGAAATAATAAAAAACGTATAAATTATGGCAATAGTAGCAGCGATAGCAGGCGCAGTGGTTATAGGTGGCGGCTTGATAGCCGGACATCAAGAAAAGCAAGCAGCTAAAGGCTTTGCGAACACCGCAAAAGGTAGAGCGGCAGAAATAAAACACATAGAAGCAAATAGACAGGCAGTACCTAACCCATTTGCTAACTTTGAAGACGTAAGCTCAATGGCTGAGGATTTATCAGGAATGATGTCTAACCCGTATTTGAGTCTAGGCGTTGCGACTCAAGCCGCAGAATTTCAAGCAGAAGAAGCTGACATAGCTTTAGCTAATACCTTAGACACATTAAGATCAACAGGAGCTAGCGCTGGTGGAGCAACAGCTTTAGCTAGAGCAGCTTTAGAAAGTAAAAGAGGTGTTTCTGCTAGCATAGAAAAACAAGAGGCTGACAACGCTAAAATGGCAGCTAGAGGTGAAGAGTCACTACAATCAGCTAAGGTTGGTGAAGCTACTAGACTACAAGATGTTCAAATGTCAGAAGCTCAGAGAATGCAAAACGCAGAAGCTCAAGGTATAGATTATGAATTTAAAGGTGAAGAAGATAGAACTATGCAGCAGTTGAACCGTTTGGCTGGACAGCAACAACAAGCCGAGGCTAATAGGGCTCAAGCAAAATCAAACCAAAACGCTGCTTACGCTGGCATAGCTCAGGGTGTTGGTAGCATTGTTGGTGGTTTTTCAGACAGAAGATTAAAAAAGAATATAAAATCAATAGGTGTTTCTGATAGTGGATTAAAAATTTACTCTTTTGAGTATATTGATAAGAATTTAGGTGATGGTATATTCCAGGGTGTTATGTCTGATGAAATACCTAAAGAAGCTGTTATTCTGTTTGATGGCTATGAATTAGTGGATTACTCGCAAATCGACGTTGAATTTAAAAAAATAGCTTAAAATGAGTAGAGAAAGTATATTAGCGCAAGAAGCAAGAACAGCTGCTAGAATTAGAAGTGGTTTTGATCAAGTAGCTGGGGTTTTTGAAGAAAAAGCTAAAGAAACAAGAACCAAAACAGAACTCCTTCGCAAGACTATAAACGAAACAGAGGTTTATTGGAATGATAAAGTTTCAGATCTTAAATCTACAGTTAAAGATACTGATACAGCTATCGATGATCAAATACATAGGGTTATAAATACAAACATACAGAGTGCAGCTGATGCTCAGATAGGTTTGGTAAACGAAACAAACACAGAAACTAGAAGAATATTACAAAACAGAGTTAGAAACGCTGAAAAAGTAGTTGGTTTAATGGGGGATTTCACTGGAGCTTTGCTGGATGAGACTAAAAAAATGAAAGAGCAGTCGCCTAGCGTATACGGTCAGGATGGTAGTTACATAGTTAATGGCAAGGACGAAGAAGAGTCGTTAGATTATCTTTCAGCTATAAACGTATTGAACAAGCAAAACAAGTACCCTAAGTCTTCAAAGGTTGATTTGAATTTTGATGAAAAAACCGAGCAATTAATACTTAGCATATCTGGTAAAAGAGAAGATGGCAAAGATTTTTCCGTAAAGCTTAACGCTGATGATTACATGCAAGCTGACGGGGTTGACGCGGGTCTTATATCTGAAGTTCCAAGTTTTTTAGAACAGAACCAAAGGGCTAAAGATTATGCTGTTATAGGAGGTAAAGGAGCTGGTGCAGGTGGTATTAAGCCTGGTTTTTTACTAGAAGGAAGAGACATTGTGCCTATCAGAGGAGGTAAGTACGAACTTCTAGGCGCTAAAGAGGTTAATGTTAAGTCTTTAGAAAGCCAAGTAAAAAAAGAGGTTTTTATAGGTGCAGCAGATGGTGTACTTGCTAGAAATAACCGTAACTACATGAAAAATACTTACGAAGTAAATCTACAAGGTTATACACCTAAAGGCATGTCTTGGAATCAGTTTAACAATATATCTGACCCCGTTATTCAAAGAAATATACTAGCTGATGCTATGACTGAAAAGTTTATGTTTGACAAAGACACTGGACTTATATCTGCTTTTGAAACTTCAGGAGAAGGTGAAGATAAAAAATACTACAACCCTAGCGGTAAAATTAGAGAAATAAAAACCGTAGAGGTAGAAACTAAAAAGCAAACAGAGGCTTCTATTAATAGAGGTATTAAAGTTCAAAAAGTTAAGAAAAGAGCAGAAAACTTAATGAACGACGTTTTAAGAGCTAGCTCTAATGAAAATAAAAGTTATTTTAAGAATAAAGAAATAAACGGTAGACCTATTGTAGATGTCGATTTTGATGGTGATACCATAAACTTCTACACACAACCAAAAACATCTGACGATGCAGAAAAAGAAACTTTCGTAAGCTTTAACCTGAATAGACAGGAGGAGTTAGAAACTTTTATAGACGAACTTGTTGTAAGTCAATACGGTGGTGATGCTAACGCGGAAGATGTAAAAGACGCTATAAAAATACTGCTAGACGAAAGAAAGTCTAAAAGAAAAGGTGGTAAAGATAAAAGATCTGATGCTCAAAAAGCGCAAGACTTGATAGAAAAATACAAACAAAATTAATATGAATGAATTAGAATCAATTGTACAGCAAATGGTGTCTGCTGGTGAATCAGAAGAAAATATTAGGATTGTTATAGAAAACTATCAATCTCCTGAAGTATCGGGAAATCAAGAAGCTGTTGCGGAGGAAACTGCGGGTGTAACAGCGATAGATCAGGAAGCGGTTTTACAAGAGAACTTAGAATTGGCAGATGGAGTTTTAGAATCTCCAAGGTCAACAACTCTTAATAAGCAAGACGGTGAGTTAGTGTTTGGAGATCAAAGAAATTTAGATTCTCAAATAAAAGACTATGAGCAACAGCTTAGCGACGCAGTTAATGCTAGGGGTAAGTTTGAATATTTAAAAGGTAAAACAAAAAAAGAAAGACTAAAACTCTCTCAAAAATTAGTAGCTAAACCTTCTTACTCAGAGTCTGTTTATAACGAGTATAAAGATTCTTACGAATTAAAGCCAACTAAAGATTTAGCTAAAGTCGTGTCCTCTTATTTACCTGACGACTACAACATGTACACTACTAATAAAGAGTTTCAAAACGCTTTAGACCAGGGTGTAAATCAAGCTTTAATAAACGATCCAGTTCTTAATATAGAAAGAAAAGCTTTTGAAGCTATAGCATCTGAAGATGTTAATGAGCAGATGCAAGTTATATCAGGTAAATATGATTTAACAATACCTGAAGAAGTCAATAAAGCCAACGCGGAGCTTAACAACTACATAAGAGACGAGATAGTTATTCCTTTTGAGAGTTCAAAAACTTTTGAAACAATAAAAGATCAATATAAAGATATAACAACAGCTGTAATGGCTGAGCGAAACAAAGAATTTGGACGTAGTAAAGATTCTTTCTTAAAAGATGATCCTTATGCTTTTATTGAAGGAGCTAGAAAAGGATTAATTCAGATGAACGTAGGTCTTAGACAGGCTGATGTTAGTACTTTACATGGCAATGTAGCAGATATTGACAAAGAGATACTTGAGTTACAAGCTGGATTAGACGATGGTTCTTTGACGGAAGAGAGTGAGCTTAAATTGCAGAGATTCAAGAAAACAGGTGACGCACCTAAGGGTTCTCCTAAACAAAAAATAGACGAATTAAACAAACAAAGAGATAGTGCTATAAAAAGAATAGTTTCAAACGTTGGAACTATAAGTGAAAAAGAGCAGAGAATGAGTTTGTTTAAAGAGTCAGACTTTGATGATGGAATAACTTTAGAAGAAGCAATGTTTTCTATTGGTGAGGCAACGCCTCAAATAGTAGCAGCTGGAGCAAGTGGACTTGTTAGTGGTGGTATTGGCTTATCTTTGATATTTGCCCAAGAATATGGCTCAAATTACTACACAGCTTTAACTGAAGGTTTAGTAGCTGATGGCATAGAACCTACTAGTGAAAATATAGCGAATGCTATTGCTGGAGGTGAGTATGCTGATAGGGCTGAAGCTGCTGCTTTTGCAGTTGTGCAAGCTAGTTTAGAAAGAGTTGGTGCTACTGGTGTTATGAAAAATTTCACTAAAAGTATTGGACTTGGAACTGACTTTAAAAAAGCTACAGCATCTTTGTTTAAGGGAGAAGTTAAGCAGTTTATAAAAAACGCTCCTAAAAAACTAAAAAGTATGGCTGTTTCAGGTGCAGGTGAAGCACTGACTGAAGGCGGTCAAGCTGTTCTGAGCCAAGTAAGTATAGGCGCTCAATTAGATGAAGATTTAAGAACTTTTTTAGATCCAGAAGAGGTAAAACAATCTATGCAACAAGGTGGTTTTATAGGTGTTATGATGCCTTTTGCTGGTAAAGTAGCTGGTCAGTCTTCTATAGAAGCGAGGCAAGCAGCTAGAACAGTTAGCACTAGATTTAACTTTAAAGATGCGGAAAGCATAAAAGTAGTTGATGCTTTTTTTAAGGAATCTGAAGCAAATATAAAATCTAAGTTAGACGCTAACGAGATATCTCAAGAGGAATACAATACAGAACTTCAAAGTCTTAGTAATGCTAGAAACACAGGTTTAAAAATACCATCAAACTACAGTGTTGAAAACAAAGAAAAAGCTTTTGATCTTATACTTAAAAGAGACAAGCTTCAGCGAGAAGTAGAAGGTTTAGATTCTGCGCTTTCTGAAAATCAAAAAAGCGAAATAAAAGAAATAAACGACGAGTTAAATAATATATCTAATTCAGAGCTAGTTGATTCTAGGCTAAAAAAGTCTATTTCTTTTGCTGAAAAAGAAGCTGGGTCTTATGGTTTAGAAGTTAAAACATTTGAAAAAGCTTCTGATGTAGTTGCTAAATATGGTAAAGAAGCTGGTACAGCCGATGGCGGTGTTATTGACGGAGTTATATTTATAAACAAGGAAGTGGCTAAGAATACAAAAGCAGTGAACGTAGGTAGTCACGAGCTACTTCATGGTATTCTTAAAAACGCTTTAGTAGAAGGTGACGCTCCAAGCTTAGTTTCTGATTTTAGGACCATGCTAACCACTGAGCAAAACGCAGCTATAGACAAGAGGGTTTTAGCCGTAGATGAAGACGGCAATAGACTATATAGTGAAGAGTATTTAAAAGAAAACCCAGACGAATACTTAACTATGTTCTCTGACGCTATACAAGACGAAGAGATATCTTTCAATGAAAGCATAATGACAAAAATAGGTGATTTAATAAAGCCTATACTTAGAGCTGTTGGATTTAAACAAATAGAGTTTAAAACAGGTAAAGATGTTTATAATTTCTTAAGAGAATACAGTAATAGTGTTAAAAAAGGAAAGCTAAGCAAAGGTATAAAAAAAGCCACAGAAGGTAAAGCCGACATGAAAGGAAGTAAGTTTTCTTTATCAGCTAGTGACTCAGCTAAAGTAAACGAGCTTTACGAGACTCAAGGAGACGCTGCTTTAATGGATGTTGTTGATTTAATGGAACCCACTGCACAAGGTTTAGCTGATTCGTATAGAAATAGACCAAAGTTTTCTGAGTTCAAAGATCAATTGAAAGACGAAATACTTAATGGTAAAAGAGGTATGATGGAAACCGTAATGGGTTATCCAGCCTATACTAAGGAGAAAGAAGCTGAAAAGCAGAGTTTAATTAAAGAAGGAAAACAAAAAGAAGCAGATAAAATAGAAATAGCACCTTTATCTGGTTACATAAACAATTCTTTTTCAACAAAAAAAGGTTTTAAGAGATATATAGAGATAGCTGATAGAGTACTAGGTAAAGACGAGCAAAGTAAGTTTACTCAAGAAATAAACGAAGAGTCTACGTCTATAGTAGATGAAAAAGAAATAGACATCTCTGATTTCTCTGATGAAATAGGTCAACCTACTGTTAACGCTCTTAAAGCAGCTGATTGTCTACTGTTGAAAGCGTGTTAGATCAGAGTATAGCTAGCATCGCAAAACAAACTAAGCTAGATAAAAGAGTTGTAGAGGATGTTGTTGAGGTTTTTAAAGAGGAGTTAGATGTTAGAAGTGGTAAAAAACAAATTAAAAAAGAAGATAGAGAGAGCTTAAGAAAAAAGATAGAATTAACTCCTGAAGTAACTCAGAAAGTTAGAGACGCTGTTTCTAAGACGTTTGGGACTAAGCTGCCAGACATTGATTCACCTAAATTTAAAATGGCTTTACAGAAAGCTTTTAGGACAGAGCTAAAAACATCTATGGCTAAAGACGTTATGGGTGGTAGAGCAGCTTATGAGACTTTTTTAAGAGATAATTTTGAAAATATATTCAAAGCTATACCTCAAGAGGTAATGAATAAGAGGTTTAAAGCTTTTATAGAGCCTGTGCTAGATAGCAATGGAAAACAAAAAAGAGAAAGCACAAAACAAGGTAATGCTGTTTTTAAGAAAAAACCAATAGTAAAAGCTGAGTTTATAAAATACTTCCTAGGTTCAGATGTAGGTGCATCAACTAAAGGTACTAGAAAAGATGCTTTAGCTGAAGCGTTAGCTGAAGAGTTTGCTTTTGACGCAACCATGGAGACTATTCAAACAGAAGACGTTGCTACAAAAAGAGAGTTCTTAGATAAAGGTCAAACTACAGAAAAAGTTTCTAAGAAAATAGGTAGACCTTCTACCATGAAGTTTAAGAAAAGTGTAAATAACTTTTTTATAAGTAATAAGTTTAACGAATCTTCAACTGACTTCTCAAGTTATAACATAGATTACACTAAAACACTTAACTCGCTATTAAAAGAAACGGGTGTTGATAGAATAGACATGAAAACTGAACCTGGTAGGAAAAGATTTTTAGATTTTGCTATTGACAATGGTTTAACTAAGAAACTTCCTCCTATGTTCTGGAGAAAATTAGCTTTTACCACGGATAATGCTTTAACTAAGGCGCAGGCTAAAGAGCTTAAGGAGCAAGGTGTTGAAATAAAAACTATATTCACTAAAGACGATGCTTTAGGTGATTTAAGAGAATATGCTGGTAACTTGCCATTTAAGAATGTTATAGAAGCTAATGTATGGATATCTGAGTCTAAAAAGAAATACGGTAGTGACATCTTTGCTAAAGATAGTGATTTTCCAAAATTAAAAAACATGCTCACTTACGAAGGTGTATATTCACAAAAAGGCAATTTAGAAAATGAATTAAATAATTCCGAGTTTGTAAAAAGACAAGATAATTCTATAAACGAATTAGGTAAGCTTTTTGAAATGTTCCAAAACGAAGTAATGCGTAACAGCGATGGAACTATGAATTTTGAAGGGGTTGCTTTTGTAGGAGCTTTACTATCCTCAAGTTCCGCAGGACAGGGTCATTTTCTAAGATCTTCAGCTCCATTTAGATTTTATGAAAAAGGTTATATGGAAACTGGATCCAGTGGAAACACTTTAGAACACACTTTACCAGCTACTATAGTTGGCAAGTATTTATTTATCCAAGCTTTGGATGGTAGTGTTGACGAGAACTTTAAAAACATAAAAAATAACTATTTTCAAGGTCCTTTATCTAAAACTAATGATAAAAAACTTAAAGGCAAAAAACTTAATGGTGAAAAATTTAATTACGTAGAGCAAACACCTGAAGGTTGGAAGATAACAGACAACATTTGGGCTAGATACTTTAATATAAATGTAGGTTTAAATGCTGGTGGTATAAATCCTAGTGATTTAATATTAGCGGGCGACAAGTCTGTTTACGATATTCACAATGTAACATCAACAGGTGTTAGCGTTGATGCTAAAGCTAAATTCTCTAGATCTGCAGCCAACGACTTAGACAGTGGTTTAGTTCCTAGTTCTATAAAATATAGTAAGCAAGTAACTACGCAGACTCTAATAAACGCTTTAGCTAAAACAGATAAATCTTTAGAGCTTGCTAGAAAACTAGATCAACCTGTCAAGAAGAT
>Ga0114915_1000726_pt1 | contig 14738 bp, 16 predicted proteins | sample MalvirAntarct_55_FD_87288 | JGI IMG/M metagenome (GOLD analysis project Ga0114915, IMG submission 87288) | Marine viral communities from the Global Malaspina Expedition - Malaspina viral metaG Antarct_55 | ecosystem: Environmental > Aquatic > Marine > Oceanic | place: South Georgia Island...
CAACACCCCCTTGAGCTGGAGAACCAGTTGCTGGGACTATTGGATTCACTGGGACTACCGGGACAGTATTTTCAATAACATTTTCAAGAACCATATAGTCGGTAACAGCTTTCTCTGAAATGCCGTATAGCGCCGCAACTTCAGCCGCCGTTTTAGTTCCTGCATTTATTTCGTCAACTAGAGCATCGATCTCTTGCTGAGTGATTTCGCTTACGTCAAGCGTTGGAGAAACAGGGTCGGCAGTGCTTGGCACTACAGCAGAGGTAGAGCTTGAACTATCATCATCATCACCACCACTTAGAACGCCAATAGTTGCAGCGGCTCCTGCAATAACATCTGCGACAGAGGCAGGGCTTCCTCCATCGCTACTGCTACTGCTACTGCTACTATCATCACCCTCAATTATAGAAATATCTCTTGCGATCATTCCATTATTGTCAGACATCGAATAATAATCAAATGTTCCTACATCTATGAGCTGTCCGTTACTTCCAGTAGTAATTCCATGATCAGTTAATATTTGCAAAACCCCAGCATCTTTTTCTGCTTTTGAAAGGTTTACATTGTCTTTTAACCATTCGTCTTTTGTTTCAAAAGCTACATCTCTAACGGCTTTTAGAATATTTGCGTCTGAATAGTTGCCTCCATAAAGAACGTCAGCGGCAGTCGCAGCAGAATTACTGCTTAGAACATTAGCCCCAACATCACCAAACGTGTCATTTATGGAGTTACGATAGTCCATTGGGTCAATCGCAAAAAAGGGGTCGGTTCGTTTCGTAAAAGTATCAAGAAGATTAATATCAGCTTTAAAGGGGTCGTTTGGTTTCCCAATAACATCAAGTCTATCAACCATTATTTGCTCCCTTTTGAAACACGTTCAAATGTACGCATTGTGCCTAAGCCTAAAAGAGCCATTAGGACAGGAAGCATTACGGAAGTATCAATTTGTGGAACTATAATTCCAAACGGGTATGCAAGAGGTGCAATAAGGAAGTTAACTGCAAATCCCGCAACACAGACCCAAGCAGTCGCAGGTCGCCAAGATGATTGAAACCAGTTTCCTTTTGCCTCTACTTTGTTAACCTCTATCTGAGCAGTCATTTGGTTGTCTGCAAGGACAGCCAATTCGTGACTTAGTTTTTCGCGCAAATCACGGTCCGGGATTGCCTTTTCTAAGATCGCCATTGCTGGATTTATGAGAGCAGTCAGCGAGGCAAGCATTTAGATAGCCGCCCAAACTATGCCGACAAAGATCACAAGCCCAATCACAATTGCTGCCCCTAAACTAGAATGAGTAGTTGTCTGCACAAGTCTCCACGCAGGTCCACCAACCTTTGCCAATATTTTTTTAATCATTTTTTATTTCCAACTCGGATCGACTGCGCTTCATTATAGTACCCTTACTTTTAAGTTATTTGCATTTACAGAAGTGAATACAACACTAGTGCTAGTAGGAAAATCATAATTATAGTCAGTGCCAAGAATTGCACCCCGATTTATAATCGCTGCGTCATAATTTATAGCCGTTCCAGAATAAGTGGGAACAGTCGATCCAGCGCCCATATACAAAATGGCAGCAAAGTCTAGGTCAGTGCCTAGCGTTATCTGATTAGCGTCAGTGATGGCGTTAAGTGTTGTGCTGTTCATCTGGTTGGAGGCTATTGCTACCATCGCGGCTGTTGACCATTGGCTAACAATTTGCGTCCCATCCCCTTGAGATAGAATAAACATCTTTTTGCCATCAGCACTAAAAGCTATATCTACTGGCGGGTTTGCGTAGGTTGCGGTTGGATTAAAGACTTGTGTATAACTTGCTGTCGATACATCAAATCCAGTGGTTAATGTGTACTCGTTAACATTCTTGCCCGTCTGACCGCAGACATACATCTTTGTTCCGTCGGTATTAAAGGCTATTCCCGATGGTATTGAGTCTTGAGAAGAAACACTAAAAGCATCTGTAAACGAGGCCGTAGATACATTAAATCCAGTGGTTAATGCGTACTCGTTAACATTGTCACTCGTATATCCCACAACAAACATTTTACTTCCGTCTGTGTTAAATATTATCCCTGTGGGCTGCGTTTCTTGAGAAGCCACAGAAAATACTCGCGTATAAGAAGCCGTTGAAACGTCAAAGCCAGTTGTTAATGTATATTCGTTTACGTCCTGTCCTGTTAGCCCGCAAACAAACATCTTAGTACCGTCAGCACTAAAGGCTAGTCCAAAAGGGGTGTTTTCTTGTGCTGCTACAGAAAAAGCATCAGTGAATGTTGCGGTCGATACGTCAAATCCCGTTGACAAGGCGTATTCGTTTACGCTGTCATTCTGATACCCAACCACAAACATCTTTGTGCCGTCAGTGTTAAAGGCCAAAGCACTTGGAGAGTTATCTTGAGAAGCTACAGAAAAGTTCTGCACATAAGCCGCACTTGCTAGTTGAAAACCAACCTCCTGCGCCATACTATCTCGAAGCGCCTGCACCTCAGTATTAGTCGAAGCAGCCACCCAAGTCTCTGAACCATAACTGCTGTTGCTGTTGTATTGATAAGTGCCTGCGTTTACTCTCGCAATCTTTCTAGGAGCATTTGTAACTGTGCTAATTGCACCTCCCATGCCAGAATGATTTGTACAGTAGTAGTAAATCGTAGGTGCGCCAGCAGCAACAACAATTTGAGTGTACGCTCCGCTACTACCAGCCGTTCCAACAATCGTGACTCCAGTTGTATACTCCGAGCCACCTCCATGTGTACCATCAGAAGTTATTGATAATCGTAAAGGGTGCGTAGCATTTGTGGCACTAGATTGATCAAATTTATATGTTTGACCTTCTGTCAGCGTCAAAGAGTTTTGACTAACTCCGTCAATATAGAATTTATTGCCTGACCCAGCGTTGGCTACAGTTACTGCAAAAGTTGCCCCAACACCAGCATTGGCTATAACGCTCCAACTAGTTCTGTTGTCATTAGAAATTGCGTAGAACAAATTGCCGTCACCAACTGCGTTGGTTGCAGTTAGTGAGTTAATGTCAGTCCAATAAGTCGTATCAATATTAGAGCTTATGCAGGGTTGGTAGCCTGTTGCAACTTTAGAAATTCCTGTTGTGTATTGATAGATTGCGGCACTAGTCCCAACAATATACATCTGAGTTCCGTCAGCACTAAAAGCTAATCCTGTTGGATTTGCCTCTTGCGAGGTTATAGAGAGCTGTATCGATGTAAAACTTGCAGTAGATACGTCAAAGGCGGTTGTAAGGGTATATTCGTTTACATCGTCTTCCCCACTATCTAAAACAAACATCTTCGTGCCGTCATGGTTAAACTTTACGGACTGCGGTGCGCCTGCTGTTAAATTAACGCTAAAAGAAACAGTAAAAACCGCAGTAGATACGTTAAAGCCGGTTGATAGTGCGTACTCCTGTATCGCAGCATACCCAGTTCCGCAAACATACATCTTGGTTCCGTCATTGTTAAAAGCTAATCCTGTTGGATTTGGCTCTTGGGCTGAAATTGAAAAGTTTTGAGTATAAGACGCAGTTCCTACGTTAAAGCCGGTAGACAGGGCATATTCATTTACAGCTTTGCTTATCAAGCCTACGACAAACATCTTCGTGCCGTCTGTGTTAAATGCTATACTTCTCGGCGTATTTGCTTGTGTCGCTACTGAGAAGTTCTGAGTGTATGAAGCGGTAGATAGATCGAAGCCGGTAGACAGAGCATATTCATTTATATCATCTCCTGCACCACCAACAACGAACATTTTTGACCCGTCAGCATTAAACGCTAAACTTTGTGGGGCGGTGTCTTGTGAGTAAACATTAAGGCTAACAGAGCTGTAAGAACCCACGCTAATGTCAAAACCATTAACTACGCTACTAGTCTCCAACACATCAGCCACAGAATTATAAACCACAGCATTCATTGACCACTCACCAGAGGCGGCAGTATCAGTTGAGCTTAGTGTTGTTGTTTCTGAGTATGTACCTGTAGTGGCTGTTAGGACTAAAACGCCAGAGTTGACTTCAATGGTCTTGCCTACGTCTGTTGAGGCGAATGAGCCTGTTCCTAGTGCTAATACTTCAGGGATTGCGTATTCGCTTATAGAGTCAGTTCCGGTCTGATCTGCAACAAACATTTTAGAGCCGTCAGCGTTAAAAGTAAGACCTTTTGGGTTCGCATCATTTGCAGATATATCAACACTAACCGAGCTATACGATGCGGTGGAAACATCGTAGCCCACAGTAAGATTATAAAGATATACGGTGTCTGTTATTCCTACAACAAACGTAGAAAGCCCGTTATTTGTAAAAGCAACAGATTGTGGGTCGGCTGTTTCAGAAGAAACACTAAAACTATCAACAAAAGAACTAGTAGATATATCAAAACCTGTAGATAAAGCGTATTCGTACACTGACCCTGACTGGCCAATAATAAACATCTTTGTGCCATCAGCGTTGAAGTCCATATCTGTCGGAGTTGAGTCTTGGCTTGCAACAGAAAAACTTGCAAAACCATACGATGCTGTTGAAACATCAAAATTGGCGGTCAAGGTGTAGAAATAAACTTTTCGGAAGTTTTGATCAAGCCAGTACATTTTTGAGCCGGTGTCATTAAAAGCAACCCCTACAGGCTCTGATCCTTGCGCTGTCACGGAAAAGCTATCAACAAAAGAGCTGGTAGATACATCAAATTCAGTTGATAGCGTGTATTCGTTGATGTCATCCCCGCTCGTCCCGATCACAAACATCTTGGTTCCATCAGTGTTGAATTTAACGCCCTGTACAGCACTCTCTTGCGCTCCAACACTAAAACTATCGACAAAAGATGAGCTTGCCAAGTCAGCAACCCAACTCAAGCTAGTAGCAGGCGCAGTATCCTCCAGAGTATAACTACCCGCAGCAGCGTCCCAGTTGTTATTCGTTGCACCAGTTTGCGGGACTTCTTTAGTTACAGATACTACCGGAGCAAGAACAGAGCTACTCAGGGTTATCGTTGCTGCCTCACCTTTTGTGAACGTTTTTGTAAGCGTTCCGAGTGTTGGGTCTATCGTTATAGTCGCCCAAGATGAGATAAGACCGTTCGTACTTAAAAATTTCCCTGTTTCACCTGTTTGAGAAGGTAGAGCTAGTGCGTCAATCGCCTGTTTTACACGCAGGGGAGAAAAGATTTTTCCGGTTGTTTCTGTTCCAGCTTGAGCTTCAGATTGAGTTGCTAGAGCATAAGCACCGGAAACCGAAATAAAAGACAGCGTACCTGACCCGTTTGTAGCCAAGACAGTTGAAGCAGCCCCATCTGCTGAAGGATAAGCTAACCCACCAGCGGTGAAATTTGTTGTTGCTAGAGTTGTAAGGATTGAGTTGCCCGATCCAATTATATTACCCGCAACATTTCCAGTAACTGCGCCTGTGTGAGTTCCTGCGGAATTCCCAGTTAAATTTCCTGTAATATTTCCAGTAAAATTTGTAGTTGCAGTAACGACAGTGCCTTGAATCGCTCCGGTTGAAGTAAGTGAAGTTGCATTTACAACTCCCGTGGTAAGACTTGAGGGGTTTGTTCCAATCTCAACAACCGCCGCAGAAGCATTCTCAGTAAAGAGCCTTCTATCTGTGACATTAACCGCAAGTTCTCCCTGGACAAGCTGTGAGCTTGTTGGGATATCGGTAGCTGTACTAGAATTCTTGGTTACTATTATGGGCATGGGTTCCCCTTACTTTAAAAAGAAAGGGGGGGAAATAAATACCCCCCCCGAACTATGGGGAATTGTTACGCATTCACTATCATGGTAAATGCACTGTCAGGACGATATGCAACACCGCCGTAAAGAACATCACCAGTTAGCAAGTCGGCAAGCCATTCCTGCTTGTACTGGGTTTGAACTCGAACGTCTTGCTGCATAGAGAGGACAAGTGAAGATTCATGTAAAAGCATAGCTGCCTTTAATTCACCACCCGCCGCATTCTGAGCTGCGGTTTCAGTTACAGGACAGTTGGTGCTAACCATAATATCAATGCCATAAATGTTACCGATCTTTCCGTTTACGACACCCTGACCGCCTACAAAGTCAGAGCTAACATAACGATCAATACCCATCATAGTGGACCTGGCGCTAGGTGGAACCACGAAATATCGCTTGTCGAAAGGAACATCAGCGTCATCTTGCTTTACGATGAGAGATCTAAACCCTTCGTCCGTGATTAAATCCGTAACCGTCACTTGGTCAACAGCATAAGGGGTTAAGCCTGTAGCACTATCAACATAAAAGGCCGCTGTATTTACATGAGAAGTACCATTTCCATTGCCTAAATTCTTACCTAAAGCCATTAAAAAAGTATCTACGTTTTTGGAAAGTGCATAACCGCAATCGTCTGTATAAAACTCTTGAGCGGAAGCTAGTTCCTGCATCTTCGCAACATCTTCAAGCAATCGTGAATACTCAAAATGCTGGTTGATAACGATAGGGACGTTTGTAGCAGTATCGTTCTGAATCGTTACCGCTGTTCCTGCTGCCTTAGCCGTTACACTTCCACGACCAGGAGCGGGAACATTAATAGTGTCGCCCTTTTTGCCCGTCATAGGCATTTGCTTGACAATATTAGCCATTACGATGCGCTGCTGAAAAGCTGCGCGTACTTGATCGGACCACAACTCAGGAATGAATGAAGCCTGGGTTGTTACATTACTTGCACCGCCTTGGGCGGGATATATTGATGTTGCCATGATGAATCACCTTAAATTGTAAGAAAATAAATTAAGTGACCCGTCCCTCTCGATACATCTTCTCAATTTGAGGATAAAGACGCCGATAGCGTTCGGGGTCATTCATTCTGAGTTTGACTAGATCATCACGCGAGATACTTTTTCCAGCAGACGTTTCCGAAGAACCTTGAACGTTACCCGTTGCCCCTCTACGAGCCTCGGTTTTCCGATCTTGATTCTTCAGTGCTTCTATTTGTGGAGTTGGCTGGCTTGTCATCTTATAAGCAGATAAAAGCTCATCCATTATTCCAACATTCATAGACTTCATACCACTGGTATAACTCACGGTGCGACTTGGCGACTGTGCAATATAGTTCTTAAAGCCATCGGTATTTAACACCGAAGAAGCGTCTGGATGCCTAGCCTCAATATCTCGGGCTGCGCCTTCAGCTCTCATTCGTGAGAGTTCTTCTTGCTGGTGTCTCATTGCCGGATGATCTTCAATGCTCTGCTTGATAGCACTAGCCGGGTCGCCGAAATAGTCAATCTCTTTGGCTTTGGGTTGTTCAACTTGCAGTTGGCTGTCAACGTAACTTTTCGCGCCTTTCATAGCCTCTATTTCGCGTCTAACATCAGCGACTTCATTAGATTGCCTACCGATCATAGATTTCTGATCGTCCAGCATTTTTTCTAAATCATCACGAGTCTTAGCGCCGTAGGTGCTATCTGTCGCTTCTAGTTGCCCCCCTTCCTGCGTTGGTGTTTCCAACGCATCAATTGGGTCGTATTCAGTTTGTTCTGTTGCTTCTGCCATTGCCGTATTTTCTCCTGATTAAGTTATCCATTAGGGCTTAAAAATTAATCCGCAGGACCGTGGAGTTCGGTTTCTCTGCGTTCTGCCTTTATTTTCTTCTGCCTACCTTTTGCCCATTTCATTGTGGCTCCTGGGAAGTCACCACTAATTACTTCGAGAATTGGTCCTGCATAAGAAACTAATCGAGTTGATAACTGCCGACAGTTAGGGCAATCAATTTGCTTCACTGAATCGTCTATGAATTTTTCTGTTATATGCCCAGAGGGGCATCCGAAATCATAAATCTTTCTGCTCATACAAACCTTCAACCTGATCCCTCAGTGAAGTGACTAAGGCGATGACATCTAGCTGCCCCTTTCGGAAGCGTAAATCATCGTTATCTTTCGTCCATTGCACTGAATTTATGTTGACTCTATTTTCCTCAAGTTGGTCTAAGAGGAGCTTCCAGCCATCTGTCAAAAACATTTCAAACATTGCTTCGCAATATTTTTCATCTTCTAATGACAAACTCATGTGATTTTCACCGTAACACCCATATTAATATTCGTAAAGTATACTAATTTATCTAATATTACGGCTCGCATTCATCCTGGATTGATCAAGCCCAACCTTCCGCTCTTTGATAGCGGTTTCAGCAATTTTCAGCTTTAACTTATCATCCTTATCAAGATCACCCTCTGAGCGAGTAAGGTCTGCAATAGCCTCAATTCGGTCGCTTTCGAGCTTAATTGGGACGGCAATAGTCTCTGCCTCGATCTTTTTAGCCCTGGCTTGTGACTCAGTTGCTTGACCCACTAAGGCGGCAGTTTGCCCCTGCGTGAACTCTAACTGAGTTTGAGCATTCACTTGCTGCATTTCCTGTGCCTGTGGATCAGGCTGCATAGATTGATCGATCATTGCATCTAGCTCTTCACGGTTAGAAAGTGCCATATTGTCAATAATTGACTTAATCAACGCAGGGTAAAGCGGATTGTCTTGGGGCATTGTCTGTAATAACTGAACCAGTTGCGTAACTTCATATTCCCTTTGAAGAATTCCAAGGCTAGAGGTGACAGTAAAGACGAAATCTTCTACCGGGTAATTCTCAGGGTCATATTGCATATACCGGCAAGCTGCCATTTTCACGAAAGGTATTAAAAAGCTCTCTTGAAAGTTCACCAGGGTGCGTTTTTGACGTTTTATGATGGCAGATAGCCCCATTGATAGGGTTGAAGCCGCAGTATCGTTAAGATTCCCCGGCATAGAGGAGTCTACTGCTCCCGTTGCTTGCTGGACCATCTGTTGAAGCGAATTCGCTTGAGCAAAAGTGATTTGAGAGACTTGCCCAAAATTAAAAGGCTGTAAAACCTCCGCAGGGTTGCCATTAGTAAGAATTATCTTTCCTGGCCTTACCTCTGGCTGTGATCCTCTAGGGATTCTGGTGCTGTCCATCGCCATCATAGGAGAATTAGTCAATGCTAGAGCGTCAATTCTAGCTCTAAGCTCAGTATCAAGGGCTTTTTGAGAGTGATATGCCTTTTCAGTTACCCCACGCCCCCAGAATCTAGATGGAACAACATCCCAAGGAAACGCAATAACAGGACGGTCGCCCATCATGTAAGGGTTCTCGATAGCTTTTAAGACAGTGCTACCGTTAGCGATGACAATGCAGGCTTCAACGTAATATGGCCCGTCATCAAGATCAGACAGCTCCATAAACTCCGTATCTGTCTCAGCAATTGATTCTTCCCCTTCCTCGATAGCTAAATCTTGAATAGCCTCTTCAAGCTCAGAAATTGTGCTTTCTGAGTTAAATTCCTCAAGAAGATGTCGAGGAACAAGACCGTAATATTTAGTGAGCCTCACAACATGATCAGGCTGATCAGTTAATGTAGGGTCTGCTTCAAGAATATCTGTGCTAGTAGCACCAGAGCTTTCAATAGTGACATCTTTATAAATGCCCTTTTCCTGCATTAACTTTATTGAATGAGGAGAAACATCTTCATCAATGACAACGCCCAGGCTTGATTGAATATCTGTAGCCTCTGGCTGAATTAAGAAGTTTTGAGGAAGGACCGCTTTTAACTTAACGACTGTTCTTTCCTGCGACTGAGTGCCTTGAGCCATCATACCGCCCATTGGCTGAGTCGCTGGCTTGATCTCATTCTCTAAATCAATAACAACCTCAGCTATCCCAGTTCCGAAAATAGCCGCGTTAAGTAGAACTTCTCCTACATCTTTTCTAATTTTTTGCTTCTGAAAATCTTCGGTTAATTTATCTCGAAGATATTTAATGTTCATTTTGTCTTTTTGTTTTTCTTGCAGTTGCGCCTGGAACATCTGCGCTTGTTGCTCGTCCATGTTTTCGGGAGGATTTGGGATTTCAATATCGTCACGAATATCAAAAAATCTTCCACGCCCAAAAGTCGCTTCTTCAATTTCCGCAACACTTGACTCAATAGCCTGAGAAGTCGCTGGAGAGATTATCTGACTTCTCTCGCTGGCTCTCGTTTTGTCATTAGGGTCATAAATTCCACGCCAAATACGGTAATATTCTGCGAATGTCTCTTTATAATTTTGTTCGTAATGATTACGCCATTCGCTTACCTGAGTCATTACCCAAGAACTCAGACCCGCATCTTCAAAAAGTCTTAGCTCTACATCGTCATTTTTAGCCATATTAGTAACCCGCTACCGAATCCATGAATTCGAAATTGTCCTGCTCAAAGTCCTGCGTATAAGGCACCGTTGCCATTTGATCAATATAAGCCAGCGCATCAATCGTATCGTCATGCGTTAGCGGATCAGGGAATTGATACAGCTCATCCAAAAATGTTTCATTCCACGACCCCTTGTTCAATTTGATAATCCCGTTCTCGAAACGACCCTGTAACGCCCACATCACCCGATCTGTTTTATTCTTGTTGCCGTGAGTTAATTCCTCTACCCGGAAGTATCTTGAATGCTGGCGCATCAAATCCAATAAAGGCGACATTACTGCCTGCTTTGCAATGCCTCGCTCAATACCCACCGAAATAGGCTCATAATCCCTCACCGCTTGGAATATCTTCATCGCTGTCTCGTTTAAATCCCAACGACCCGCGATTATGTCTTTTACCCACCAGCCCTCTTCGCTCACCTTCACGATGGCAATGGCTGTGTTATCTAGGTGCTTTTTCTTTTTCTTGTGACTTTGCCCAACGTCTGCGAATCCAGCGAGGTCAATGCTAATGTAGTAATCGCCAGCGGAAGGCTCTTTTTCTTCGTAAGTAACCCAATCTTCCTTAAACATTTCAGAGCCACGCGCCTCAAAACTCGCCATGTATTCTTGGCGAAAGCCGAAACTAGACATCTCTTTTTTTGCTGCATCAATTTCCGTTTTGCTCAGAATTGTGTTGTCGTAACTGGTGTAGTGAAAAGCTTCATGATCCTCTGCGACCATTGCCTTTTTGTACAAATCATAAAAGTGATTTCTGCCTGTTGGCGTTCCTATAAACAACGCCGAAGAGTCAGGCGCTAAATCAGTAAGGGCTGGCCGCAGGACAAGTTCCCAGACTGCCTCACGCATATCGGCATACTCATCAATAGCAACGAAGGCTATCTTGGCTCCACGCAAAGTCTCTGGCCTGTCTGACCCCTTTAAGCTGATCTGAGTGCCATTGACTAGCTTGATCTGCATGTTGTTAATGTGAGCCGAACTAATAACAGCCTGTCCAAGCTCCATCAACGTGTTCCACATTATGTCCCTGGCTTGACCTTGGGTCGGAGCAACATAGAAAATTTCGCCATCTGTTGTCTGCAATCCCTTAACCAAAAGCATATACGCAGCCAAACGAGACTTGCCCGTTCTTCTTCCAGCCGCCACAACGCGAAACCGAGCTTTGCTGTTCCAGACTTCTTGCTGCCAGGGAAGTAGATCAACGTCAAAATCCACTAGCGGCGTTTAGCCTTCTTAGTGTTCGTTACTTTTTGGCCTGTCTTTTTTGCTTGGCTTTTAGCCGCTGCACGACCTTTGGGGGTGTATGCGTAACTTGTTGATCCTACTTTTGGCATGGTTATTCCTCTGGGTAATCACCCGTTCTAATCATTTCAGCTAACTCAGTAGCCCTGTAACCAACTTGAGAAGCCCATCTTGAGTCTAAGAACTCACTAGCAGCCTCTTCATACAAACGTAAACTCATTGCATTGAGAGCAAGCTTAAAACCCTGCAAACGTGGCAAACCCAAGTTTAAACAGATTGAAACCATCGCATCCTGACGCACTTCATCTAACTCTGAAAACCAATCAAATACAGAAAGCTCTCGGAGACATCTGACAATATCGGAATCAAGCAAATAATTGATCTCATCCAATGACAAACCAATCCCCCCATCTTTATCAATATTTCTGCCTACCCCAATCGTGAGCTTGTTTGCAGAACACTGATAAACGAATTGGCGAATTCCTTCATGCCTCTTCAACATCTCCTTCAGTCTGGTCAAAAGTCTCCCCCTTAATCACTTGAGGTTTAGATAAAGTATTTATGTTGATCTGAATAGCACTCTTGCCAGCTAACTTCTCAAAACCACTTACAGGTAACATCCGATCAGCTAACAACTTCCAAGCAATACCCTGGTTCTTATGCTCATCATCCAGAGCAGCCTCAAACAACTTCTCAACCACCTTTTTTTTACTTTTGTGGCTGTACATGTACTCCTGCAATTCCAACTGAGCTGCCCTCTGCCCAGGGGGTCGCCCTATTCGCTTTACAGCAGCTTTTTCACCCTTTCTTGGCCTACCCACAACCTTCTTCTTTTGAGGTTCGTCAGCAGTCCAGGTGTCGATTTGATCTTGTGTTTTACGCGAAGGTTTTGGAAGCATTTGTGGACCTTAACAAAGTTAATGTGAAACCGCTATTTTGTGGAGAGGAGGGTACTATTATTATCTTTGATCCCCAGCCCGGACCCCGGCCCCAATTCTGGACCCGGTTCGCGCTATTTCAGCCGGTTTATCCCCACAATCACTTAGAATTCTAGCCTAATATATGTAACCTATTGATAACTATACCTTTATATCTATCCCACTAATTCCGGTAATTACAATTACCGGAAATAGTAATCATCTTAAACAGGGAAAGGTGCGGATAAAAAGGATCATCAGAACCCCCCGTAATTTAAGAAAAATAAACCTTAAATAACTTGACCTATATTAGTTTTGCTAATATAACTGCAGTAGATCAGTGCTTCTATCTATAGAAGCGAAAATCAATTAATCACTTAGGGGAATAATCAGATGAATAATAGATATAGAGGAATGAGCGCGCGCAGCCAGATAGCAGTAAAAAAAGAAAAGCTAAAGCATAGCGTTATTCTTGCCTGCTTAGCTATTGTTGTAATAGCTACGTCATACCTATGGGTATGGTTCGGCATTGAAGTAATAACCATCGAAACAAAGCAGGATGAATTGTCCGCCCGGCTGGCTTTCCACTTAGCTTTAATTGGGTCGCTTCCCTTGTGTTTACTAATGACACTTAAGGGGGAATAGCCCAATGAATATTGAGAAATTCAAGCATGAAGAATTAACCAGGCACTTAGAGGATTATTTGGAAGAATGCGATCCTGAGAAAGTCGCCTGGTACTTAGAAGGCGATAGGGAAAACCAGTGTGATCTACACCATGACGCCTTCAATAATGACTACTACATCATAGGGACGTGGAAGGCGACCCAATGGCTAGGCGAGTCAGTATTCGAAGTCATAGATTTTATCAAGGAATACGAGCAAGACAATTTCGGGGAAGTGACTACCGATTTTAGCAACCCGGAAAACATTGTAAATATGTTCGCTTATATCGCTGGCGAATCCGTCGTTGACGAGTTCTATTACAAAATGTGCGAATCGCTGCAGCAGTTGGGGGAGTCACAATGATAGAGCTTGATTCGTATAAATGGACAACCCCGGATAGTTACGCCGGGTTTAGTCCTATAGGTGATGTAGTTCTAGCAACACAGCACCGGGACGCGAGCATTTTAGAGAATAGCAACTATCAAGCGATATTTGCCCACTTGCTAGAATTCTCTAAGCAATTTGAGGAACCGCAATTCATAGATGGAAACGAGAGGTCCGAGTATCCGTGGGTTTACGATTTCCGGGCTAGTCATTGGGCTGTCGGTTGGATAGAGACACTGCTAGTCCGACAGGATGCGCCAGAAAGGCTGTTAGAAGAAGTAGCGGGCATTCTATCAGCTCTAGCCGATTATCCTGTATTCGACGAAGAACATTATTCTGAATTGCAATACGAAGAATGCGAGAAATGGTGGCAGCAATTGAGCATCAATGAGCGAATGGAATTATGCCGGGATATGGGTTGCTCAGTATTTCAAGCTAGGCACGAATACCAACCGACAGGCGGGGATAATCCTATGTCAGAATTTTACGATTTTCTTAACTAGCGGGGGATAGACAATGTTAGCCAAAACCACAAAAGCACAGCGATTCGCTATACACCGTAAATGGTGTCAAAACAGTCAAGGCATGAGCTACCGCCAGTTTCGGAAAACGGTCCAGCAAGGTTTTAACTGCCTAATGGTTGAATGGTCGGGTATGTGGCTTGGTATTGAATACGATGGATACACTCACAGTTAAAGTAATACTCAATGCCGCTTGATCCTAAGCGGTATTTATGAATTCTTTTAACACTAACTAAAATGGGGCAGATAAGATGGATAACTTAGGTATTAAACAAGTTGAGGTGAGTGACTATTTCCCGCTAGGCCAATGCTTTAACTTTAAACCTTGCAAGATAGAAAAAATTGATCAGCTTAATAATGAAGGCGAATTCGTTATTAATTGCAGTGAAAAGGAAGCTGAATTTTTCGGCGTTTATACCGTGTACGATTCTGGCGATACTCCCACTCTACATCTATTTGATTGCCTTACAAAAGCCGATGCGTTGACGGCTATATTAATCCTCGAAAATCTCAATATCTGGAAAATATGAAAAAATATGAAAAAATATGGTTTAATTAATATTAGCTAAAGGAATATAAAATCATGAATACTCAAAAAAATTTAAAGTTGCTCAAAGCTTTCCGCGTTGACGAAAATAGCGTTCGCGTTCTTTACTATCATACAGAGATGCGTTTCGAATTTTTGATAAGTTGGGACAATGTTCACGCAGGCAGCGGCGAAATTGGTCAATACTATTTGCAGCAAAATTGTCTCTCATCTTCAGAGTCTTTTAATGCTCGCATTACGCTTGCTATAGAAAGCGGTG
>Ga0114915_1000732_pt1 | contig 14659 bp, 17 predicted proteins | sample MalvirAntarct_55_FD_87288 | JGI IMG/M metagenome (GOLD analysis project Ga0114915, IMG submission 87288) | Marine viral communities from the Global Malaspina Expedition - Malaspina viral metaG Antarct_55 | ecosystem: Environmental > Aquatic > Marine > Oceanic | place: South Georgia Island...
ACGCTCACTGACAATGCCAACCATGCGATCGCCTTCAGCAACGATCAGTGCGCCAATGCCTTTATCGGCCATTAAGCTAATAGCCTCGAGCACGGTCGCTTGCGGCGTAATGGTGTAAGTGGCTTGATTAGATTTTCCTTGCAGTACTTGCATCACCGTTTTCACGTGGTACTCCAACGTCTATATGTTGTTATTGTGTTTAGAGTTTTAGCACGGATTATCACGGTCTGCGAGCCTGAAGACGGGCTACTTCCGTCGCATTTTTTGCAAGCATAAAAAAAGACAGCCTAAGCTGCCTTTTTCATTACGCTAATTACACTTTACGAACTTAACCGCGACCGCTACGATTTTTCATCGCTTGCAATGTACGCAGCTGAGCAGCAGCCTCAGCTAGAGAAGCAAGGGCCACTGAAGTGTCCATTTCGCTCTTCTGATTAGTCAGCGCTTCTTGCGCATGCTTACGTGCTTCCAAGGCCGCAGCCTCATCCATATCAGCAGCACGCAAAGCGGTGTCAGCTAAAATAGTGACTACATTGGGCTGCACTTCAATCACACCGCCCGACACGTAATACACGAGTTCGTCACCCGCTTCGCTCATGATGCGCACTGGACCTGGAGCCAGCTGCGACAGCAACGGGGCATGACCAGGGGTAATGCCGACGTCGCCGAGCGTGCCGTGTGCCACGACCAAGGTCGCGGCACCAGCAAAAATCGACTCTTTCGCACTGACGATATCGCAATGAATCGTTTTCGCCATGTCTTACTCCTAAGCCCCAGCTGTTAAGCCGCAGGCCTTAGCAACTTACAGCTTTTTGGATTTCTCGACGGCTTCTTCGATACCACCGACCATGTAGAACGCTTGTTCTGGCAGAGAGTCGTAGTCGCCGGCCAAGATACCTTTAAAGCCACGGATAGTTTCTTTCAATGACACATACTTGCCAGGTGCACCGGTGAATACTTCGGCGACGTGGAAAGGCTGCGACAAGAAACGTTGGATTTTACGAGCACGGTAGACGACCAATTTGTCTTCTTCCGAAAGCTCATCCATACCCAAAATCGCGATGATGTCTTTCAATTCTTTATAACGCTGCAACACGTTCTGCACACCACGAGCGATCTCGTAATGTTCATCGCCAACGACCAGTGGATCGAGCTGACGTGAAGTCGAGTCGAGCGGGTCAACTGCTGGGTAAATACCTAGCGAGGCGATGTCACGCGACAAAACAACTGTGGCGTCTAAGTGAGCAAATGTTGTAGCTGGCGATGGGTCAGTCAAGTCATCGGCAGGAACGTATACGGCTTGGATCGATGTAATCGAACCGTTTTTAGTCGAAGTGATACGCTCTTGCAGAACGCCCATCTCTTCAGCCAGCGTAGGCTGGTAGCCCACAGCCGATGGCATACGACCCAACAGTGCCGATACTTCGGTACCTGCCAGTGTGTAGCGATAAATGTTGTCGACGAATAGCAGAACATCACGGCCTTTGCCGTCTTCGCCTTTTTCGTCACGGAAGTACTCAGCCATGGTCAGGCCGGTCAACGCCACGCGTAGACGGTTGCCGGGTGGCTCGTTCATCTGACCGTAAACCATGGCCACTTTGTCGAGAACGCCCGAATCTTTCATTTCGTGATAGAAGTCGTTGCCTTCACGAGTACGCTCACCCACACCAGCGAACACGGACAAGCCGCTGTGCGCTTTAGCGATGTTGTTAATCAATTCCATCATGTTTACGGTTTTACCAACACCGGCACCACCGAACAGACCTACTTTGCCGCCTTTGGCGAACGGGCACAGCAAGTCGATGACTTTGATGCCTGTTTCTAGCAAGTCTGTACCGCCCGCTTGCTCGTCATACGACGGCGCTTTACGGTGAATCGACATTTTGGTTTCGCAAACGACCGGTTCGCCTTCATCTTCTGGCTCGCCGAGTACGTTCATGATACGACCCAGCGTGCCTTGACCAACAGGAACACTGATGGGGCCGCCAGAGTTAGCAACGCCCAGACCGCGCTTCAGGCCTTCGGTTGAACCCATGGCAATCGTACGCACGACGCCGTCGCCCAGCTGCTGCTGAACTTCTAGGGTTGTTGACGTGGCCTCGACCATCAGGGCGTCATAAACCCTAGGTACGCTATCACGCGGGAATTCGACGTCAATGACGGCGCCGATAATCTGGACAATACGACCGCTGCTCATGGGGTTATCCTCTAAAACTCGTAATGCTATCTGCAGTGATGCGCGGCTTAAACAGCCGCGGCACCACCAACGATTTCGGAAATTTCTTGGGTGATGGCTGCCTGGCGTACCTTGTTGTAAACCAACTGCAAGCTACGGATCAAATCACCGGCGTTGTCGGTAGCTGATTTCATAGCCACCATACGCGCCGCCATTTCACAGGCCACGTTCTCAATGACACCTTGATACACTTGGGACTCGATAAAGCGCAACAACAGCGCATCCAAAAGCGGCTTAGCTTCTGGCTCGTAGAGATAATCCCAGTTGTAACTACGCTGACCGAGATCATCGTCACCACCTGTTGCCAAAGGCAATAGCTGCTGAAGCGTCGGCTTTTGCGTCATGGTGTTTACAAACTCGTTAGACACCAAATACAAACGGTCAATTTTGCCTTCGTCAAAGTGCTCTAACATCACTTTGATGCTGCCTATCAACGCTTCTAACGAAGGCTGATCACCCATATGGGTTTTAGCTGCAACCACTTTACCGCCAACATTCTTAAAGAATGTCGTGGCTTTGGTGCCGATCAAGCAAAACTCAGACTCAACGCCTTGCTCACGGTAACTGCGAACGGACTGCACCACTTGCTTGAACAAGTTGATGTTTAAACCGCCGCACAAACCACGATCAGACGACACAACAATATAGCCAACACGGCGCACCGGGCGTTCGATCAAGTAGCTATGTTTGTACTCAGGCGTTGCATGCGCAACGTGAGCCACTACTTGACGAATCTTTTGAGCATATGGCTTACCTGCCACCATACGCTCTTGGGCCCTGCGCATCTTGGAGGCGGCCACGAGCTGCATCGCTTTCGTGATCTTCTGCGTGCTTTTAATGCTCGCTACCTTGACGCGAATTTCTTTTAAGCTGGCCATAGCCTCACCGACTCTTTGCTGGGTGTTGGCTCGGCACTAGGCCGAGCCTCCCGTGGCTCACCAGGTTTGGGTGGCCTTAAACTTCTCGATACCGGCACGCAGTGCCGCTTCGATCTTGCCATCGTAGTTAGCGGTGGCATTGATGTCGTCCATCAGCGCTTTTTCTTCGCTGTTGAAATAGCTGTGCAAGGCGGCTTCAAAATCCAATACCTTGTTCACTGCAACATCGTTTAAGTAACCTTCGTTGACTGCGAAAATAGACAGCGCCATGTCACCGATGCTGAGTGGAGCAAATTGCTTCTGCTTCATCAGCTCAGTCACGCGCTGGCCCAATTCTAGCTGTTTACGTGTAGCTTCATCGAGATCAGAAGCGAACTGAGCGAATGCTGCCAGTTCACGGTACTGAGCCAACGAGGTACGAATACCACCCGACAGCTTTTTGATGATCTTAGTTTGCGCAGCGCCACCAACTCGCGACACCGAAATACCGGCGTTGACGGCTGGACGAATACCGGCGTTAAACAGCGATGATTCTAAGAAGATCTGGCCATCGGTGATCGAAATCACGTTGGTTGGAACGAATGCCGACACATCGCCTGCTTGCGTTTCAATGATAGGCAGCGCGGTTAATGAGCCGGTTTTGCCTTTCACTTCGCCCTTGGTGAACTTCTCTACGTACTCAGCAGACACGCGCGAAGCACGCTCAAGCAGACGGGAGTGGAGATAGAACACGTCGCCAGGATAGGCTTCACGACCTGGTGGACGGCGCAGTAGCAAGGAGATTTGACGATAGGCCACAGCCTGTTTCGACAAGTCATCATAAACAATCAGTGCGTCTTCACCGCGGTCACGGAAATATTCGCCCATGGTGCAGCCGGAGTATGGCGCCAAGAATTGCATGGCTGGTGCTTCAGCAGCGGCAGCGGCAACGACAGTGGTATAAGCCATGGCACCAAACTCTTCGAGCTTGCGCACCACGTTAGCAATGGTTGATTGCTTCTGACCGACAGCAACATAGACGCACTTAATGCCAGAGTTTTTCTGCGCAATAATGGCATCGATAGCTAATGCTGTTTTACCGGTTTGACGGTCACCAATGATCAGCTCGCGCTGGCCACGGCCAACAGGAATCATCGCGTCGACAGATTTGTAGCCAGTTTGTACGGGCTGGTCGACGGACTGACGCCACCAAACACCGGGAGCTACTTTCTCAACGGCATCGGTCAGCTTAGCGTTGATTGGACCTTTGCCATCGATAGGCATGCCCAAAGCATCAACCACGCGGCCTAACATTTCAGGGCCAACTGGCACTTCTAAAATGCGGCCTGTGCAGCGAGCCTTTTGGCCTTCTTGCAATGTCAGATAGCCGCCTAAAACCACGGCGCCAACAGAGTCACGCTCGAGGTTGAGGGCCATGCCATAGACACCGCCGTCGAACTCAATCATTTCGCCGTACATAACGTCGGCGAGACCATGAATACGCACGATACCGTCGGCTACGCCAACGATAGTGCCTTCGTTACGGGCTTCAACAGACGAATCTAGGTCTGTGATGCGGCTCTTGATCAGCTCGCTGATCTCGGAGGGATTCAGATGCTGCATGATGCTCTCTTCCTCGAAGGAATTATCAAGTATTCAGGGTGGCGCGAAGCTTGCCGAGTTTGCCTCGTACGGAGGCATCAATGACTAAGTCACCGGCATGAATCACGGCCCCACCAATTAAGCTGGCGTCGACAGCCGTCGTCAGTTTGACCTGACGCGACAGTTTTTCAGTTAGCACACGAGCCATCGCTGCTTGCTGCTCATCACTCATAGCAAAGGCCGCAGTTACTGCCACATCGACAGCGCCTTCGGCTTGTGCGCGCAGCTCATCGAACAAGCCGCTAATTGCAGGCAATGCGGCTAAGCGCTTGTTGCCAGCGAGTTGACGAATGAAGTTCTGGCCCTGCTCATTGAGCTGATCAGCGACCACAGCCAATAACGCATCGGCTTGATCTTTAGCGCTAAGCGTTGGGCGAGCGACATAGGCAGCAAATTCAGTATTTGCAATTACCTGTGCTGCTAGCGCCAGCATGCCTGACCATTCGGCCAACTTGCCTTCGCCCTGCGCCAACTGAAAAGCGGCCTTAGCATAAGGACGTGCAACGGTCGTTAATTCTGCCATGACTGTCTCAAACGCCTCTTATTTCAGCTCGGTAGCCAAGTTGTCCAGCATCACTGCATGTTTGGCGGAATCGATTTCGGCTTGCAAAATCTTTTCTGCGCCAGCAATGGCGAGGCTAGCAACCTGTTGACGCAGACCATCGCGGGCACCGGCAATTTCTTGCTCAATGTCGGCGCGAGCCTGAGTCAAAATACGTTCTGCTTCAGCGGCAGCTTGTGCTTTCACTTCGTCAGCCACTTGGCTGGCGCGGCGATTAGCTTGCTCAATCAGCTCAGCTGATTTTTGCTTAGCTGCTTGCAGCTCTTGCGCAACTTGGGCGTGTGCAACGTCCAAATCTTGCTTTGCTTTATCGGCAGCATTCAGGCCATCGGCAATTAGCTTCTGGCGCTGCTCAAGTGCAGCCATGACTGGCGGCCACACGAACTTCATGCAGAACCAGACAAAGATAGCAAACGATATTGCCTGGCCTACGATTGTGAAGTTGATGTTCACGCTATCACCTCTATTCCGGTTTCATTCACGAGCATAGTGCTCGCCGTGGCTCGGGGTTTAGGCCGAATTACTGAATGAACGGGTTGGCAAACAGCAGGAACAGACCAATACCAACACCAATCATGGTGACGGCGTCGAGCAGACCGGCGACGATGAACATTTTAACCTGGAGCTGAGGAGCTAGCTCTGGCTGACGTGCAGTACCTTCTAGGAACTTGCCGCCCAAGATGCCGAAGCCGATAGCAGTGCCCAGAGCACCCAAGCCAATCAATAGGGCAACGGCGATCAGGTTAAGGCCAATGATTTGTTCCATGTGAGTTTCCTCTTCAGGGTTGGTTCAGAGTTAAAGTTACGGGGTTTTCTTAGTGATCGTGCTTTTCAGAAGCCATGCTCAAGTAAACGATCGTCAACATCATGAACACGAACGCCTGTAGCGTAATGATCAGAATGTGGAAGATGGCCCAAGGCACAGACAACGTCCACTGCACATACCATGGCAGCAGCGCGATCAAAATAAAGAGCAATTCGCCGGCATACATATTGCCGAACAAACGCAGTGCTAGCGAGATTGGCTTGGCAATCAACGCGATACCTTCAAGCAAAAAGTTAAACCACGTCAGCCAGATGGTATTGAATGGATGGAAGGTTAGCTCTTTAGCAAAGCCACCAACGCCCTTCATTTTGATGCTGTAGTAGATAATCAGCGCAAATACTGAGAAACCCATACCCAACGTGGCGTTGACGTCGGTGGTTGGCACTATTTTAAAGAATACGGCGTGCGCATCCATGCCAAAGAAGTTAACACCGATCATTGTTGCCAATGTTGGAATGAAGTCGACGGGGATTAAATCCATCAAGTTCATCAAGAAAATCCAAACGAAAATCGTTAATGCTAAAGGCGCAATAACTTTCGAGGTGCCACTATAAGTGTCTTTTACGTTGGTCTGAACGAAGCCGATAATTACTTCAACTAAGTTCTGCAGGCCGCCAGGCACGCCCGCGGTCGCATTTTTGGCGGCGCGTCGAAACAGCCAGCAAAATACGATGCCGAGGAAAATCGACCAACCCATTGTGTCAACGTGAATAGCATTGAAGCCCATTTCAGCAGCTTCTTGAGCCGTATGTGCAAGACCCCAACCGTTTTCCGGGTGATTCCCGTAGGTCAGGTTGGTGAGGTGATGCTTGATGTATTCGGTGGAATTACCAGCCATTCGTCTCTACCCATCAGCGCTGCGTGTTTCGGTTGGCCAATGGCACAATCCAAGCGACGAGCTGTTCTAATACAAAACCTGTAAACAGCCAAACGGGTTCAACTTCTTTGAAAAAGATGAACACGCTAGCAAAGAGAAGCGCGGTAAGCAGAAACTTGCCTGCCTCGCCTCTGTAAAATTCTTGCACAATATGTTGTGCCGATGTTTCACCTGCATGACGGAAGGCGCGAAAAACAAAATATGCCTGCCCTATCACCGCAATGCCAGCACCCGCGAGTGCCGATACGCCTGCAGCTGTGCCATACAGAAGCTGCGCTATCAACCACAACGCCACCATCAGTCGCACTTGCCATTTCAGTTGCTGCAGCGCGGGCTGATACTGCACCAGCGGCTGGGGCTTACTTCCTGTCATGACTGACTCATCGTATGCGGCTTACTGTTAAACAAGCCGTTGGCATTGAAGCGGGTGAATTATAGGGGAATTGCTAGCAAAAGGGCAACAAAACACTCTACAACTCGTCTAAGAAAGTATGATTTTTGCAAAAATACGGTCACTTTCACGCCATCGCGCTAGTTTGATTGCTCGACCTTGCTCTCAGCCTTTACGTATTTTTCTCGTAACGCCATTCGCCGCAGCTGTTTCAGTGTTTGCACAGCATCATCCGCGACATTGTAGTTATACAGCATGGCCGGAATGAGCCCGCCGGGCTCGCCAGAGCCCCACAGCTCTACCTTCACTCGATGCGCATCTACGGTCGTTACCTTCCATCGGCTTTTCGCGCCGAGCATACGCACCACGTCTTTTTGCAGAGGATACTTTTCAGCTACCGCCTCAGCCTCAATCACTATGCCTTCAGATGTTTTAGTGCGGCGCGATAACAGCACGGCATCTCGAGGACGAAAGGGATACGGCAAGACATAGCGCAGATAAATTATCGCCGCGTCTTTCTTGCGGCTAATGACTTTTGCCTGAGTCACTCGGGCCAGCCATTCGGGCATGGCAGAGGCATCGGTGAGGATGGCCTCTATGCGCGCCGGCCCACCCTCTAAAACAGTGACCGCGTAAATATCATCAAACTGAGACCCGCTATGTGCTCGCTGATAGACGCGGATATCGCGCTCTTTATCAGTTTTTTTCAACACCCAGCCGTCTGCCTGCGCCCCAAAAGCCAACAGCAGCGCCGCTGCCATGACCATCAGGCGAGAGCACATCGACTTATTTAATGTGCGCAAGGATGCCATCGAGCTCATCTAGCGAGTTATAAGCGATAACCAACTTGCCCTTGCCACGAGCATTGCAGTTGATTTGCACCGCGGCGCCCAATCGGCCCGCTAAATCGTCTTGTAGCTTGCGTACATTTGGGTCTAAGGTTTTGCCACCTACCGCTGGCTTATCTTCTAGCAGGGCACGCACCAAGGCTTCGGTATGTCGAACCGATAATCCGCGCTCAATGACTTGCTGAGCTGCCGCTACTTGTTGATTTGTTGGCAGTGCTAACAGGGCACGCGCGTGCCCCATGTCGAGATCACCATGGGCAAGATTTTTCTTCACTTCATCGTGAAGGCCAAGCAGGCGCATTAGGTTACTGACCGATGCCCGCGACTTGCCCACAGCATCGGCAACTTGGCCATGATTAAGCTTGAATTCATCAGCAAAACGCTGCATTGCTAGCGCTTCTTCTAATGGATTTAAATCTTCGCGCTGAATGTTTTCAATAAGCGCTAAGGCGATCGCAGACTCATCGCTAAAGTCACGAATCAGCGCTGGCACTGTGTCTAGCTGTGCAAGCTGGGCAGCTCGCCAACGGCGCTCACCAGCAATGATTTCGTAAGCTTTATCACCTGTTTTACGGACAATAATAGGCTGCAAGATACCTTGCGCCTTAATCGACTCAGCCAACTCTTGCAGTGCTTCTGGGTCCATGTCGCGGCGCGGTTGATAGCGCCCGCGCGTCAGCCATTCGACTGGCAGCTGTTGATATTCGCCCTCTGGCGCTTGGCCGGCAGCTACCGCCTCGACCTCATCTTGTACTTTGCGCACCGTGCCCAGCAAGGCGTCTAGGCCGCGCCCACCACCAAGCCCGCGTTTCTTTGCTGTTGCCATGGGTCAGTCTTCCTTTTTTTTGCTGAGCTTTTCGCGTCGCAGCAGCTCAGTCGCGAGAGCCAAATAAGCCATGGCGCCACGCGAGTTCTTATCGTACTGCAGCGCTGGCACGCCGTGAGCTGGTGCTTCCGCCAAGCGCACATTACGCGGAATCACCGTATTCAGCACTACATCGCCAAAATGGCTGAATAGTTCAGCCGAAACATCAGTCGCCAATGTATTCCGTGGGTCATACATGGTGCGCAAAATGCCAGCGATGTGCAGCGTAGGATTTGCCGTTTCGCGAACCCTATCAATAGTTTGCGTTAACGCCGCCAAACCTTCGAGTGCATAGTATTCACATTGCATAGGAATGATGACCGCTTCAGCTGCCACCAAAGCGTTCAATGTGAGCATGCTCAATGATGGCGCACAGTCGATAACCACTGCGTCGTAGCGGGACCGCAAGGTTTGCAACGCTTGGCGCAAGCGCTGCTCTTTATTCGGCATATCGACCAGCTCAACTTCAGCAGCAGTCAAATCGCCATTGGCTGGCAGCACATCGTAGCCGCCAGAGCCGGTCAAAATTGCATCAATTGCTGGAATATCCGCGAGCAAAACATCGAGCACTGAGTGCTCAAGATCGTTTTTGTTGATGCCAGAGCCTGTCGTGGCATTGCCCTGCGGATCTAAATCGACCAACAAGACACGGCGTTTCGTTGCCGCTAAAGAGGCCGCTAGATTGACGCTCGTTGTGGTCTTACCCACTCCGCCCTTTTGGTTGGCGACTGCAAACATCATATCCCTTGTCCTCAATCAGCCTGATTTGGCCGCTGTCTTTGCCTCAAGCGCGAATGCTTGAGTGCTGTATCAATTCGTTGGCGCCGCTTAAATTTGCGCGGCTAGAGTGCTTCGGCGCGAGCCAAACACACCAAATGGCGCGCCTCAGCTGCAAAGGGTACTCGCAAAGCGGGGGCAGTTTCGAGCCTTATTGTACTTGCTAAGGCTGCAATTTCTTCCTCTGGCATGTGGCCTTTCATTGCTAGCCATCGGCCATTACTTGCCAACAAATGCTCTGTGCCCGCAACCATGTCTTGCAGGCTCGCAAATGCTCGGCTGCAAATCTGCATGTATTGACCCTGGTGCTGCTCACAACGCGCGGTCACTATCGTCAGGTTTTTCAGGCCATTTGCCGCTTTAAACTGTGTGATGAAACGAGTTTTTTTGCTACTACTATCGAGCACAGTGACATTCAGTTCAGGCCGAACCAACGCCAAAATAACGCCCGGCAAGCCAGCGCCAGTGCCGATATCAATCAAATCACCCGTGCTGATATGCGGCAAAATGCTCAAGCTATCGAGCAAATGCTTGTCGACCATGGCTAGTGGATCGCGCACGGCGGTGAGGTTGAAGGCTTGGTTCCACTTCACCAGTGCGGCCAAGTAGGCCATTATGCTGTCTATCACGGCCGGCGTTAAGCTTAAGTCCATGTCTTTTAGGCCTTGCTCGAAGCGCGTACGAGCCTGCTCTGGCCAATTTGCGGCTAATTTAACGTTCGCCATTAGACAGCCCGCGACAAGCGGCGACCTTGTTTTTTCAGCGTAATCAACAATAGCGACACGGCTGCTGGCGTCACACCCTGAATCCGTCCAGCCTGAGCTAGCGTTTCTGGTGTCGATGCTTTCAGCTTTGCTCGCACTTCATTGGACAAACCGATCACAGCGTCATAGTCAAAATCTTGTGGCAAGGTCATTTGCTCTTGCTGATGAAGACGCGCGACATCATCACTTTGCCTGTCGACATAGCCGGCGTATTTCACATTGATTTCAATTTGCTCACCGACTACGGCTTGCAAGTCATCAGGCACGATCGTTGAACCCAGAGCTGCTAGCTGTAGATAGGTCACCTGCGGGCGCTTTAAGGCATCGAGGTAATGGCATTCGCGGTTAATTTGCTCGCCGGTTAGCTCAGTAAAGCGCTTGGTGACTTCGCTACCTGGATGCAACCACTGCGACCTCAGTCGCTGTGTTTCCAGCTCAACCGCCTGCTGCTTGGCCTCAAATGCGGCCCAACGCAAGTCATCAATAAGGCCAAGCTCACGGCCTACAGCGGTCAGGCGAGTATCGGCATTATCTTCGCGCAGCATCAAGCGGTATTCAGCGCGCGATGTAAACATGCGGTACGGCTCTTTCGTACCCATAGTAATGAGGTCATCGACGAGCACACCGAGATACGCCTGATCGCGTGTGGGATACCAACCGGGCTTGCCCTGCGCTTGCAGGCCAGCATTCAAGCCCGCCAATAAACCTTGCGCACCAGCCTCTTCGTAGCCTGTGGTTCCATTGATCTGGCCAGCAAAAAACAGACCGGCAATGACCTTGGTTTCTAGCGTGTGCTTGAGGTCGCGCGGATCAAAATAATCATACTCGATGGCATAGCCTGGGCGCGTGATATGGGCGTTTTCCATGCCCTTAATCGAACGTACCAAGGCCACTTGCACATCAAACGGCAAGCTGGTTGAGATGCCGTTGGGATAAAGCTCATTCGTGCTCAAGCCTTCGGGCTCGATAAATATTTGATGTGAGTTTTTATCAGCAAAGCGATGAATTTTATCTTCGATCGACGGGCAATAACGCGGACCAACACCTTCGATAACGCCGGTATACATCGGTGAGCGATCAAGTCCACCGCGAATAATCTCGTGCGTTGCCTCGTTGGTGTGCGTGATCCAGCAGTTAACTTGACGCGGATGCATTTCGCGCTTGCCCATAAATGACATCACCGGCAACGGCGTATCACCAGGCTGCGCCTGCATCACAGAGAAATCTACCGACTTGGCATCGATGCGTGGTGGTGTGCCAGTCTTTAAGCGGCCAACACGCAATGGCAACTCGCGCAGGCGGTCAGCCAAAGCAATCGATGGCGGGTCGCCAGCACGGCCGCCACGATGATTCTGCATGCCGATATGAATGGTGCCGCCCAAAAATGTGCCGGTGGTGAGCACGACGGTTTTTGCATTAAAACGAATGCCGGTTTGCGTGATAACACCGGTGATGCGCTCGCCCTCGACAATGAAATCGTCGGCGGCTTGCTGGAAAATATCGAGATTGATCTGGTTTTCTAAAATTTCTCGGATGGCAGCTTTGTATAACGCGCGGTCGGCCTGGGCACGTGTTGCGCGCACAGCTGGGCCTTTACGGCTATTGAGCACGCGAAATTGGATGCCTGCCATGTCGGTGGCCAGAGCCATCGCGCCGCCGAGTGCATCGATCTCTTTCACCAGATGCGACTTGCCAATGCCGCCGATTGCGGGGTTGCAGCTCATCTGCCCCAAGGTTTCAATATTATGGGTCAGCAATAAGGTTTGGCAGCCCATGCGCGCGGCAGCCAAGGCGGCTTCGGTGCCGGCATGACCGCCGCCGATAACGATGACATCGTAAGACTTGCTGTACAACATAGATAAAACCCCGCGCGGGCGCTGGTTTAAACGGGGGCTGATTATACGGTTTGCGCGGCCTTGCGGCCAGTTCAGTTTTTAACCACCACCGCTTCAACGGCCAAATGCACGACAATTTCGTCGCTGACCATGCCAACAAACTTGTCCATACCAAATTCACTGCGATTAAAACGTGTCACTGCCTTCATGCTGGCAGCGTTTGCATCACCATAAAATGGATGTGGGCCAAGCGACTTGGTTTCAATAAATAGTGTTACAGGCCTGACGATGCCATTGACGCTGATCTCACCACTTAAGCTAAGTTCGCGGCTTTTTTTGTTCACGGTATCGATGCTTTTGCTGCGGAAAATAATCTCAGGATATTCTTTGGCGCGGAAGAACTCGCCGGACTTTATCAGGCGGTGGTCAATTAGCTTCCAGCCACTTTTAAAGCTATTGACGGGAATATGTGCTTCAGCCCATGACTTATTTGGCGAGTCTAAGTTTCCGTAAATAAAGCCTGTCACACCTTTGAACTCTCCGCCCTCGGTAGGCACGCCTAAATATTGCCAGGAGATGCTCACTTGTGTGCGCTGAGGGTCAATCGCATAGGTGATGATGCGATCGGCATAGCAGAAAGAGCTCCACGCAATTAAAGCGCCTGTCACTAGCCATCGCTGCATAAACACTCTGCCACTTCAAAGCTCGCGCTTTCCCCTTCGCTCATTTAAGTAGTCAGGGAACCAGCGCAGGTTGGGGAAGACAATGACTCGGATAATACCAATCAGCATCCATAGGTAAGCGCCCCCATAGACTGCGCCGCAGGCCATCGTTACATAGTCGAAATTGGGCGAAACATACTTGATCCCCCACCACGACACAATATCGGTGAGTGCTGCCGCTAGTGCTACGGGGAATACCCATTGATACCAACTCAAACGATTGAAGTGCATAGAGAATGGGATGCCAATAATTAAAATGGCGCAAGTGAAGCCAAACAAATGGGCATGGGTAAAGGCAATCAGCTTGCCTTGGCTCATATTCGCGAAGTACTCATCGGTGCTGCCATTAAGCCCGATCTGGTAATGTACTTCCGCCAAGCCAAAAAAGAAGGCGACGCCAAAAAGTACCGTCGAAAGTGCAATTCCTCGCTGCGCAGCCACAGGTAAGTCTTTTAATGAAAACGCTAATTTAGGATCTTTGTAGGGGATAAAAAATCGCAGCAAAAAACAAATCGCGAAGAAAAAAAGTACTAGCCCAATTGGTCCACCAATGCTCAACCATGCTGATGGCTCTGGCGGCAGCTGCACAATGGCAGCATCGACTATAGGTGCGTCACTGAAAAAATCGAAGGCGGGATCGGCCACGTTTATGCCCCCCTCAAGCGCACATAGAGCAACATGCCGGCACGCTTAACCGCGAGCTGGACAGCCTGCTCAAGCGGGGCTTTTGCAGAAATACTGACTTTATTCGCTGCTTGACCGACGAACTGATCATAAACTTTCAAGCCTTTAGCGCTAGGCACTTTATCTGCGTGCAGCACGCTAACACGGCTGATGTTGAGCTTTTTGTCAGTGGTCATCAGTAGGAAAAAATCCTTTCCCTGATAATTGGCTGCAAAAATAAGCCCTGTTCCTGCGGGTCGGCGATCAACCAGGGGAATGTAAATTGTGTTGTCGTCATCGGCGCTAAGCTCAACACCCATTTTCTTTGCCGCAGCAATATCAGCTTTCGTCAGCAGAGCATCTTGCGGCAGCCACGTCAGCACACCAGGAAAAGCATGGCGAACCTCACGCGGGATTAAGCTTGCGATATCTAGCCAATTACCTGGGTTTTTCGGCGTCGATTTTTTATCGCCCGGATTAGATTTTGCCTGCATCTCAGCGCCATTACTGATGCCGTCACCATCGCTATCTTTGTTGGCAATTTTACCGAAAGCAGCCATGTTTTTTCCGGCCGCCTTAAATGCCTCACCAAAGCTATCAAGCTTTGAGCCGCCGCCATCGGTGTGGCAGGCATTGCATGAGGGCATATACCCCGACTCTTGCTTGTAGGCTCGGGCATATGCCGGCATTGCCGTCGCTAATGTGGGCAAGCTAAGTAGCAACGTGGCTGCGGCAACGGCGTTTATTATTTTCATTTTTACTCCACCAGCGTTA
>Ga0114915_1000733_pt1 | contig 14647 bp, 9 predicted proteins | sample MalvirAntarct_55_FD_87288 | JGI IMG/M metagenome (GOLD analysis project Ga0114915, IMG submission 87288) | Marine viral communities from the Global Malaspina Expedition - Malaspina viral metaG Antarct_55 | ecosystem: Environmental > Aquatic > Marine > Oceanic | place: South Georgia Island...
TTCTAACTTTTGTTATATCGATGATTTCTGTTGGAGTTGATTCTATTTTAGAATCAATCGTCAGCATTTTAGAAGTTAATTCTTCTATCTGTTTTTTAAGATTTGTGCAGTCTTGCTCATGTCCATTGAGATTTCTGGTTACTTTCGCTAGTTCGATAACCTGCTCTTTGATTTCATGCTTAAAATCTCTTCCTTCGAGTTTCTTAAGTACTCCACGCAACTCTGCCGAGTCTGATTTTGCTAAACGGTACTTGGCTTCAAAGAGATTCAAATCGAGAAATTTTGCGAAGATCTCTTTTCGTTTTGATGCGCCTTCCGAGATGAAATTCAAGGCACCGTTTTGAGAGGACATAGACGTCAGTAGGAAGTCTTCCAGTGAACCAAAGTGGTTTCGTATGGCTTTGTCCGTATCGTTCCTTGTGAGCCCATTCAGCGGCGTCAGTTCACCTGTGGTTATATCTTCTGAGTAAAACGTTACGTTAGTCTTTGCTTCTTGAGTTTCCACACCTTTCAGTTTTTTCACGTACTTCTCTGTTTCTCGTTCGATGGTATATCTTTGTTCCCCAACGGTAACATCAAGTTTTGCTAATGCTTTATTCTCATTTTGATTAATAACATTTAAGTTCTTTCGTTCATTCTTAGAAGTCGAATTGAACATAGCGAAGAGGATCGAATCAATGATCGATGATTTGCCAGAGAAATTTTTACCAAATATCCCAACGATGCCATTCAGTCCACTGAACTTGATCTCATTTCCCAATCCATAATTGAATAAATTATCCCATCGTACTCTATCTAGTTTCCAGTTAACGTTACGGGATACATCTTCTTTTTCTGAGACTGCGTCATTATACTTACGATTCAACTTGTACACATTATCTAATTCATCTTGAGATAAGTTGAAAGATTCCAAGAACTCTTCAACCAATTCTTCTTGTACTTTGATGTTTCGTAGATCAAGTCTCTCTGCCTCTCCCTCGCCCAACTCCACAGAGTTTCTAGAGATTGCTCTGTTCAAAAAAGTGACTGCTTCTGGGTTGAATTTGTGTTTAACCACTTCTGTTGCTTTCTTGATTTGATCAATAGATAGAGAACTATCGGCAATGACTCGGATCCTTGCACCTTCAGGAGGAGCAAAATTGGAAACATCTGGGTTTCCGTTAACGTCTAGTTCGATATTCCAAGAAACAAATGGACGTGGGTTTCTGAAGATGTGAGGTTTGATAAACTTCTTTTTCTTGTCATGAATCTCCCATATGAGAATGCCTTTATCATCTGTCTCTCCAAAGTTTTGCTGAACCGTGGAACCTGCATACCATATATTCCCTTTCTTGTCTAGCATCTGGCGTTGATGGATGTCTCCTAGCATGGCATAATCAAAAGGCTTGAAGATGTCGGCGCCATGATCTCCGTGCATCAAGGCGTATCCAGTATCTGTTTTTGATGCCATGATTGCCCCATGGTATAAAGCAATATTAATCTTCGAATCATCCGAAGGCTCTACCCAGTTGTCTTCATCGAACACTGATAAGACATTTAAAGTTATGTCTTTACCGATATCTGTCTCTCCAGAATTCTTCAAGAGATACAGGTTCTTGTGGTTCAGTGCATTGATGATTGGCGTAATAGCATCTTGTCTTGCACTGTTCTTCAAATTTCCATCATGATTACCCAAGATGATATAAGTCGGTGCGATCTCCCCTAAGTTATAAAAGAACTCAGAAGCCATCTGTACAAACTCTGGTGAGATTTGTGTTTTGGTGTGTGCAATATCTCCACAGTGAACAATGAAGTCCACCTTTTCATTACGAAGCGTTTCATAAATCTGTGCGAATACGATCTTGTACTCGTAGTGATATTTTAAGTTACGAATATGTGTATCCGCAATGTGTGCTATTTTATACATATAACCTCCTTTTGGTATAGAATAATGTATGTTATAAAGACATTAATTTTCTTTTAAGTATCCAATCTTGATCGTCTCTCATCAAAACTGCACTATTTTTTAATTTTGTAAATCTTTCTTTTCCGATAGATGAAACATCTTCTCCTTCTGGTACATCGATTTTCCATACTTCCACATCATAACGCATCAGCAGTCTAGCAATTCCCAACGCTTTCTTTTCAGCGTCTGGATCTAGAGCGATAAACACACTAGAATCATTTTTAACAATGTGTTGAAACAGTGTGGATTCCTCTCTCAGAGTAGAGCCTAGTAGTGCAACTGCGTTCCCTGCTGCTATAGCATCAAACACACCTTCCACTAGTATAACATCTGAATCCCAATCAATACTCAGTTCATTAAAAATGATGTCCCTTGAGACATTAGGGTTTTTATAGCGCATCCAGTGATTCGTATATGATCGAGCAATGAAATAGTTAACGTATCCGTTGATGTTAAACGAAGGGACTATTACTCTACCTTCATACTCACCCTCTGAACAGTATCCTATTTTATACTGTAGCAAATCACAAGGTTCAATGCCTCTATTTGTTAAGTAAGACAAGGGTATATTGTCAACAACTGAGCATTTGCCAGTAAGAGTTTTAAATTCTTTAGGAAGATCAAGCCTTTGTGGAGCAACTGGTTCTTCTTCTGCGAATAAGTCAAACTGCATATTTGCAAAGTCTACAATTCCAGAAACCTTGTCCCATTCTTTAAGTTTACTAAACGATCCAAAGCGGCGAACGACTCTTCTTACGTCTCTTCCCCGAATGTCACATACCCAACACTTGAACACATTAACATCAAAGTTAATTGAAAATTTCTTTTTATGGTGGTTGCAGTATGGACATGTGTAAAGATGCTCAGATCCTTGTTTGCGATAAGAGCCTAATACGTCATTTACTATTTTCACCTTTTCCGCTAGCATCTTTCCCCTCTTTGTATATACAAACACCTGCATGAGCAATTACAATAGCATCTGCTATATCATCTGTACCAGGCTTGGGATTTCCAAACCTTGTAAGTTCATAATTGAAACTTGGATATTTGTTCTTTACTTGTTCGACAATGTATGTCTTCTTCTTCTTTACGTTTCGGGGTATCGAAATATTCATTTTTTTTCTTGCTGTGTTTGCGTGAATCAGTTCTGGAACTAAGAATGTTTCACCATATACAGCATAGCAACACATTCCATTAAATCTTTGGAGTTTAGACATTGTTTGTGCAGTCGTCTTTCCTCCACTAAACATCATAAAAGGCTGTTCTACATAAATATTGACAAAGCAATATTCCCCAAAGAAATCAGAAACTTCTTTTTTAAAATTATGGCATCTTAACTCTAGTCCAAGTTTAGATGATAATTTGAGGTTTTTATATTCGATAAGGTTTTTATCCAAATCCATCACTGCCATTCCTATGACAGACGTACTTATATCAAGTCCTAATATATAATTCATTTTTTTTCCTAGATGTCAAGTTTCAGTTTGAAACTAAATTCCCTGTCTTCTGTTTTCTTGACAGGCTTTGCCACTTTGGCGATTCCTAACACGTTCATGTGTTCGTCGTAGATAGCAACTTTTGTAATATAAGTGTGCTTTTGGAATGTTTCTACGTTATTATCATATGGGCTATACACGGTGTTCTTAATCAGAGCACGTTCATTTTCTAAGTAAAGTACGCCAGTCTGTTCTAAAGATGATGTATACAATTCTTGATCACTTTGTAAGAATGTAGGATTGTTGGAGTGATTTAGTTCTCCTCTAAGAGCATGGGCGTACAACGAGATTGTTGGAGTGGTTGACTCCCCTTGGAAGGAAATGCTGGTGTGGGATCCTGTCATAGGATCGTTTGTGAATCCTGTGATTCCCGATCCCCAGTATATCCATTTGGTTTGTTTCTTGAGAGATATATCATTGATATAGTTTCTAGTTGTGCTATCTAATGCCCAACTACCAGTCAATGCAATGCACCCTTCGTTGTATAGCACAATTCCAGCACACTTGTTAAATCCTACAGAGCCGATTGGGGCAACTTGTATTAGTTCGCCATTCCTGTTCTTGTCCTGAAGTTGTCCAATGAGTGTCCCAGTAATATAGAACTTCAAGTCTATTGTTCCTTTCTTCAGTCTTGAACCAAAGAATATGGAAGGGATGCTGATGAGGTTAGACTCTTGTACTCCTTTATTTCCTAAAGATCCGCTAAATTCATAGTGAGGGCTTAAGGTTTTATAGTAATTCATTGAGTTCATCAGTGCTGACATGTGAGGACGGGCTGCAGACTCCGGATAATAATTTCTATATAGGGACGATGACATCGGATAGGATCCGGTTATCACATCTCCATATGCAAATGATTGAGCAAATTGTGTCGTGCTAACTGTTGCAAATGATTGCAAGGAACCACCTTTCGTGATAAAAGGATAGATGTAGTTATTAGATCCAGATAGTTTATCATTGTTGATTTCGTAAAGAGAGATGTACCCAGGAGGTACATTAAGACTTTCCCCAGAGAATGCTCCAGAATTTGCCTGTTCGTTATTAATATAGACTGTTCCAGAATACATAGTAAATTCATACTTTGGATAAAGTCTAAGACTATTAACAAATATCTCTTCTTCTTTAAATTTATAGATGCTCATATTATATCATACGTTTAGGGTTGTAAAAATATTCATTTTTTCTTACATGTTAGATTACAATAAATAGTCATAACCCTTTCTTTATCGGCATTTGGTTCTGAATATTTCCATTCAAACGTCTCCTGAACGACGTTGATAACTTTTTGTATTGTCTTGATCTCTTTGTTAAGCCAGTCAATATGCTCCTCACTTGGTTCTGGTAACTCGACACCCAGTCTCTCACTCAGTTCAAACAAGGTATACCAATCTCCAGACTTAACTGCTACAGATGCTTTGACAAACATTTTTGTCTTTTCTGAATCTTTGTGCAAATCTGGGTGAGTTAGCCTTGCTATACTCTTGTACATTTTTGTATTCTGTACTAAGAGTTCATCATTGTTAGTCTTAGTAAGATCTTTGTCTGACGTAGTTTTGGGCTTACCTTGTTTATAAATATCAACCATTTTGGAGATTAACTTGTCTTCTGAGTACTCGTGCGTGTCAGAGTTTTCCATGAACTCGTTGAAAGCCTCATAGAAAACCTCTTTTCTTGTCTTATGTTCTTCTTTGTGATATTCCAAATCGGACTTTAAAAAAGATATTTTCTTTACGAGACTCTTGAAACGTAAATTAGGTATTGACATATCAATAATCTAATCTTACTCGAAGTGTCAACTCGTTAGAAGGATCTTTCTTAAGAGGCTCAGATAACTTTGCACACGCAAGAAGTTCATTGTCTGCAGAGTATAGTCCCACAGTGGTAATGTATGACACAGGTGTGTCAGATGCATTGTTCTTGACTACCAATTGGGAAGAACTAAGATAAGTTGGATTTGTACTATAGTTGAATTCGTTATGATGCGCTCGGCAAAAATATACAGTAGAGTTCAATTCTGTTGTGTTATTGAATTCAACATTATACATCCTCTGTCTAAGTGCATCACAAGATGCGGAAATCGCAGAACCAGTCATGAGATTGATGATAGATTTTTCGCCAGCGTTCATGTCTGTGTGATCCATATCTGTATGCAAGATACCGCTTCCGTTCTGCAAGAATACAGATGCAGATATAACTGCAATACCTGCTTGATAATATATCAATCCTGCTTTAGTGGTTGTGGCACCGGCTTGGGCATTAGAATGTAATATGTTGCCTGCTGTTGACTCACCGGCATATAAGATACCAAAGTCTCCTGCAGGAGAGTTCACACGATAGTCATTTTGTGCATTTGTGTCGGCTATCTTAATTCTAGAACTAAATTTACTAGCATTGAATAATTCGTTCACTCCCAGTTCAAGACTGAAAGATCCTTTCTTGATTTCATCTTTGCTGAGAAGTCTGGCAAAGTTAATGAAGAAAACTTCATTCATTTTTGTTCCACCTGTCAGATCTCCATCTTCGTCGAACCTTCTGATATTCCCATTCTCGTCGTAGCCCATAAGAACTTGTGCCATTTGGTTGTACATATTGATCTTCTTAGAAACCTGAACGTGTGCCGCACTAGTTCCACTAAGTGATGAAGTCGCATGGAAGCCTATAGCAACATCAAAAATATGATTTGCTGAAGAACTTAAATAGGGATAGTCATAAACAGACTGAAACATACCATGAGTATAATTCTTGATATTCTTCTCTGTAGATCCACTAACATACGTTCCACTGACAATTGTCCCAGTGATGGGAATCGCTTCGTGTAGTAGCGTCTTTGTTGTTACGATATCGTTTGTTGATAAAGATTTGTAAGTTGTAGCCATAATTAATTAATCCTCGTTTTATGCTTTCTTTATATATCTAACTGGAAGTTCTACAGAATATCCTGTGGTAGCGCCCATAATCTTGACGATAGAGTCAATTGCTCTGAAGCCAGAGACTGAATTAACAGTGATACTACCAGATAATCCAATTTGATCAAACAAGAAAGTGCTGTTTTCAAGTTTGTCGGATGATTTGATTGTGAAACGAAATCTAGTTCCTCTTCTTCCAGCGATTGAAGAATCTTCGGAAGAGTCTGTTGGATCAATGTCGGTAATGAAGCCTGAGTTATTTCCACCGGAATTCATTGTGAAATAATATGTTGCGATATTGTCATCATCCAAAAAACTATAATTGGCAATGTTGTCGCCGCTTGGGCTTACAATACTACCCAGTCTGTGATCTATCTGGACAATATATTGACTTTCTTTTAAATCCGGATCAATCTTGATCGTGGGAGTAAGATTAGCGGTGTCAAGTCCTTGATCGAGCGTAATCACCGTAGTGTTATTTTTAGGCTTGAATCCGTTAATGACGCCTTGCGTGTTTACGCCGGCACCTAGAATCGTCGTATTATCAACCGCAACTAAATGCGTTTTGTATGTGACACTTCTTCTCCCATCGGATACTCCCTTATTTTCATTCAGTTTCAGAATGGGCAAGTAGAGCAAGTTCGTTCTAGATATAGTAATAAGTTTACTTTTTAAGGTTGACGTATTATTCGTAAAAGCCTCTAAGACTGGAGTCTGAAGGATCTCTAGATCATAGTAAGCAGATCCGCTTGAATGGTTCTTTTTGTATAAGCCGTAGTTAATCTCATCGTCCGCAAGTGCGAACTTTGCTACGTTAAAACTTCCATCTCCTCTTGCCAATCTTTTTCTTCCAGTGTCCGTAAGGACGGCATCAAGGATAATATCCCCAGAATTGTCTAAAAAACCCATATTTGTTTCCTCTTAAGTGTAAATAGTATTTCATCATAAATAGTTATCGTTAATCATTTATACTTCAATAACCTTGTTCTTTTTAAATGTTACGTTTATATCTATCAGTTTCCCAGTGTTTTTGCTTCGGATACGAAATTTAAATATTCGTTCTGATGCCAAAAGGTTATCATCTGATATTCCAATTGGTATGTCAGTGTTGATCAAGTCTCTACTGATATTGGGTACTATCGCAGATGGGATCTGGTATTGCCTTGGCGAGAGCCCTATCTTGATGTACTTCTTAAACGTCTTATTTTTTTGTGCTGGAGGCTCAGGCTGTGCGAAATCCACAATTCTAATCCTAGGATATAATGTTTCGCCTTCCTTGTTTAATATAAATTCGTATACTGGCGTTGGGTTTGATATATGCCCATGCTTATCTTGTGCACGAAAGGTATAATAGTAAGTCTGGTTAGGTACGATAGTGTCTTCTATTGAGGCGGCAGTCATGCCTTTACTATCTATGAACGTATAGTTGTTATTCGAGAAGTCAGAATATTCAACTGGCTTCTTTGTGAGTTTGAATAACTCAAAATCTACCGGATCGTCACTTTCGAAAATAATTGGGTTGGGCTCTGATATATTCTGCGATCTGTATTGATCCACAAATGTTAGGTAGTCTGACTCATTGATATGCACAGGGACTAAAGCCTTCTTATCTATCATCTGATTAAGTAAGATCAAAACTTTATTGTCAACCCCCCTGTAAGTCAAAAATTCTATGTCGGGGGCTATGGGTGGAGAGTCAAGAATAAATATTGATTCTGAATAATACGGCTCTTCGACAAAGAGCAGTTCCCCATCTCTAACCATTCCGTTGATAACTTTGATATTATATTCAAAGTTGTTTCCATATGCTATCTGAGTGTCAAAGTATAAAAACTGCTTGACATCTGTATAGTTAAAGAAGTAGTGTACAGAGACTGGCTCTGTGTCATCTCCATACTTTTCCATTTTGAATGCCGTTGTAAAGGGCTCTTTACCTGAGTTTTCAATCAGTTTTGCCAGTTTTTCTTTGAAAACCTGAGCCTTGATGAAGGATTCAAAATAGGAACATGCATCATCTTCTTCCTTATATGAAGAGATGTTACCAGAATGCCCATCATTCAAATGTGTCAGAAACATAGATCCAAGATAAAGTTTTACTTTAATTTCTGTTCCTATACTATTTTGATTCGGAATGTTAATTTTGTATTCTAACTCAGAATCACTAGTTTGTCCGTGCATAACCAAAAAGTCTATGAAGTTGTGCTCAAGTTCAGACTCTTCTAAGAGGGAGCAGAACGAATTTTTATTAACGCCAGCAAGTTTAAACTTAGAAAAAAACGGAAACATTTCTCGCTTATTCTCTCCGTCTTGATAAACCTTCAGAGATCTCTTATCTATAAACTCCGGCTTGCCAAAGCCCGGAAGATTTGATCTTAGAAACTTTTTGGCTTGGCTGTATGCATTGTTTATCTTATAGTTGTTAAACGTTCTTTCAGAAAACTCGAAAAAGTCTTGTGATAGTTCCAGCGTTGGATCTAATAGTTGTTGCTTTTCATTTATGCGATTGAACATAATAGTATACAATTTTTCATCTTCATATACTTCGTTCTTTTGCAAGAGCCACAAATTTAAAGAAGGGAGTATGCAATCATCACTTTGGGAATAGGCTACTCTCGTAAATGACTCATACATTGCAGAGTAATAATTATACTCAAAGTCAACGTCTGCGTATAGCATCTTTCCCATTTCTGGCTGTAGTCGTGCATCTGGCGAAGCCGGTGTTTGTTCATCTATCATTTGCAGATACAGATCATTTCTTTCGTATGGTGTAGGATACACATGTTTAGTATTATATTCTACGCCCGAAACAACAATATTTTGTAATAGTTCGTATGTTTTCATTTTTTACCTTAGTTCAAATATAAATAGAAATGTTTACACATTATTTCTCTATCAGATGTCGATCCTTGCCCAATATGTATCTCAGAGTTCTGGAATCTCTTTAGTTTGCACAGTACTCTGTTCAGTCCATACTCTTCAGAACTCACTGTATTTCGAAGATTCTGGAAGTCTACAAGGTGTTTCCATTGAGGGTTCATGTTTTCATCAAACCCACTAAGATAGAATACCATATAATTGTTATCTAGTATAAATCTAGCCAATGGCATCTTGGTTCTATCTCCTTCGCCATTTCTAGATAATGAAAAATATTTACTAGTGTTTCTCAAAGCAGCCGGATATGGTTTCCCTGCGGTTTTTTGAGCAAAATTAAAATTAAAATTAAATCTTTTTCTTTTTTTGTCACCTTGTGCAAAGTCTGTTCTATCTAGAATTCCATATCCTTCCCTGTCAAGAAGCATATTCATGATTAATACTTCTTTCTTTGTTTTTTCCGCTATCATGGTGCCCTTGATCTCGTCCCTTTTGTCTTCTAATGACTGTTTGTCTTCATCAGACACTTTGTCAAAAGAACCAAAATTTGAAGTTTTCGAGCCAAAACTATTTTCTCCGTTGTCAATTCCAAAAGAAAAAGAGGCTTCAGAAGATATATCTGAACTTACGTTGGTGCTGAGGCTGGACATGGTACTGTTCTCAACCGTACCACCCAAGTCATGTAAAAAAGACTCAAACATGGCAGAGTTGTTTTTTATATCTGCTATTGTCGAGGTGTATGGCTGATTCTCAGTCTGGAATAGGGAAACGATGAAGTCAAACTCCTCTTGTCCACTACCCTTCTTATCTATAATGTTCGAAAAAAGTTTGAAGTAGGCTTCAAGGTTAAGAGTACCGTCCAGATTATATGTATTTAAATCGTCAATTCCTTGTGGCGTCATGCAGCCAAAATTCAATGGATTGTTTGCATATGCATCGTACACTTGTTGATCATGTCCTGTTATCTCTTGTACCATTCGCTGCTTATAAAAATTTTCACTTAGTTGTGTTTTAGAACCAAAAACGTTGATCAAGCCTTTAGTCAGGTATTCTGGGCTTACATCGATTTTCCAAATTCTAGAATATGAAATAATCTCTCTAGGGCTCTGTGAACTGTTCGAAGAACTGCTATTGATGGATTCCACCTCAAAGTACTTAGAAGCAGCGTGAATCACATCCTCGATGATCCTATGCATGTTTTCTATCAGCCTTCTCTCTGTCGATTGGGCAGCGCTCAAGAGTGGCACAAGTCTCATCGGATCTATTCCTGTAAGAGCGAAAAACAATCTAGCAAATTTCCGTAGTTCTTTTTTTGTTTCTTGAGAGTCATATGATATAATATTAGATATATCAGATTTTCCTTGAGAATTTATCTCATCTCTGATTTCGTTATAAGACGTTGGGTTATTGTGAATATATTCAATTGAACTTTTAAACCTTAGGGCAAGCAATTTTGAGTGATATACACAGTCTTCCATAAAATCTTGAATTGGATCTATGATTTCCATCTCTATTTCATAAGTGTAATTTCCGTGGGTAAGTCTTCCAAAATCTAAATCAGAAAAATGAAACCCTTGTGTCTCGTTTGCCAGTTTTCCCGGCATACTGTGAACATTCGTTACCAGATGTTTTGCATCTTTTGTATCTTTTCTGATCCTATAGATGCGCATCGATGTGATATTTGACTCAAAGGAATCATTGAATGGGGATGATTTTTCCAGATTAGTATATAAAAAAGGATAAGGTGAGTTTCTCTTAACTAGTTGATACAGGTTTACAAAGAATGTGCCATATACATAAGGTGACATGCCAGACTCTCCCTTGAGATAAGAAGTATACAAGTCTGATGTTAGAGAGGATTTTTTCTTGGACTCTCCGGAAGCCAGTGATACCTCATCTATGATTTGATCATATCCCGTTAATCTATCTGTACGTATGATTTCTGCTATTCTCTCGTTAGCCCGAAAGTCTTGGACGAGTGGTGATGCTGCTCGTTTGCTCTCTAATATATGGCAATCGTGGACGTCTTTATAAAAGAATGATATTGTGTCTGAGGTTACTGGAATTTGGATTCCGTCAACAAGGCGATCGGTATTAAAAAAGGATGCCGCATGGAGATAGCAGTTTTCCACGTCTGTGGAATTCGAAAAAGTCAAATCTTCTCTTGGGATCATCAGATCATAGATTATGTTTCCATCTTCATCTAAGGTTCTTGCTCCGTGATTTTCTATTAACTCATTTGTATAAATTTGGAAATCAATAAGTTTGAAATCGTAATCAGATGCTTTGATTGAATCGTACATTTGAACTAATGTGTTTTTGAACTGTAGTGATCTGACAACTGAGGATATCGGTATTGTATCACTGCTACTAGTCAAATCTCTATAGAAGTCTATACCGTTGTATAATCCCACTTCTTCCTCACTCATGTGACTCATAAAGTTGCCCATACGAACAAAAGTTTCGACAAAGATAAAACTTTGGAATGCTGGGCTAGCCCCACTAGACTTCAAAAATTCATGATAATCTTTAACAACATTACTTCTAGAAAAAACAAATACAACAGCAATGTTTTGTTTAAAAGTATCAGACAAGAGATAGTCTGCGATGCCAGCATCATCTTGTATATCATCATATACAGAAGCCTCGATCTTCACATCATACTCTGAGTATGAAGAGCCGAGAGGTTCTAAAAAAATTCTATTGCATTTAATCGAAGGGACTAAATCATCTAAGGTACAACTTGCCATTAGCACTCATCTCCATCATTGTCACTAGTATATAGTTCCGAACCACGAGTTTGCTGATAATCTTCATATCCTACATTGTTATCAAATATATTGCCCCTCTTTTCTCTAGACACAATCTTATCAAATTTTGTCTTATTATCTATGCCGTCATCAAAAGAAATATCAAAATAATATTCTATAAAGTTTTGATCAATCTCTGCTTCGGATATTTGTGCGTTAATTTCTTCTTCGTCAAGGAGAATTCCATCAACTATTCTTTGTATGTCTTTCTTGAACATTTTTGGGTAAAGGAGTTCTTCGCCATCTGAGTTCGTCACGACTTCATATATCTCGATCTCAAAGGAATCATTTAAGAGATCGACATTGTTCTCAGTCACGTCGAGCAGCAAGAAGTCATTTGTCAGCCGAATATAACTATTGTTTTCAGAATTAACTGCAGAGTATCTTTCAGTTACTGGATCTACCGCAGAAACTTGTTCCGCCTCGATTAAGACTGGTTGAATTGTCAAGTCACTAGTGAGTTGGGGTATATTGACAATCGGGGCTTGGCATCTAAAAGGTGCGGCACAAGATTCATTCGGATCTCTGGTAGTTCTTCTAGAAGCCTTGTAGTTTCCCTCAAGAAATTCCAGCCTCCAAGATGCCACGTGCCTATTCCCAAGTTGTGAATTACCTAATGGTAAGACATTTCTAAGTCCATCGGAATCTTGGAATACAGAAGGATCAAATTTTAAATTTGTGACGTTATGTTCGTGGTATACTTCATTCTTGACGTCGTGTGTTTGTTTTTTTACTCTCTTTTCAAGATCCGTAAAACTAGTTTGAACCCTCAAGGATGGACTGTTTTCTTGAATTCTAGGTTCGATATTATTATTGTCTTCGACTATGCCTGCCCTTGCACCGTCATACAGCACGTCATCATCAAAAAAAGCATAATAGGTAGGCTTAAAGTTCCCTGCCGCCAACTTCTGCTTTCCATATGAAGAAAGTTTGATCTCAAGTATCTCTTCTTTTTTGTTAAAAAATGTCATTACGATCTCTCCTAGTAATCATCATCAATTCCGTTTGATCCCTGTCCAACACCGCCACCACCAGCACCACCATATCCACTTCCGCCGCCTTCACCCTGCACATCAGATGTGTTATTATCTAAGTCTGTGCCTGATGTGTCGATATCTACAGTGTCTGGGGTTCCGTCACCGTCAATTCCTCCGCCACCTTCGTAATCTAATCCAACAGCCCCTATCATGCCCATATCAATGTCTTGCTCTACTATAGTGAGTTCTGAAAAAGTACTTTCGCCTTCACTTTCTAACAATTCAGCCTGAACTACAAAAGTTCCAGTGTTGGATTCTAGGGGTACAGTAGAGACACTCTCGACAATACCTGTAATCTGAGGTATCGCCGATGCTCCTGCATCTGGATTAGCCGTCTCGTTCGAATTTTCAAGAGTGAGCGGCTTCATAAGTTCTACATCGACTTTGACTTGAACATTCTCGACTAATGAGAAATAGTCATACGGCCAGTTATAACCATATTTTTGATTGTCAAATTCAGACTTTTCTGGCTGGGTTGTTGCTCCTAACGAGTTAAGATCTTTCTTCATCTTATTGTTATAAAAGAAATTAGCCTTTTGCTTGACTTTGAATATTCTCCAGCGGATATCTTTTAAACTAGTCATGTTGACATCTCGTTCTTTGATGCCACCCAGTAGGCTCTCGACACTAAGTACGTGTGAGATTTGTTTCTGCTCAAATTGAACTTTCTTGATGTTCTCAGTTCTGACTCCTTGCCATAGATTATTCAAATCATCTCTGTCTAGATTCTTTGTAAACTCAAAGATGTACATTGGAAGTGGTTGAACGTCGTAGCCAATAAAGTCGATATGAGGTGGTAATACATATTTTTGCATTTTATTAATCTGATCTTTAACTGCATCGTCTTTCAGTTCGGATACGTTTAAGAAATCATTTTCGCTTCTAATTTCTTTTATTATAGAGTTGGCTTTCAAGTGTTTGTTTACCATATCTCTATCTAGGGTTAAGTATTCAGGAGTTCCATCTTTCTTTTCTAAATAAGGTATAGCGATTAAGGCTTCTGAGATTGTTCGAGACTTTGCTGTCACACCCATCTTAACTGCATCTTGACTAAAGCCAACAAGTTCAGCCAATGATCTAACATTCTGATTGTCTCCGTGCATAAACTGTCCCCATCTAACTGTTGATGGGTTGGTGGTGATGTTCTTGTCAGATTGTGGAGCGTACTGAGGCATTTTATTAAAATAGCCAAGAGATCGTTGAGCCGTGTCAGATGCTGCCGATGCTGTAGTAGCGTTATAACGGATCGCACCACGAACAAACATAGGCTCTGGATAATCATAAGAAGATGTAGCAGAAGATGCTAACGCAGCAACCGAAGGATTGTCTGGAATCAGTCTGAACGTCTTCTTTCTCAGAGACGTATTTCTAAACTTAGTGACACCTGCTCTTGTGTTAGATATCGCTGTATTAACCCTGAGTGCTTCTTGAGCCAATTGGGGTGAAGACGAGATTACCCTAGAGCCAATCAATTCTCCTAAGGCAACTCTAGACGAATCAGTCATATTAGTCTTTGATAGGTTTCCAATCGTAAGAGTATTATTATTCTTTTCAAGTGCATCTTTCAAAATCGATGGAGAAA
>Ga0114915_1000734_pt1 | contig 14646 bp, 14 predicted proteins | sample MalvirAntarct_55_FD_87288 | JGI IMG/M metagenome (GOLD analysis project Ga0114915, IMG submission 87288) | Marine viral communities from the Global Malaspina Expedition - Malaspina viral metaG Antarct_55 | ecosystem: Environmental > Aquatic > Marine > Oceanic | place: South Georgia Island...
AGCTTGAACGTCGGCGAGGCTCCCTACTATTAGTTGCTTACCTTGTAAAAATTTTAGCTGTAAAATATCGGTATTTTTAATTGCATCTTCAATGCATTTAAGCTCTTTAGGATATTTAGTGCCCTCTGCTTTTTTAGCATATATAGTTCTAAAATTGCTACTACTGGTTAAATCTGGGAAACTGCCGTTATTAGTTCCATCTGAACAATCACCTTTAATCGTCGTTGCAGAAACGGTTGTATTTACTGCAGTGAACGAGTCATCATAAAATGTACCCCAAAAACCAATTTGCTCAATATCGCGCTGCATTATATTAATTGCTAAGCGCCCTGACTCTTGAAGCTCACCAATGGTCATAGTGTCTTTTGTGGTTACTTTCATACTAATAAAAGTAAACATAACGCCACCAAGAATTAAACCGCCTATAAATAGCGAAATCATTACTTCTACTAGCGTAAAGCCTTTTTGTTTCATGCTAGCTCCTCACATAAATATAGCTAGTTAATACCACTAATCGACGTTTATTGTTAGGGTCATCACCACACGATACTTTTCCTGTATCTGTGTTTGCTGTAAATTCTTGCCGCCCTTGCCATGATATAATTACCTCAATATTGAATCCTTTCCCGCCAGTGCTATCTTCTGAGGTAGACTTTATACATATGGTGGCATCATCTAAAGAGCCTGTATTATTACGTGCGCTAATAGCGCGCTTCCATTGCACTACATCCAAACCCACTATATCTTTGGAGCCACAGCTACTATTAAAACAAGCTGATGATATAGACAGTTTAGAATCACTTTTTATTGGTTTTCTATCTTCATCTTCATCTTCATCGTTATAAGAGCCATAAAGCTTAATTGATGCAATTGTATCGTTGGCTCGAATGCGCTGAATAATGTCGTTACCTAAAGCCACAGCGGCGGCGCGCTGCATAGAGTCAAAACTGGCTTGTTTGGCTTTTGCTTGCAGTGCAACGGCGCCTAACAAACCAAAGCTGAGGATGATAAAAGCAATAAGTACTTCGATTAAAGTAAAGCCTTTGCGTCGCTTAATTGGGTGTGAATACATAATAAAACCAAATAAATATTATCTGATTTTAAGTGTATGCAAATAAAATATAGATTCAAGAACTACTAAGACTAACGGTTGATTTTGTTGATAAACGGTTAATAAACACTATTTTTGCCAAAATAGCTTTATAGTAAATGAGTTAACACAAGGTAGATTTAACTGTTTTTAGCTCGCGGCGACTAACCGCTAACAGCTCTTGGCAATTTTGTAGTTCAATAGCATGGCTACCGCTACTTAGTGAGTGCAGAGCAACCACCTTATTTTTATTTACTAACGTATTGCGGTGTACTCTTAAAACATGTGTGGGATAAAGGGTTTCTAATTGTTTTAAACTTTGCTCTATAAGCGCACTGCCCCCTTTAAATACCATTTTTGTATATTTTTCTTCAGCAGCAAAATAATAAATACACTCCATTTCTATACTTTTTAATGTGCCCGCGAGCTGATACGTAATTTTTGTTGTTTGTTGTTTTTGTATATGTACTTTATTTAAGCGCCCAAGTTGTTCAACTACTTTTTGTAATGATTGCGCCGATACAGGCTTTACCAAATAACCCGCCGCATTTAATTGCAATGCGTCTAGCGCGTGCTCAGGGTGGGCGGTAATAAATACAATGGCGGGTGGAACTGCAAGTTTGTTAAGCTCACTTGCTACCTCCAAGCCATTAATACCCGGCATATCAACATCTAAAAACACTAAGTCAGGCTGGTTTACTTTACTTAACGCAAGTGCTTCTGTGCCATTGCTCGCTTCATTTTGTACAACTATATTTTGAGCCGCCAATAAACGTACTAAACGCGCTCTAGCTAAGGGTTCATCATCAACAATAATTACATTCATAATTGACTCTCAATATGTTTAGGGATCACTACTTTTACTCTAAATACGCCATTTTTATTAGCAATAGTGAGCTGCGCTTTACCCTTGTAATAAATATTAAGTCGTTGGCGAATATTTTCCAGCGCCATGCCGTTACTTGGCCGAGTATTAGTGGTTGCCACGGCTATTGGGTTAGTGACTATAATAGTTAAATAGCCACTTGTAACATGCAGCTCAACTTTAATGACAGCGCCTGTTTCGCTAGGCTCTACGCCATGGCACACGGCATTTTCAATTAAAGGCTGCAAAGTTAAACAGGGAATATTAAGCGCGGGAAGCTCATTGGGTATTTGCCAATCGAGCTTTAAGCGGTTACCAAAACGCCATGCTTCTAGTGCAACATATTGCTTGCTAAGGGTTATTTCGTCCTCTAATGGCACACTTTGCCCTGAGCGCATTGCCGCTTGAGATAAGGCAGCTAAGGCTAAAATAGCCTGCTCAGCTGCGGTTGCATCATGATGGGTAAGCTCTGCAGCGGTATTTAAACTGTTATATAAAAAGTGTGGGCGAATACGTGCTTGTAATGCATCAAGCTCTGCGCGGGCAAGCGCTTTAGTTTGCTGCTCTTTTTCAAAATAAATTAATAAAAACTGGACGAATAAAGCAGTCAGTAAAGCCACTATAATACAATTACGAAGTATGAAATAAATTAGGCTATTTGTATCATCTATATCAAAAGCAAAATGAGAAAATAAAATACTAAAAATGCATGTAGATAATAAAAAAAAGACAAAAAACAAACTTAACTGAAAAGTTTGAGTACGTTTTTGTAAAAAAAACCTACAGAAGTATAAAGAAGAGGTACTGACTAACACTATTAAGTGTAAAAATAAGCTTATTATTCCAAGGCGAAGCCAAATATCATCTTCTACATTGGGTGCAAAAGCCAGAACAATAGCAACAACTTGCGATACAACTAACGAGGCAAGTACGCCTCGCTCATTAAAAAGAGCCGAAAAAAGCAACCCATCCACTTGTGGCGATTTGCTCATAACGGCTCCCTTTTAAGCTAATTAATTAAATATATATTTAATTTAGATTAGCGCAGCTCAATAGGAACAGCAAATACAATGTTCTCTTCTTCGCCAGGATTTTCAGTAACTTGATTGCCACCAAGTTCTTTTAAGTGGGTTATAACCTGTTGCACTAACACTTCAGGTGCTGATGCTCCTGCGGTTACCCCTACAGCATTAACACCAGTAAACCATGACTCTTGCACGTTTGTGGCATCGTCAATTAAATAAGCTTTAGTGCCCATTTTATCGGCAAGTTCACGCAAACGATTTGAGTTAGAGCTGTTTTTAGCGCCAACCACTAACAACACGTCTACTTTGTCGGCTAAGTCGCGAACGGCGTCTTGACGATTTTGCGTTGCATAACAAATATCATCTTTACGCGGCCCATCAATAGCAGGGAACTTAGCGCGCAGCGCATCAATTACATCAGCAGTATCATCTACCGAGAGCGTTGTTTGACTGCAGTAAAATAAGTTGTCAGCATTTTTTACATTCAACTTAGCTACGTCTTCTACAGTTTCTACCAGGTAAATACCGCCCTCGTCATTGCCATACTGCCCCATGGTGCCCTCAACTTCTGGGTGTCCTTGGTGGCCAATTAAAATACACTCTATGCCTTTGCGGCTCGCACGGGTTACTTCCATATGTACTTTAGTAACCAGTGGGCAGGTCGCATCAAATATTTTTAAGTCACGACGTTTTGCTTCGGTGCGTACCGCTTGCGATACGCCATGCGCACTAAATATAACTATGCTGTCGTCAGGTATCTGATCAAGCTCTTCGACAAATACCGCACCGCGGCTTTTTAAGCCGTCAACCACATAGCGGTTATGCACCACTTCGTGGCGTACGTAAATTGGCTTTTCAAAAATATCTAAAGCGCGCTCAACAATACTAATGGCGCGATCAACCCCGGCGCAAAAGCCTCGTGGGTTGGCTAGTAATATTTCCATTAACCTTGCACCTCAATAATATCTACTTCAAAGGTTAAACGCTGACCCGCTAGCGGGTGATTAAAATCAATCGTTACCGACTCGCCTTGCACTTCGCGCACTAACCCCGGAAGCTCGGTACCATCAGGCTGAGTAAACGCTATTATAGCACCTACTTTAGCTGGGGTTTCTGGGCCAAATTTACTGCGATCAACATAGTAAATATTATCTGGATTTGGCTGACCAAATGCATCTTCTGGTTCTAGCTCAAAGGTTTTGCTCTCACCTGCGTTTAAGCCTAATAAGCACTTTTCAAAGTTAGCTGTTAAGCTACCATCGCCCATAGTTAATTTAGCAGGCTTGTTATGCACTTTGGTTGAGTCGGCAGCAGAGCCATCTTCTAACTTAATAGAAAAATGAAAAATAACCTGTGAGTTTTCACCAATTACAGCTTGGCTCATGCTTTATGCTCCTTCGGACTTTCGCCTGTAAAGGCGTCAAATAATAATAATGCTGCACCAATACAAATAGCGCAATCTGCAACATTAAATACCGGAAAATGTGAGTTTTCATAAAATACGTGTATAAAGTCAATTACATAACCGTATGCAATACGGTCGTATAAGTTACCAATTGCACCGGCAAGTACCAATGAATAGGCAGCGCATAATACTTTATTAGTTGCTGGCAGGCGCTTTAACCACCACACCAGAAATCCACTAATAGCAATTGCAATAGCACTTAAAAACCAACGTTGCCAACCACCCGCATCACTTAAAAAACTATAAGCTGCACCGTAGTTATGTACATAAGTAATACTAAAAACAGGCAGTAAATTAATCGACTCTTGATAAGCCATACTACTTACAACAAGTGTTTTACTAGCAAAGTCTACTACTAACAGCAGTAGACTTAACCATAGCCACACTAAACCACTTTTTTGGGCTAGTTTGCTCACTAATTAACTCCTAAGCGAATTGACGTTGCTCGCCTTCACCGTCAACATTGCTTACACAGCGTCCACAAATTTCAGGGTGAGCAGGCTCAACACCTACATCAGCGCTATAATGCCAACAACGCTCACACTTTTGTGCGTCGGTTGCAGCAACACTAATATAAAGACCATCAATTTCGGTAGTTTGTGCATCTGCCGGCTGGCTATCAACTTCGGTTACGTTTACTGCTGATGTTAAAAATACAAAACGCAGCTCGTCGCCAAGTGCTAATAATTTAGCTGCGAGCGCTTTGCCTGTATATAAATTAACAGTTGCTTGGAGCGTTGCACCAATCACTTCTTCTTTACGTGCAGCTTCTAATAGGCGGTTTACTTCATCGCGCACTGTTAGAATTTCTAACCAATCATCGTTACTAAATTGGCTGTTAGTAGGAGCTTGTAAGCCTTCGTACCAGGTTGATGTAAATACGTAGTCACTACGCTCACCCGGTAATGCTTCCCAAATTTCTTGAGCAGTAAAGCTCATAATTGGTGCCATCCAACGCGTCATTGCTTCAGCAATATGGTACAGCGCTGTTTGACAAGAACGACGTGCGTGGCTGTCACTCTTAGCTGTGTATTGGCGGTCTTTAATTACGTCTAAATAGAACGAGCCAAGCTCACCGGTACAAAAGTTCATTAGCTTTTGCGTTACTAACAGCATTTGGTAGCTATCGTAGGCAGCTAAAATTTCTGTTTGTAATTGTGCTGCACGGCCAACAATCCACTTATCAAGCTCAACCATATCATTAACAGCTACTTGATCTGTTTTTGGATCAAAACCATTTAGGTTAGCTAATAAGTAACGACTAGTGTTACGAATTCGGCGGTAACGATCTGCTGAGCGGTTAAATATTTCATCCGACACCGTCATTTCTGCGGTGTAATCAGTAGAGGCAACCCACAAGCGTAAAATATCGGCGCCTAGTTTATTCATCACATTTTGTGGTGAAATAACATTACCTAACGACTTAGACATTTTACGACCGTTTTCATCAACGGTAAAACCATGAGTAAGTACTTGGCGGTATGGTGCATGGCCGTTAATAGCGACCGATGTCATCATAGACGACATAAACCAACCACGATGCTGATCAGAACCTTCAAGGTATAAATCGGCAGGACCAGTTAAGTCTTCACGCGCATCAACAACACACGCATGCGATACGCCCGAGTCAAACCATACATCGAGAGTGTCTTGCACTTTCATGTATTGCTTGGCATCTTCTTCACCAAGTAATGTAGCTGGGTCTAAATCGTACCATGCTTGAATACCTGACTTTTCAACCAATTGTGCTGCTTGTTCAATTAACTCTTGCGTATTTGGATGAATAGCACCGGTGTCTTTATCAGCAAACAATGCAATTGGTACACCCCAAGTGCGTTGGCGTGATATACACCAATCTGGACGGCCCTCAACCATGTTTGCAATGCGGCTTTCGCCCCACTCTGGTAACCACTGCGTGTTTTTAATTTCGTTTAATGAATCTTGACGCAAATTAGCCTGATCCATACTAATAAACCACTGCGGTGTAGCACGGAAAATAATTGGCGTTTTATGACGCCAGCAATGTGGGTAACTATGCGTAATAGCATGGTGATGCATTAATGCGCCATGCTCTTTAAGCACTTCAACAATGCTCGCATTTGCTTTAAACACATGCTGACCGGCAAATAACTCAGTGTCTGGTAAGTACACACCATTTGCGCCAACCGGGTTAGCCACTTCTAGTTTGTATTCAAGTCCAGCCACGAAATCTTCTTGACCATGCCCTGGAGCCGTATGTACAACACCCGTACCTGAGTCGGTCGTAACATGTTCAGCTACAATTACAGGAACACTAAAGTCATAAAAAGGGTGTGCTACTTGTAAATTTTCAAGCGCCGCACCTTTAACATAACCTAATACATGAAAGTTATTAAAACCAAAACGGTCCATTGCATCTTTAACGAGCTCAGAGCCTAATATTAAGCGTTGCTGCTTACCTTCATCTTCAACTTGTACTAGTGCATATTCTAATTCTGCATGTACTGCTACTGCTCGGTTAGCAGGCAGCGTCCACGGGGTGGTAGTCCAAATAACAGTACCAACTTTACCTGTACCTTTATGACCATCGGCTAAATCAAACGCACTTACTACTGCGTCTTGGTCGTTAAAAATAAAGCGTACGTCTATTGCTGGTGATTGCTTATCTTGGTATTCAACTTCGGCTTCGGCTAAAGCAGAACCACAATCGGTACACCAATGCACAGGCTTAGCGCCTTTATGTAAATGGCCTTTTTCAATAATACGACCAAGTACACGAATAGCATTCGCTTCAAAGTCAAAGTTCATGGTTAAGTAAGGCTTATCCCAATCGGCAAATACACCTAAACGTTTAAAGTCGACCTTTTGACCTTCAACTTGCTTTTTAGCGTATGCACGGCACTTTTCGCGAAACTCGCTCGCGGTTACTTTAACGCCTGGCTTGCCAACTTTTTTCTCAACCATTAATTCTATTGGTAAACCATGACAATCCCAACCAGGTACTAATGGCGAGTCAAAGTCAGATAAGGTTTTAGACTTAACAATAATATCTTTTAATATTTTATTTACTGAATGGCCTAAATGGATATCGCCGTTTGCATACGGAGGTCCATCATGCAAAATAAAGGTTTTTTTACCTTTTTTAGCACTGCGAATTTGACCATATAGGTCGTCTTCATACCATGCTTTTAGCATTTTTGGTTCACGTTGTGCCAAATTGCCACGCATTGGAAACGGTGTTTCCGGTAAGTTCAAAGTATGTTTATAGTCGCTCATTAATCCTACATTCCGTATCTATCGGCTACCTAATTTAAACCAAAACACTGCTTAGCGGCGGCAACGTCAGTTGCTATTTGCGCCGTTAATTGTGTTAATGTCTCGAATTTTTTCTCATCGCGGAGTTTTTTAATCAACTCCACATGCATAAATTGTCCATAAATGTCTTGTGCAAAATCAAAAAGATGAACTTCTAATAAGGCACGAGTTCCATTAAAGGTGGGCTTATTGCCTATATTGGCAACCCCATAAACTTGTTTCCCTGCTATGGTTGCTTGCACAGCAAACACCCCATTTACCGGGCAAACTTGACGTTTAAGCGCTATATTTGCGGTTCTAAAACCCAGCTCTCGGCCACGTTTCCAACCATGTATAACACGCCCTGAAATGGCATAGTTGTGACCAAGCATTACCTTTGCAGTGCTTAAATCACCAGCGGCAAGCGCTTCACGAATTAAAGTACTGCTTACTCTAGCATTTAATTGGCGAAAACTCGCGGTGCTTTTAACATCCATGCTCGCTTGTTTGCCCATACTTACTAGTAAGTCAAAATTACCTTGTCGCTGCTTGCCAAATCTAAAATCATCACCAACCGTTAATGCTTTAACGCCTAGCTTTTTAATTAAAATATCACTAACAAATTGCTCTGCATGCATATTTGCAAATTGCTGATTAAAGCTAATACAAATAACTCGTTCAATACCTAACTCGCTGAGCAATAGCAGTTTATCTCGTAAGCGAGTTAAACGCGCTGGCGCATTACTTTTAGCAAAAAACTCTTGTGGTTGAGGCTCAAACAACATTACCGTACTAGGTAAATTATTTGCTTTAGCATCAATAAGTAAGCCTTTTAATACTTCAGCATGACCTAAGTGAACACCATCAAAATTACCAATAGTAAGCACACAACCAAAATGTTGTGAGCGAATATTGTGTATACCTCTAATTAACTCCATGCCACCCAATGCCTTTTTAAGCGAGTTATTAATTCACAACTCAAAATTGAATGAAGTTGCAGAGTTGCCGATTATAATCTTTTTTTTAGTTCGATTCAGTAATTGCTACACTTTTTATCGTATTTAGTCGCACACCCATCAAAAATAACAGCGTAAAGTAACTTAACCCTGCAATTGCTAGCAACACTAGGAGTAAAATAACCTGTTCGCTAAAGTGCCAAGTCGTCCAACTATACTGCTCGCTGGTAAACCAAACCAGTAACCCCATAACAATACTTGCAACAAAGCATTTAAGGGTAAAATATAAGCTCATTGACGAAAACTGATACACATTTTCTTTTTTAAGCTGCCTGTAAAGCAAAAATGCATTACAACTTGCCGACATTGAAGTGGCTAATGCCAATCCTAAATAGCCAATAAAAGGCGCAAGCATTATATTAAACACCATATTAAGTACCAAGGTAATAATACCAATGCGCACTGGGGTTTTAGTATCTTGGCGGGCGTAAAATCCAGGGGCTAATACCTTTATTAGCATAAAGCTGACTAAACCAACCGAATAAGCCATTACCCCTAAGCTCACCGCTTTAACATGATCAATCCCCGCTTCTTTAAATGCACCATGATCAAACAACACAGTAATAATAAGTGGGCTAATAATCATTAACCCTATCATAGCAGGCAGGCCCAAAAATATTACAAAACGCACCCCCCAATCTAAGGTATGCTGAAAATCACTGCTTTTTTTACTACTGTGTAATTTTGACAGTGCCGGTAAAATAACCGTTGCTATACCAATACCAAATAATCCCAGCGGAAACTCTATTAAACGGTCTGAGTAATATAACCAAGCAATTGAGCCGGTCATGAGTAATGAAGCAATAACGGTATCGAGCAATAAGTTTATTTGGCTAATAGAGACCCCAAACAAAGCAGGCAGCATTAATTTACGTACTTTTTTTACATTTTCGTCTTGCCAAGCCCAGCGCGGGCGCGCCAACATTTTTGCCCGATATAAAAAAGGTAACTGAAACAGTAACTGCACCACACCACCAATAAATACACCGATAGCTAATGCATATGCACCCACCGAAAATTGGTCATGTAAAAAAATAGCACACGCAATAATAGATATATTTAATAACACTGGAGTAAACGCAGCCACAGCAAAGCGGTTATATACATTCATAACCGCCCCACTTAGCGCCACAAGGCTTACAAAAAACAAATACGGAAATGTCAGCTTTAACAATGCACTGGCAAGTTCAAACTTTTCGCCATCAGGGCCACCTTGCCACCAATCTATAAACCAACCTGTGCCAAATAGTGCAGCAATAACCGGAGACGCAACCACACCTACAATTGTCACTATTAATAAAATAGTGCCTAAGGTTCCTGCTGCTTGCGCAACAAAAAGTTTAACCTTGTCGTCGCCTTGCTGCTCTTTTATTTCGCTTAATACAGGTACAAATGCTTGAGCAAACGCACCTTCTGCAAATAAACGACGTAAAAAGTTAGGAATTCGATTAGCAAACAAAAAAACATCGGCCGCAGCACCGGCTCCCAGGAGGTTTGCAACAACCGCATCGCGAACTAACCCTAAAATACGCGATATCATTGTCATACAACTAACAATCATACCGGAGCGAAATAAACCTTTTGACACCGCAAACCCACACTAAAAATCATTAAGATAAGTAATTATGCCATAGTCTTTTTTATAAATCGCTTTAAAGCACTAGGCTGAATCCTCATGCTTTGTTACAATGTCGATATTAACTGCTAGAGCGGCAAATTGATGTTCGTTATAAGGAGCAGTTTTTCTTGGATTGTCAAAATTAAATTGACATTCATGATAAAAACAGGCATATTCCACGGCCTTTAATTTAAGCTTTATTTAAGATTGTTAGGAGCAAACCTTGGCTAACATCAAGTCTGCAAAAAAACGCGCTATTACAAGCGAAAAAAACCGTCAGCACAACGCAAGTCGTCGTTCAATGATGCGTACTTACTTCAAAAAAGTAATCGTAGCTATTGAAGCTGGTGATAAAGAAGCTGCACAGCAAGCTTTTTCTGTTGCTACACCTATCCTAGACCGTTACGCAACTAAGGGTCTAATTCACAAAAACAAAGCTGCTCGTCATAAGAGCCGCATAGCTGCTAAAATTAAAGCACTATAATTTGTTTTTGCAAGAATATAAAAACCGGCCTTGGCCGGTTTTTTTTTGCTTAATATTTAATACTTATAGCGTTAAACAGGTATGTAGCCAATTCACACAGCACCATCATCACATATTCTTATTTAGGGCAGTTGCGCTTAAATAAGCGCTTTTAATAAAATGGCGCGTAAGTTATTAAACCCCTTCTAGCTCGGGATAAAACTTTTTCAGCATAGCTGCTATTTTTTTAGGAGAGAAAGGCTTTACCACAAAACCTTTAGCCCCTTTATCAATTGCATCTTTTACATTTTCAACCCCTGAGTGCGCCGACACCATAACCACGTTTGTTTCTGGGTTCAGTTGATTAATTTGCTCAATTAACTCTTTACCATCGCCATCAGGTAACTCTATATCTAAAAAAATCATGTTATAATTTGCAGCACGACACTCATTAATACATTGTGCGGCAGTTGATGCTTCTTTTACGTTTTCTATGCCTAAATGCATCAATGTTTGGCTTAAAAAGCTGCGCACAGTACTAACGTCATCAACGATTAAAATTGCAAGCTGCGTGTTCATATTTGATCCTTATAGGCTAAAAGCAATGTTTGCAAATGCTATCATTTGCTTTAAATACAGTTATTTATTATAGAGAACTACACCAAAAAGGCCAGATTTGCTTTATGTCTACAAATACAAAAAAACAATCATTACTAGGTAAAGCACCTAGAAGTACAAAAACAACAAAAAACAAGCAAAACCGCAGTACGACTACAAAGCCTAATAATATTAAACAAAGTGCTAATACAAGCGCTAACAATAAAGCAGCGCAAAAGTCTAAAAGCAGCTTGCTGGCCACGCTTGGACTATTACTATTTATAATAATTATAATCCCTAAGCCTACACTGCTTAGTTATCATAAATTAGGTATGGTGAGTAATAGCATTTATTGGCCTGGGGTATTTGGTTACGGCGCAACGCTCCTCGATTCAAACTTACAGCCACAGCTAGACAGTAAGCGTAAGGCACTTTATTTATGTACTGATACGGTTAACTCAAAAAGCTGTCAAAAATATAAAGTAATTGCCGATAATGGAATTATTGCGGCAATAAAAGCTTACTTTTAGCATTAAAAAAACTAATCTGAAAATTTAAAATTACTTGGTTGAAAGGTGTGCAAAAGATCAACATAATGGCGCTCCTTTTTTCAACAAATGAACTATTGAAACTACCATGCTGAACGAGCTAGATTGGCTTTTAAACACGATATTACTTGCACTAGGTTTAGGTGCATTCTTTATTAACCAACTCACATTACTGCGTATTGCCGCGGTTAGTGCCTGTGGTTTGCTATTTTTATCATTTAGCTTAGATCTTATGTCGTCGAGTATTGTTTCGAATATGAGTTTGGTGTTAATCAATACATTTTATTTGTTTAAAGTTTATACTTTTGGGCAATTTACTGTAACCCAAAATTAAGCACTTCTCCTTAGAATATTTTATAGCCCAGCTTAGCTGGGCTTTTTTTTGCCTAATATTTAACAACCAAGCTGATTGCAGCTACTGCTAACTCATTACGATAGTTAACTGCAACTGAATTAACGCCGTATAGTTACTACTTTACAACTAAAAAAGAGCCTAGTTGGCTCTTTTGCTGCTTAGCATCTCTATATTTTGTGCCTTAGCTTAATATAGGCGGCCTTTTATCTGCCCACGGAGCGGCTTGCTCTAATTGCGCGGCCAGCGTAAGCAACTGCGCCTCACTGCCATACGCACCGGCAAACTGCACACCAATTGGCAAGCGATTCTTATTCCAATGCAGTGGCACCGACATTGCTGGTAAACCTGTCATATTAAATAACGCTGCAATGGGTGATGCTTTTAATACCTGTTGCACAAATGAGTCGTAGGGTTGATTTAAACTAAGTTCACCAATTTTTGGTGGTGGCGCTGTGGTCACTGGCGTCAAAATAAAGTCGTAGTCGTTAAAAAACACGTCAAAAGCTTGCCCGCCTTGATCAAAGGCACTGCGGGCGGCTAGCATTTGCTGAGCTGTAAATTCTTTAGCCCGCTGCAGGTGTCCCCAAACAATGGCTTCAAATTCGTTTTCGCGTGCTGCACGCCCTAGTTTTAATTCTCTAGCTTGTACCGCATTAAGCATACCGCTTGAAGTGGCTATGCCCATGCCGTTAAACATTTTCTCAAGTGGCAAGGTTGGCTGTGCTACTTCAACAATATGGCCTAAACTAGTCAGTAATTTAACGGTTTTATCTAAGGCGTCGCTACAATCTTGATGCACAGGGTAACCAAACGGATGGCTTTGCATTAATGCTATTTTAAGAGGCTTTGGTTTGGCGTTAACCGCAGCTAACATATTATCGTTGGGCAGGGTAACACGCGACCCTGGCTCTGCCCCTTGTGTTAGCTGCAGCAGCAATGCACTGTCGCGCACACTGCGGGTAAGCGCATGATGAACCGATAACCCCATTGAGCTTTCTAAGTTAGTGGGGCCAGATGCCACCCGGCCACGGCTTGGTTTGAGCCCAAATAGTCCACAATGCGATGCAGGTATACGAATAGAGCCGCCACCATCGCTACCATGAGCTGCGGGTAAAATTCTCGCGGCAACCGCCACTGCAGAGCCTGCCGAGGAGCCACCACTGCTATAGCGGGTATCCCACGGGTTAAGCGTGTCGCCATGTAAGCTCGACTCACCTGTAGGCGTTTGACCAAACTCAGGGCTGGTAAGCTCAGCCATAATATTTAGTCCCGCAGCTTGATAGCGATTAACTAAGGTTGAATTTTCAGCCACACGGTTATCTTTAAAAAAACGACAACCATTAGTGGTAATAGTACCGGCCATAGTTACGCCTAAATCTTTAAGCGCAAACGGCACTCCCAACAGCGGCGCGCTGGCCATTTTAGCTGTTCGCTGGGCTGTGCTTAATTGGTTTAACTTTTGTGCTTGCTCACGCGCTTGCTCAAAATGATTAACGGCTATCATATTAAGCGCAGCATTTGTTTCAAACCTTGCAATTGCACTGTCGGTTAATTCTAATGGGCTAATATCGCCTTGGCGTAATAAATCCGCCATGGTCGACATATCCCAACTGTCGTAGTCACCAAGCGGCTGTTTAGGGGTGTTTACTGTTGCAGCCGCCGATGCTTGACTTGCAAGTGATAAACCTAGCATAGACGCACCACCAATTGCGCCGCACGCCTGTATAAGTCGTCGTCTATCTAAATCTATCTTAGTCATTATTTACTACCCCATACCTTTTGTGGTGCCACAGCTTGGGCATTTAATTGATCAATCACGCCGGCAATTTCATTTACATTTAAGCGTGCGCCTTTATCAATAGTAGGCCCAGTGCGCCAGCCATCACATAATGAGATACGCCCGCCTTGCGTTTCAAATATTTGCCCTGTTACGGCAGATGATGCCTCACTGCCTAACCAAACAACCAGCGGCGCTACATTTTCCGGTGCCCAAGCATCAAAGCTATCATCTTCTGGCTTTTTCACTAGATCTGGCATTGCTGATTCGGTCATTGCGGTGCGTGCTGCCGGTGCCAATGCATTAGCAGTAATACCGTAACGCGCCAATTCCGACGCTTGTACTAAAGTAAGCGTAGCAACACCGCCTTTTGCCGCAGAATAGTTTGCTTGCCCTACCGAGCCTTGTAAGCCTGCGCCCGAGCTGGTGTTTATAATACGTGCAGCTACTGGGTTACCTGCTTTTGACTGATCGCGCCAGCGACGGCTTAAAATATTGGCTAAACAAAAGTGCCCTTTAAGGTGCACTCGCATTACCATATCCCAGGCGTCTTC
>Ga0114915_1000736_pt1 | contig 14644 bp, 11 predicted proteins | sample MalvirAntarct_55_FD_87288 | JGI IMG/M metagenome (GOLD analysis project Ga0114915, IMG submission 87288) | Marine viral communities from the Global Malaspina Expedition - Malaspina viral metaG Antarct_55 | ecosystem: Environmental > Aquatic > Marine > Oceanic | place: South Georgia Island...
GCACTCGCTGCCTTCTCTTGCGCCGCAGTTTGTGCAGGTTTAGCAGCTACCGCCGCCGCAGGAGCAGTCGCTTTTGCCAAGCTAGCATCGGCTGCGACAGCAGCTGTGCTAATGCCAGCAGCCAATACACTCAGGACAAACAGTGATTTTAAAACGGTCATATCAAATCCTTTAATCGCGATGAGGAACGATGATTTCGCGTTGACCATTGCTTTGCATTGGCGACACCACGCCCGCGTTCTCCATGGCTTCAACCAAGCGTGCGGCGCGGTTATAACCAATTTTGAACTTACGCTGCACAAACGAAATCGATGGGCGGCGCGTTTCCAACACAAAAGCCAATGCTTCATCGTAAAGCGCATCTTGCTCGGGATCACCGCCGACATCATCGAAGCCGCCAAAACCGCCTTTGCTGCCGCTCTCACCCTCAGAGCCGCCGTCTAAAATGGCATCGATATAGTCGGGCTCTCCACGAGCGCGCCAGTCTCCACAAACGCGGTGGACCTCATCGTCGCTGACAAAGGCGCCGTGAACTCGTTCAGTTAAGCTCGTGCCGGGCGGTAAAAACAGCATATCGCCATTGCCTAGCAGCATTTCTGCACCGCCTTGATCAAGGATGGTGCGTGAGTCGATACGTGACGACACTTGGAAGGCAATTCGCGTTGGCACGTTGGCTTTGATCAAGCCAGTGATCACATCTACTGATGGCCGTTGTGTGGCCAAAATTAAGTGAATACCGGCTGCGCGGGCTTTTTGTGCAATACGCGCAATCAGCTCTTCAACCTTCTTGCCAACAATCATGATCATGTCGGCAAATTCGTCGATAATCACGACAATATAGGGCAACTTGCCGAGATCTGATGCTTCCTCTTCAAACACATTTTCGCCAGCTTTCCATAACGGATCTTTAATCGGCTCGCCAGCAGCAATGGCATCAGTCACTTTCTTGTTATAGCCGTCGAGATTACGCACGCCAAGCTTAGACATCAGCTTATAGCGGCGATCCATCTCGGCCACACACCAGCGCAAAGCATTGGCGGCATCTTTCATATCGGTGACAACAGGCGTTAGCAAATGCGGAATTTTGTCGTAGACCGACAGTTCCAACATTTTTGGGTCAATCATGATTAGGCGCAGATCTTCCGGTGTGGCTTTAAACAGCATCGATAAAATCATCGCGTTCACGCCCACTGATTTACCTGAGCCGGTAGTACCCGCGACCAATAAGTGCGGCATGCGCGCGAGATCAGCAACGATGGGGTTGCCAGCGATGTCTTTGCCTAGCGCCAAGGTTAGCGGGCTGGATTTACCTTCATAAACGCTAGAGGTTAAAATCTCTGAGAGCCGCACCATTTCACGATCTTGGTTCGGCACTTCAATGCCAACAACGGATTTGCCCGGAATCACCTCAACCACACGCACCGAAATCATTGCCATGGCGCGCGCTAGATCTTTGGCAATATTGGTTATTCGCGCAACTTTCACACCTGCAGCCGGTTGAATCTCAAAACGCGTAATAACTGGGCCTGGCTGTACCGCGACCACAGTGGCATCGACATTAAATTCTTTCAGCTTAATTTCGAGTAGGCGCGACATGCCCTCTAGCGCTTCTGCGCTATAGCCCTTACCAATCTGCACTTCAGCCGGGTCAAGCAAGTCCATCGATGGCAGCACGCCCTCACCTGGTGGCGGCGCAAATAATGGCCGTTGCACTGGTATTTTCTTCGCCACCTTGACCTGAGCCGCAGGAGAAATAGTAATTTCACTGCGCACACGCGGCACTTCATTTGCTACGGCCTGCGTTTCAGGTGTGGCACGCATTTGAGGCACATGACGTGGAGCCATTGCTGTAGTTGGCTTTTTCGGCTCACTGCGCAAACGCTGCCACAGCGAGGCTATAGCAGCGACAAAGCTTTGACCTAGCCAAAACAATCCGCGGCCAAGAAGTTCGCTAGCCCTGCCCCATGCAAAGCCTGTTGCTGCGGTAAATGTCACCAGAAACAGCACAATTAAAATTAATGTGCTGCCTAATAAGCCCGTGGCATGCCACATGCTCGAGCCTAGAACCTGCCCGATAACACCACCGGAAGCATTTTCGAGGCCGTAATCGGGTGCGATAAAATGAATATGTCCAAGCGCCGCCAATGACAATAACGCCACTACCCATGCCACCACTTGTGGCATGCCTACCAATGCACGCGAAGGCCGCCACCACAAAATAGCCACACGCCAGAGCATCAACGCCGGAATGGCATAGGCCAAGGGGCCAAGCAGAAAACCTAGATAGTCGGCCAAATGAGCGCCAGCACTACCAGCGGCATTGTGCAAAGGCGCGCTGCCAACGTGAGTCCAAGCACTGTCTTCCGGTGAACGCGTAATCAGTGCCAACAGAATAAATACCGCTAAAACTAACCAAAATATAGTTTGCACATCTCGGCGACGTAGGGCGTTGATGGCCAATTCACCCATGGGCATTTGCTGAGCATCGTTGCGTTGGGCGTTTTTTGACGTGTTATCAGGCAATGGCTTCGGTCTCGTTGAGCGCATTGGTGTTGGCGCTCGCTATAAAAGTGATGGGCCATTGTAACCGCACCACACCAAGATGCCATGCTTGCTATACTGAGCGACGATTTTTTCCTCAATGCATTTTGGAGCTAGCATGGCACGCGTACATCACCGCTTAATTATTCTTGGTTCAGGCCCTGCCGGCTATTCGGCAGCTGTTTATGCTGCTCGCGCTAATTTAAACCCTGTGGTGATTACTGGCATGCAAGCCGGTGGTCAGCTCACCACCACCACCGAAGTCGATAACTGGCCGGGCGATGTTGAAGGCTTAACCGGCCCTGCGTTGATGGAGCGTATGCAACGTCACGCCGAGCGCTTCGGCACCCAAGTATTATTTGACCATATCAATGCCGTGGACCTGAAAACTCGCCCTTTTGTGCTTACTGGCGATAGCGGTGAATACACCTGCGATGCACTTATCATTGCCACTGGCGCATCGGCTCAGTACCTAGGCTTGCCTTCTGAAGAGGCGTTCATGGGCCGCGGCATCAGTGCTTGCGCGACTTGCGATGGCTTTTTCTATCGCGGCCAACGCGTCATGGTCGTCGGCGGCGGCAATACCGCTGTCGAAGAAGCACTGTATCTGTCCAATATCGCTGAGCATGTCACGCTGGTGCATCGCCGCGATAAAGTGAAATCAGAAAAAATCCTGCAAGATCATCTGTTCGAGAAGGTCAAAGCCGGTAAAATCTCCATTATTTGGAATCATGCTTTAGAAGAAGTCTTAGGCGATGATGGCGGCGTTAATGGCGCTCGCTTGGTATCGGTCAATACCGCTGATGGCCGCGATGGCATCCAGCAGGACATTACTGTCGCCGGCATCTTTATTGCCATTGGCCATATACCCAATTCCGATATTTTTGCCGGCCAAGTCGATATGAATAATGGCTATGTCCGTATTCGCAGCGGCATCGAAGGCAATGCCACGGCGACCAATGTGCCGGGCGTATTTGCTGCTGGTGATATCGCCGATCACGTCTATCGCCAGGCCATTACCTCGGCCGGCGCTGGCTGCATGGCCGCGCTCGATGCCGAGAAATACCTCGACGCTCTTGGCAACTAAAACCAGCGATGACCACGCAACTGCCGTGGCTTGCCGGCGATGACCCATTTCCAGCGCCAAGCACTGCTCTGGACTATCCCGATGGCCTGCTTGCGGCGGGAGGCGATGTCTCCCCTACTCGCCTGCAAGCTGCCTATCGAGCCGGTATTTTCCCGTGGTCATCGGCCGGTGAGCCTCTACTGTGGTGGTCTCCTGATCCGCGCTGCGTTATCGACCCAGCAACATTTATCCCCAGCAAAAGTTTAGTAAAAACCCGCCGCCAAGCAAGCTGGCGCTTTAGCTGCAATCAGGCCTTCGCTGAAGTCATTGTCGCCTGTGCTGCTCCTCGCCCTTATGCCGACGACACCTGGATCACAACTGAAATTCAAGCCGGCTATGTAGCGCTGCACAAGCTAGGTTGGGCACAAAGCATTGAGGTTTGGCGGGATGATGCGCTAGTCGGCGGCCTCTATGGCGTCACTGTTGGCGGCATATTTTGCGGTGAGTCGATGTTTAGCCACTGTCGCGATGCCTCAAAGCTGGCATTTTGGGCCTTAATGACCTTGTCTCAGGCGTGGCAGGTGGAATGGGTAGACTGTCAGCTAGAAAATGACCATTTGCTTAGTCTTGGTGCGACCATCATGTCTCGAAACGATTACTTAGCATTGTTAGCTCAACAACCTGAAACACCTACGCTGCCGTGGTCACAGGCGCATAGCGCGCTAGCGGCAGCCGGCTTCACTGTGGCGGAGACTTTATGAGTAGCGGCGGCAATATCACTTTCTTCACTACGGCCGCTCATGCCTGTAGCTACTTAGACGATCGCCAAGCCGTCACGCTATTTGCTGACCCTGAAGCCGATATGACCGCGCCAATCTACAGCCAGCTCTCCGACCTTGGCTTTCGCCGCAGCGGCAACTATGTCTACAGACCTCAATGCCAAGGTTGTAGCGCCTGTATTTCGGTGCGCATACCGGTGGCAGACTTTCATCCACGACGCGAGCAACGCCGCTGCTGGCAGCGCAACCAAGACATCACGGTGGCACCTGTGCCAGTACAGTGGTCAGAAGAGCACTACGCCCTCTATGCGCGCTACATCAGTGCACGCCATCGCGAAGGCGACATGTATCCGCCTAGCCCACGCCAATACCGCGAATTTCTAACCAGCGATTGGTCAGATACCGAGCTCGTTGAGTTTCGTCTCAATGGCCAACTGCTTATCGTTGCCGTGACCGATAGCCTAGAAAATGGCTTATCGGCGGTCTACACTTTTTACGATCCAGAAATAAATACCCGCAGCCTTGGCACTTTTGCTATTTTATGGCAGATAGAAGCCTGTCGTGCCAAAGGTCTACGCTCGCTATATTTGGGCTATTGGGTGCGACAAGCCCAGCGTATGCGCTACAAAACTCAGTTCCGTCCATTAGAACTGCTAATTGAAAACGAATGGTTGCTAGCGCGATGAGGTTTTTTCGGGCACAATGCGCGCGTTTTCGAAGCGTCTGAAATTTTACTCAGCGCCCTACATTCCATAGCCCATGAGGCCTTTGCTGCATGTCGAAAGAAGAGCAATTAGAATTTGATGGCGTGGTTATCGATACCCTGCCAAACACCATGTTCCGCGTCGAACTTGAGAATGGCCACGTTGTTACTGCCCATATCTCGGGCAAAATGCGTAAGCATTACATCCGTATTTTGACTGGCGATCAGGTCAAGGTTGAGATGACGCCTTATGATTTAAGTAAAGGCCGAATCACCTACCGCGTTCGTTAGAAACCCGCAAAGTAGCGCCACATTTTCTGTCTTTGAAAAAGTAGCGCTCATAAAAAAGGTCGGCTTATGCCGACCTTTTTTATGTTCAGGTGTTTGAGATTACTCCCAAATCACCTGCTCACGGCGCGCAACCCAACCATCGGCTTGCGGCAAGTAGCTATCTTCAATGATATTGCGTTTGATTTTCATCGTAGGCGTTAAGTAACCATTCTCGATGGTCCACTGATCCTTCACTACCACGACATAATCTAGTCGCTCATGATCTTCTAGCGTCGCATTAACAGACTTCAATAAATCCTTGAAATCATTCGTTAATGTGTCACGTGAAAGCTCGCCGTTCTCGATTTCTTTCAAGGCGTCTAAGGACAGCATAAATAGTGCGAATGGCTGTGGCTGTGTTGGACCAGTAACGCAAATTACCTCAACCTTCTGATGCACATTAAGCTTTTGCTCAATTGGCACTGGCGCAACGTATTTGCCTTTAGAGGTTTTAAACAGCTCTTTGACACGGCCAGTAATTTTCAAGCGGCCTTCTTTATCTAACTCACCACGGTCACCTGTTTTCAGGAAGCCGTCATCAGTCATGTCTTCAGCGGTTTTATCCGGCGCTTTGTAATAGCCCATCATCTGGCCAGGGCTTTTTACTAGCACTTCGCCATTGTCGCCAATGCGCTGTTCAACACCAGGGTTGGCGTGACCAACATAGCCAATACGGACTTCGCCAGGACGTGAGCCATGCGAGTAACCGAAGTTTTCCGACATACCATAAACGTCAAGTAGTTCGAGGCCAAGGTTGTGATACCAGTTCATGATATTTGGTGGCAGAGGCGCTGAAGCAGTGATAGCAATACGCACTTTGTCGAGGCCTAGCTGCTTAAGAATCTTGCCTTTCACCAAGCGATTAAGGAATGGGATATTGAACAAAATTCGTTGCTTGGATGGTGGCAACTTCTCATTGATAGCGAGATAGAACTTGGTCCAGAGGCGCGGCACTGAGAAGAAAATTGTCGGTTGCGCACGCTGTAAGTCGCGTTGGAAGGTTTCTAGGCCGTCGGCGAAGAAAACACGATAGCCAAAATATAGCGAGGCGGTTTCAACTACGGCGCGCTCAGCCACGTGAGCCAATGGTAAGTACGACAACATGCGCTCATCACGCGTGACTTTATAAGTATCACGCAGGGCATTAGCCACCGAGCACATGGTGCCAAAGCTATGCATGACACCTTTAGGACGGCCAGTAGAGCCTGATGTGTAGACAATCGTCGCCATGGCATCAACATGCGGTAGCGTGATGTCTTCATCGCTGATCGGCGCTGTATTGGCGATAATATCGTTATATTGCGGCACATCCATGCGTGGCGATAGCGGCAAGCTCAGCATAGGCAAGCTGGGCAGGTGCGGCTCGATGTCTTTCCAACCATCGGCAATGCCATCCATTTTGCCTAAAATAATGGCCTTACAATCAGAATGATCGAGGATATAAGCGGCAGATTCGCCATTTAATGTCGGATATAAAGGCACGGTGACATGGCCGGCCATCCAAATGGCAACGTCGGCAACAATCCAGTGAGCGCTGTTACGACCGAGCAGGCCAACAGAGGCGCCCTCACCCAAATTCAATGATTTTATATGTGATGCTAAGCGGCGAGCTTGATCGGCAGCTTGACCCCAAGTGATGTCATATGACGAGCCATCGGCATTAGGCTGAGTCAGATAAGGGGCATTGGGAGTAGTCTCAGCCCAATGCAGTAAGCAATGCACTAGTGTTGAGCGGGAAGCGTAGCGGCTCATAAATTATCCTTCTTACGATTTCTATTGTTATGTGGGCTGCATCAGTGGTCTTTTATACCAGATTTACAGCTTAAGGCGAGGCCGATGGGCTATTTCCCTACTCATTGCTCGCGAATATGCTGACGATAGCGGCCAGGCGCCATGCCATGTGCGCGTTTAAAGGCTTGGCCAAACGCAGTCTCTGATGCGTAGCCAATCATGTCGGCTATCCGGCAAACAGGCTGATCGCTATGGCGAAGCTGCCAAGCCGCCAAACGCATGCGGTGTTCATTGAGATAGCGTTGTGGCGGCTTGCCCATGGTGCGCTGAAAACGATCGGCAAAAGCTGAGCGCGATAAATGTGCTAACTCGGCCATTTTCGGCACGGTCCATTCTTGCTCAGGCTTGCGATGCACGGCGCTCAACACGGTAGCCAAGGCAGGATCTTTCAACGCGCGCAACCAGCTACTGTCATCTGTCGAAATTTTGTCGATATACACTCGCAAGCACTGCATAAACCAAATATCGCCTAGACGATTCAAGATGCTTTGCTGGCCTGGGCGCGACTCGCTAATTTCTTGCTGAAGAAACAAGATGCCGATGCGCAGCCATTCCGGCGGCTCCTGGCCTTGGCCGGCCACTAGAAATGCTGAAGGCAGCGCCGACATTAGCGGCTGACCAAGATCAGTGTCGTAATGACTGCCGGCAATAAGCACAATCGCCGAAATATTGCCCTCACCCAAAGCATAAGGTTGATGGCGGCGTTCACTGAGGGCATAGCTAATGTTTTCAGGCGCTTGAGGCGACAGTGAGGCATCTGACAAGGTATGAGCTAAACCACTTGGCAAAACGAATAGGTCGCCGGCGCGCAGGTGATAGGTTTGCTGGTGAGTATGTAAATGCACTTCACCAAATAGCACCGCATGAAAGACAGCTCGCCCTGGCAATGCAACCTGAGCCGACCAATTAGCGTGGCCATGAACGAAGGCATACCCAGCGCCCTTAAGGTGCAAATCATCGAAAACCACACTTAAAAAGTCTTCCATAGCGTCTTAGTCGGCGTTTTGAGATAGATATCCGGTGAATTAAGCCTGCCATAAACCGTTACATTGCACAATGATATGTTCACAAGGCCGGCAGAGCCTGATAGCAGCGCCTAGCGCTAGGAGAACACTCATGACCACGACTACTGCTGATACCGCATGGACTGATGGCAAACGCTATCTTTGGCTACTCAGCCCTATGCTGCCCGTATTGGGCTTATTGATTTTACTGGCCTATGAGCTCACTGGCATCCAAGCCTTTTTATGGGGCGGCCCTTTGCTGGTTTACGGCGTCATTCCTGCGCTAGATCGTTTAATTGGTACTGATACGAATAATCCACCAGAGTCCATGGTGAACCAGCTAGAGTCCGACAGCTATTATCGTTTCATTGTGTATGCCTATATTCCATCGCAATTTATTGTCACGATTTGGGGCGCAGTCATTGCTGTCACTGGCGATCTGTCGGTGTTTGGTTATATTGGTGTTGTGCTATCCGTTGGTGCGATTAATGGTATCGCCATTAATACTGCTCATGAGCTTTCACACAAACGCGATGAGTTTGGCCGCTGGATGGCTAAATTGACGTTAGCGCCTGTTGCCTATGGCCATTTTTACGCTGAGCACGTGCGTGGTCATCACAAAAATGTTGCGACTCCAGATGATCCTGCCAGCTCACGCATGGGCGAGACATTTTGGGCATTTTTACCACGCACAATGATTGGTAGCGTGCGCTCAGCATGGAAAATTGAAGGCGAACGCCTGAATCGCCAGGATAAATCGGTGTGGAGTTTGAGCAACGATAACCTGCAGGCCTGGGCCTTAACCGTTGTCTTCTTTGCTGCCGTTACCGCTGTTTTAGGCTGGTATGCACTGCCCTTCTTGCTGCTGCAAGCCTTCTACGGTGCCGCATTGTTGGAAGTGATTAACTACATCGAGCATTACGGCCTACTGCGTCAAAAAGGAGCTGATGGTCGCTTTGAGCGTTGCAAGCCCGAGCACTCATGGAATAGCAACCACATTGTCACCAACTTGTTTTTGTACCAGCTGCAGCGCCACAGCGATCATCATGCGCACCCAACGCGCAGCTTTCAGGCCTTACGTCACTTTGAGGAAAGCCCACAGCTTCCTTCGGGCTATGCCTCAATGCTGATCCCTGCTTACATTCCTTTCCTCTGGTTCCGCCAAATGGACCCATTGGTGGCCAAGCATTACAAAGGTGATTTGACCCGCGCCAATATTCAGCCGGGCAAGCGTGAGAAGATTTTACGCTCGGAGCTTAATCGCGTTCAGGAGCAACACATTGCCGATGGCGCAGCAGAGAGCGCAACCTTAGCGCCGGTAACGCCTGTTGCGAATGCGATGTGCTACCGCTGTAGCGATTGTGGCTACACCTATGATGAGCACGAAGGCTGTCCGAAAGAAGGCTTTCCAGCTGGCACAGCATGGGCGAGCATTCCAGATAATTGGGCTTGCCCAGATTGTGCTGTACGTGAAAAGGCAGACTTTGTGCCGGTGGCATAAACTGGTGCTAATAAAAAAGCCGCTGTCATAGCGGCTTTTTTATGGATGAAATATTCGGTAAGTCAGCCTCAGAGCCCTAAAGCTCGCAGGTCCAACTGACCATTGCGCATTCCAGGGCACCAAACATAGGCCCCATTAACTGGTTTAGTGAAAGCAAATAAGCCATCAATAATGCCGTCATGAGCACCGCTCATTCGTGTAAGTAAAACTTCAAACGCCTCTAACGAATGGCCAAAAGCCGTGAACACCAATCCTGCGCGGTTACCAGCAGACCAGGGCATAGAGCGGCGCAAAACGTGTGCCTCGGGCGTGGGAGCTTCTTGTTCCGTGCGCTTTACATGCGCGCTTTCTGGCGCCTCATCAAACTCTTCATTACTAATGCGGTGGCGGCCAAACGTATTGTCCTGCTCGGCATCTGTCATGGCATCGAAGGTTTTAAAGTCGTGTAGCCATTGCTGCACGGCTAAATAGCTACTGCCAACTAATGCATCTGCAGCAGGTGCAGTAACGCTAGCAACAGCAATCGCCTCCTCGCCCTCTGGGTTTTCAGTGCCATCTTCATAGCCGGTTAAGTCGCGACCATTGTCGTAGCAGAATGACTCTATGCTTTGCATGCGCGTAAAGCATGGCGTGAGCATATCGACCCAATGCCGTTCTTGATGCAAGAGCTCACCACGCGATGGCCCGCGCAGCCACAGCCAGAGCGCGATGGGCTGGCAAGGAATATCGACCAAACTGCCATCTATACGAGGGCCTGCCGTTAAGCCTGGTATGTGCTGGCCTAAGGCCTCAACTACCGTCAAGCCAATACCGACAACTGCGCGCTCGCCATCAGCATGCGCCTGAACTGCTCTTAGTGTGGTTTCCAGCGAGATGCTATCGGCTAATTGAAAACTAATGAATCGCGCGTTTTCAGGGACTGGCGCTAAAATGCCTGCTTGCATCTGGTTCATAACACATCCTTAAATAAGCTCCGCTCTACCATAAATCATACGGTAGAAATGGCCATAAAAAAGCCGCCATCTGCAGAACAAATGGCGGCTTTTTGAGCAACTTAAAACTTAAGCATTGGCAGCTTTTAACTCTAAGCGGCGACGATGTAGCACTGGCTCAGTGTAGCCATTGGGCTGCGCACAACCCTCAAACACCAGCTCAGCAGCAGCTTGGAAAGCGACGCTGTTGGCGAAGTCTGGTGCCATTGCTGTGTACAGTGGATCACCAGCATTTTGCTGGTCGACCACGGCGGCCATGCGCTCCATTGCTTCAGTTACCTGAGCTTTAGTGCAAACGCCGTGACGAAGCCAGTTAGCCACGTGCTGACTGGAGATGCGCAGCGTGGCGCGATCTTCCATCAATCCCACGTTGTTGATATCTGGCACTTTCGAGCAACCCACACCAAGGTCAATCCAACGCACCACATAACCCAAGATGCCTTGGCAGTTGTTATCCAGTTCGTTTTTGATTTCTTCAACCGACCAGTTCGGTGTGTGAGTCACTGGATAGGTCAAAATGTCATCAAGCTTGGCGTGTGCGCGTGACTTCAGCTGCTCTTGCACGTCTTGCACTAATACCTGGTGGTAATGCGTGGCGTGCAGCGTAGCGCCTGTTGGCGATGGCACCCAAGCAGTGTTAGCGCCAGCTTTCGGGTGCGCAATTTTTTGCTCCAGCATGTCTTTCATCAAGTCTGGCATTGCCCACATGCCCTTACCGATTTGCGCTTTGCCTTGCAGGCCGCATTTCAGGCCAACATCAACGTTCCAGTTTTCGTAAGCGCTGATCCATGGCAGTTTTTTCATGTCAGCTTTACGCACCATGGCGCCAGCTTCCATAGAAGTGTGCATTTCATCGCCGGTACGATCTAAGAAGCCGGTGTTGATGAAGATCACACGCTCTTTAGCGGCACGGATGCACTCTTTCAAGTTCACTGTAGTGCGGCGCTCCTCATCCATGATGCCCATTTTCATGGTGTTACGTGCCAAGCCCAAAGCATCTTCTACGCGAGCAAAGATTTCGCTGGCGAAAGCCACTTCTTCAGGGCCGTGCATTTTTGGTTTCACGATATACATCGAGCCAGTACGCGAGTTGCTGACGCGGTTTTTCTTTTGCAGATCGTGCATGGCGGCCAAGGTAGTCACCATGGCATCCATGATGCCTTCCGGCACTTCTTCGCCTTTGTAGCGAACGGCTGGGTTGGTCATCAGATGGCCAACGTTACGCACTAGCAGCAGAGCGCGGCCGTGCAGCGTGAGTTCGCCACCAGATGGTGTGGTGAAGCTGCGGTCGCTATTGAGCGTACGCGTTAGAGTTTTGCCACCCTTTTGGAATGACTCAGCCAAGTCACCTTTCATCAGGCCTAACCAGTTGCTGTAAACCTCAACTTTGTCTTCGGCATCAACGGCTGCAACTGAATCTTCGCAGTCTTGAATAGCGGTGATGGCCGACTCTAAGTTCACATCTTTAACGCCAGCAGCATCGGTTTTGCCAATGGCACTGTTGCGATCGAATTGAATTTCCGCATGCAGGTTATTGTTTTTCAACAAGACACTTGTAGGGTCAGCAGCATCACCAGTATAACCAACGAATTTTTCTGGCTGAGCTAGCGCTACTGTTTGGCCAGTGGCCAGAGTGATTTGCAACTGGCCATTAACGATGGCATAGGCAGTGCTATCTGCGTGCGAGCCCGATGCTAAAGGTGCTGCCTGATCTAAGAACTTACGGGCAAATGCGATGACTTTATTACCGCGTACGGGATTGTAGCCACCTGCGCGCACTGCACCATCTTCTTCTGAAATAGCGTCAGTACCATACAGCGCGTCATATAAAGAGCCCCAACGCGCATTGGCAGCATTCAAGGCATAACGGGCATTTTTCACCGGCACAACTAGTTGCGGGCCGGCAATATGGGCGATTTCATCGTCTACATTTGTTGGCGACACTTCGAAATCTGCACCTTCAGCAATCAAGTAGCCGATTTCAACGAGGAATGCCTTATACGCAGCAAACTCAGCTTTTGGGTTGGCTTGGTGCCATGCATCGATTTTCGCCTGGATATCATCGCGCTTTGCCAGCAAGGCCTTATTTTTAGGTATCAAATCGGCCATAACTTGCTCGAATTGCTGCCAAAAATGCTCAGGGCTTATGCCTGTGCCGGGAGCTACCTCGTTATTCACCAAGTCAAAAAGCGATTTGGCGATATCAAGTTCGCCGTGCTGGACGCGTTGTTCAGTCATATCCGTTTGCCTCAAAGTGCTGTGATCAAGGGGATGTTCGTGCGGGGCACATAGTTTAACCAAAACTTAAGCTTTGGTCATTCCCGAATACGCCGAATCCGCGCATTACGCCGCGCTAGGCCGCTCTCTTCTTCTGCGCTTTTTTCTTGTTCGGCGATTTGTCTGGCGACAAAAGTGATGAGCTGACGCAGCCAGCGGTGCGCAGGGCTATGGTGCAGCAAAGGCCCCCAAGCCATCTTTAGCTCAAAGGCTGGAATGTGGAATGGCGGCTCTTTAATCACTAATTGCGGATGGTCTTGCTGCAACTTAGCGATTCGTGTTGGCAGCGTCGCCACTAAGTCGGCCTTGTGCGCAACCAAGGCTGGCATTTGGTAATGGCGCGTAAAAATCGTGATGCGACGACGCTGACCTAGGCGCTCCAAAGCGGCATCGATCTGCCCCAAATGGCCTCGATCAGGGTTTACGCCAAAGCCAATACCCATGCCTGTTTTTGACACCCAAATATGCTGAGAGGCGAGATAGTTCTTCAAATTAAAGCGCAAAGCCGCAGGGTTATTGCGGTTGAGCAAGCAGGAAAAGCTATCTGTCCATAAGGTGATTTGATGGAACGATTGTGGCATTTCATTGAAGCGGTTAATCGCCAAGTCGACCTTGCCCTGCTCAATATCCTGCACGCTAACATCAGATGGTGTGAGAAAATCCAACACCACATCGGGCGCCTCAGAGCGCAGCGCCTTAACTAAAGCAGGGACAAGCGTTGCTTCAGCGTAATCGCTAGACATGATGCGAAACACACGGCGCGATGTCAGCGGCTTAAACTCTTGCCGAGGTTCTAAGATGTCGGTGATTTGCGACAAGGCTTGGCGAATCAACGGTGCCAGCTCAAGCGCTCGCTCCGTCGGCGTCATGCCTTGGCTACTGCGAATGAGCAAAGGATCATTGAAAAGGTCGCGTAAGCGCTTAAGACCATTCGACAATGCCGGCTGCGTAATGCCTAACTGGCCTGCTGCGCGCGTGACACTTTGCTCGCGAAGCAAGACATCTAGATAGACTAATAAGTTGAGATCAATGCGCTCAAGATTCATGGCGTGAATACCGACTATAAAAACTATAAACTTTGAAAATTATGCCATGAACCCCTACACTGCGCCCACTGTTAATAGCACCTTTAAACATTATATGGGCGCATTGACATCCACCCCTCGTGACAGGAAAACGCCATGACTACGTACACCTCTGCGATTGACGCTGTTCGCGCCGTGAAGGCCAAATTTGGCACCCCATGGAGCGCTATTAGCCCAGAAGATGCGGCTCGCATGCAAATGCAAAACCGTTTCAGAACTGGTTTAGATATTGCCAAGTACACTGCCGGCATTATGCGCCGCGACATGGCTGAATACGACGCCGACACCAGCAAATACACACAATCGCTGGGTTGCTGGCACGGTTTTGTTGCCCAACAAAAAATGATCGCCAACAAAAAATACTTCGGCACTACAGAGAAAAAATACCTGTACCTGTCGGGTTGGATGGTTGCCGCCCTTCGTTCAGAGTTTGGTCCACTGCCTGACCAATCAATGCACGAAAAAACTTCAGTTCCAGCATTGATCGAAGAGCTGTACACCTTCTTACGTCAAGCCGACGCTAAAGAAATGAACGACCTCTTCCGCAGCTTGAAAAAAGCCCAAGAAGCTGGCGA
>Ga0114915_1000739_pt1 | contig 14629 bp, 13 predicted proteins | sample MalvirAntarct_55_FD_87288 | JGI IMG/M metagenome (GOLD analysis project Ga0114915, IMG submission 87288) | Marine viral communities from the Global Malaspina Expedition - Malaspina viral metaG Antarct_55 | ecosystem: Environmental > Aquatic > Marine > Oceanic | place: South Georgia Island...
GGTGGGGTCCGAGGTCCCCGGCGTACCTGGCGCATCTCCGGTTCCGGGCGTCCGATTTCCGGGGGAAGAGCCTCGATCGAGGCTGGCATGTCGCTCGCTTTAGCAGGCTCGTAGCGACCGAACGGAGAAGATTCCAGCCAGGTCGTGCTAGGATTGTCGGAGCATGCGTCTCGTCACGGAACGGAAGAAGCCCTCGGCGAAGGTCCTCGCGACCTCGAAGTCGGGTGTGGTCTTCGTCGAGTACGTGGCGCTGCTGACCCTGGTCACCGTCATCGGAGCGATGGCGGTGGTGGGGCTCGGCATCCCGCTGCTGAAGCTGTACCGCTTCTCGCAGATGGTTCTTTCTCTGCCAGTGCCGTGACGGCGCGGGCGCACCTACCCCAAATCGAACAGCAAACGAGGGCGATGGCCATGAAGATCAAGAAGTCCGACCGCATCGAGGGCCTTCTTTCCGACGAGCGAGGCCTCACGACCGTCGAGTACATCATCATTCTCTGCCTGATCGCCGTGGTCGGCTTCGCCATCTGGAAGAAGTTCGGCGAGACGGTCAAGGGCAAGGTCCAGGGCGCCGACGGGCTCGTCGACACCCTGCCCACCGAATCCGCACCGTAGCTCGCTGGCCATCGCCCGCGCGGCGTCCACCGATGGACCGCCGCGCGGGGTCGATTCCCGGCAGCACGGTCCATGGGAGCTCCATGGGAGCACAGAGCGTCATCGACCCCTACGCATTGCATGGGGTGATCCTCGCGATGGCGGCCGTCGCCGCCTTCACCGACGTGCGCTCGGGGCTCATCCCCAACTGGTTGACGCTCCCCGCGATCGTGCTCGCGCCCATCGTGCACGGGTTCCTGGACGGCATGGGCGGCCTGCTCGGATCGCTGATCGGGCTGCTGGCGTGTGCGCTGGTCCCGCTGCTGATCTTCTACCGAGGCGGCATGGCGGGCGGCGACGTCAAGCTCTTCGCCGCGCTGGGCGCCGTCGGTGGGTACGCGCTGGGTCTCGAAGCCCAGTTCCTCTCCCTCGTCGTCGCTTCGATCTACGCGGTCGGTCAGCTCACCTGGAACGGGCGACTGGCCACGAGCCTCGGGAACTCCGTGTTCATCGGGCTCAACCCCGTCCTGCCGCGCAAGTGGCGCAGGACACCCCCGCCAGAGCTGATGCATCGCATCCGGCTGGGCGCCGCGATCGCGTTCGGCACGCTCATCGCGGTCTTCGGCCGACATCGAGAGTTCTGGGGATGATGGAGCTTTGGCCATGATCAGGAAGACCGACCGAGACGCTCAGGGGCTGCGTGGCCAGCGCGGCGCCGCGTACGTCGAGTTCCTGATGGCGTTCATCCCCCTCTTCATCATGTTCCTCGGCATGGTGCAGATGGCCCTGATGTACGCGGGCGATCTCGTCGTGCAGCACGCCGCCTCCACCGCGGCGCGCGCGGCGGTCGTGGTCATCGACGACGACCCGCGCCGGTACGGCGGCCAGGAGCGCATGGACGTCTCGGAGTTCTCCGTGACGAGCGGCGAGGACGCCATCGGCACCATCCTCGGTCTCTTCGGCGGCGGCGCCTCCTTCGGCGGCGTCGGCTTCCGCCCGCAGGGCCCGCGCATCGACGCGATCCGCAACGCGGCGTCGATCCCGCTCCTGTCGATCAGCCCGAGCCTGCCGCAGCTGATGGGGCGCAACGAAGCCGTGCGCACCGCCATCGGAGACCCCGAGACGCGCGCCGCGACGGGCGCGCTGATGTACAACGGCTCCGCGATGGGCGTGACCTTCCCCGTCGCGCCGGGCGCCAACGAGTACCGCACCGACTTCGACCACGGCGACCAGGTCACCACGCGCGTCACGTACCTGTTCCACTGCGGCGTGCCCCTCGCGAACCGCATGATGTGCGAGACCTACCCGACGCTCCGGCTCGGGCCCGCCGCGGCCGCCATCGAAGGCATCGTGCGCGACATGGGCGACGGTTCGCTCAGCTTCGACGAGGCGATGGAGCGGCTGCGCCGCGCGGACGTCGCGCGCCGCCGCCACGAAGAGGCCCGGCCCGCGATCGAGGAGCTGGAGAGCGCGAGCGGCGACTCCCTCCTGTACCTCACGTGGGCGACCGGCTCGCGCTTCAAGGTGCTGCGCGGCGAGTCCACCATGCCCGTGCAGTCCGCGCGGTACTGCTACCCGGACGACGACTGCGCGCCGTGGTGGCTGCCCTGATCGAGATGTGGCTGCCCTGATCGAGATGTGGCTGCCCTGACCGACGCCTGAACGGCGTCTGGTTTCTCTGCGACGGAAGGCAGCGCATACTCGCCGCGCCGATGCGCTACGTGAAAGCGACGCCGCTCGAGGTGGGGTACCGAGTCTGGCAGCTCCGTCCACCGCAGCCCTCCATCTCCATCGCCGTGAAGGGGACCTTCGATCCCGTCGCGGGCGACGTGGCGGCCGGCGCGCCCTTCGCGGAGGAGCAGCTCCCGACCACGGGCGAGGCGCACTGGGAGGACGACGTCGAGCGCTCGCTGCGCCACGCGTCGGACCTGCCGCTCTTCAAGCCGAAGGGCGAGTGCTTCGTCGTCGGAAAGGCGTGGGCACCGGGCGGCCGCCCTGCGTCGAGCGTCGCGTGCCGCTTCCAGATCGGCACGGTCGACAAGAGCTTCCTCGTGTTCGGCGACCGACGGTGGGAGCGCGGCCTCATCCAGCGCCTGACCGCGCCCGAGCCGTTCGTGTCGATGGACCTGTCGATGGAGCGCGCGTTCGGCGGGCCGGGCTACGCGGCGAACCCGTTCGGGCGAGGCCGCGCGAGCGCCGACGGCGAGACCCCGCTGCCCAACCTCGAGCAGACCCGCCAGCTCATCGACTCGCCGTCGAGCAAGCCCGCGCCCGTGATCGTCGGTCCGCTGCCCATGATGTGGCCCGCCCGATCCCGCTTCGCCGGCACCTACGACGCGACCTACATGCGCGAGCGCTGGCCGTGGCTGCCCGCCGACTTCGACTGGCGCTTCTACCTCGCCGCGCCGCCCGACCAGCAGCTCCGTGAGGGCTTCTGGCGCGGCGACGAGCGCGTCTCGTTCGAGGGCCTCCACCCGAGCGTCCCGCGCGTGCAGGCCCGGCTGCCCTGCATCCAGCCACGCGTCTGCCTCGACTACGCCGGCATGGACCGCTTCCAGGAGATCCAGACCGTGCTCGACACCGTCGTGTGGGACGCGGAGATCGGCAAGCTCATCTGTGTGTGGCGAGGCATGGCCGAGGTCCCGAGCGAGACGCTCGACGAGCTCGCCCACATCTTCGTCGCGCACGATCCCTTGGGAGGCCCCCACCGCAGCACGGCGGAGCTCCGCGCGGAGATGCAGCGCCTGCTCGCCGAGGAGGAGGCGGAGGAGACGGAGGCCGAGGGCGAGGAGCCGCCCGAGCCGGACGACCAGCCACACGACCCCTCTGAGGCCGAGGACGCGAGGGGGCAGGAGGACGAAGAAGGGGACGAGCCCTCCGCCACGGACCGCGAGCTCGACGAGAAGATCGCTCAGATGCAGGCGCAGATGAAGGAGCTGGGGATCGAAGCGCAGACGGACTCGCCGCCGCGGCGCGATCCGACGGCGTTGCTCGCGCAGCTCCGCGCTACGGGAGCCCCGCTCCCCGATGGCCTCCCCGAGATGATCGAGGAGCTGGAGCGGGCGTCGAGCGAGCCGCTGGACACAGCCGAGCCCTCTCCTCCCGCGCCGGTCGCGGCGCCGCCCTCCCCCGAGGGTCGCGCGCTGGTCGAGGCGCTCCTGGCTCGTGACGTAGCGCTGATCGATCTCGACCTGACGGGCGTGGACTTTCGAGGCCTCGACCTGAGCGACCGCGACGTCTCCGGCTCCATCCTGAGCGACGCCGATCTTCGCGAGTGCAAGCTCCGAGGCCTGCGAGCCCACGGGACGATCTTGGCCGGGGCGGACCTCACTCGCGCCGACCTGTCCGGGGCCGACCTCACGGAGGCGGACTTCTCGGGCGCGCGATTGGATGGTGCCAACCTCGACGCCTCGACGCTGACGGACACGGACTTCGAGGACGCCAGCCTTCGCATGGCGACCCTCCGTCGCGTCGTGGCCAACCGGGCCGGCTTCGTCAACGCAGACCTCGAGGGGTCGACGCTGAGCGAGGGGGACTTCACCGAAGCCGACTTCGAGGGCGCCAAGCTCATGAGAGCACAGGCGACCGCCTGCACGTTTCGCGAGGCTTCGCTCGAGGGGGCAGACGCATCTGGCGCGACGTTCGATCGCGCCATCATGACGGGCGCGCGAGGCGAGGGGCTCGCCGCCGAGGAGGCGCGCTTCGGCTCCATCGACGCGGAGGACTCGTTTTGGGAGCGTGCGCGCCTCTCCAGGTCCGATTTCTCCTTCTCCAAGCTCACTCGCGCCGACTTCTCGGATGCTGTCCTCATCGGCGCAGAGATGGACGGGTGCGCGTTGCGGCAAGCGCGGTTCGAGCGCGCGAACGCGCACGGCCTCCAGGCGCGAAAAGCCGACATGATGGAGGCGAACTGCGAGTCCGCCGATCTCACATTCGCCGACCTCCGAGGCGCGAACCTCTTCGGCGCCGAGCTGTGGCGCGCAAATCTACGAGACGCGGCGCTCGAGCTGGCCATCCTCACGCGGACGAAGCGCGAATGATGCCACTCGACTCACACGAAGACGTGGCCGCCGCCGCGGCCACCGGAGCTCTGCGAGACGTGTTGATCGAGGGGCTCGACCTGACCGGGCTCGACCTCGCCGGCGTCCTCGTCGAAGGCTCCCGGTTCGTTCACGTGAGACTGGCCCAGGCCGACCTGCGCGCCAGCCACTGGAAGGACGTGGTCCTCCAGGACGTGGACCTCGACGCGGCCGACCTCTCCTGTGCTCGATGGGTCGGGGTCACCGTGGAGCGCGCGACCCTGCGCGAGGCGCGACTGTCAGGCTCACACTGGGAGGACACGAGGATCGCGCAGACGCATCTGTCCCGAGCTGACATCACGGGGTCCACGTGGCTTCGGGTTCAGCTCGAGATGGTCGACCTCTCGGGGGCCGATCTCGGCCTCTGCCGACTCGAGCACGTCACCCTCACAGACCCCGTGCTGAACGAGACGCTCCTCGACGGGAGCGTCCTTCGGCACTGCGCGATCCGGCGCGATCAGATGCGCTTCGTCGAGGCGCAAGGGCTGGGACTTCGCGGCACGCGCGCCGACGGCCTGGAAGCGGTCCCGCTCGCGATGCCTGGGGCGCGTCTGGACGGAGCGAGTCTGATCGACGTCGACCTGAGCCACTGCACGCTCACGGGCGCCAGTCTACGCGGGGCCGACCTCACCCGGGCGAAGCTGAAGCGAGCGGATCTCCGGGAGTGCGACCTCCGCGCGGCGTGCCTGGTCGGGGCAGACCTGAGCGGCGCGGGGTTGGTCGGGGCAGACGCGGGAGCTGCCCGCCTCGACCATGCAACGGTCATGGGCGCGCACCTGTCGGGCTGCCGATTCGTCGGCGCCTCGCTCGCGGGAGTGAGAGTCCACGAGACGGAGAACATGTCGCGCGAGCTGCTCGGAGCCGACTTGAGCGGAGCTTCGCTCAGGGGCGTCGACGCTTCAGGCTGGGATCTTCGTGGGGCGAGCCTCGCGATGGCCGACCTCAGAGGCTCCGCTTGGGACGGCGCGGACCTCCGCGGGACGGATCTGAGCGGCGCCCGGCTCGAGCAAACCAGCCTCGGGGCCCGCGACGATGGCACAATCTCGAGCGCCCCCTTGCCCAGCGCCCCGATCGTGCGCAATGAAGGAGAGGTGATCGGGGAGGATGATACGCGGGAGCCCGGTCCGGGATGAACCCCAGCTGGACGGACGAGGCCGCGACCGCCTCCACGCGATACACACGCTCCGGGCCCGCCGAGATCGTCGCCGTCCTGTCGCGCCAGCGCGTCAAGCTCACTTTCGGTGACAGCGAACCTCGAGAAGCGTCACTCGGTCTCCCCGACTACGCGCCGAGCGTCGGTGACCGCGTCCTCGCTTTCGGCGATTCCCAGGGCTCTCTCTGGATCGTCGGCCTGCTCGCTCCTTCGATGACCGCCTCGCTCCTCGAGGACGCGGAGCGCGAGGCCGCCCCGACGCGGGTGCGGGACAAGCGGGGGAGGCTCCTGTTCGAGTACGATCCCGAGACCGACCGCGCCGTGCTCCACCAGACGGACGGGGATCTGGAGCTTCGAGTGGAGGCGGGCGCACTCCGCGTTCACACGCGCGACGGAGTCGAGGTGGACACAGACGCCGCCTTTCGGGTGCGTGCTGGCCGGGAGCTCGATCTCACGGCGCGCAAGGATGACGGGCCCGCGTCGCGCTTGCGAATGCAGCCAGGAGAGCTGTCCATCGCGAGCGCCGTCGTCACGGCGGCCGCCACGCAGCTGGAGGTCCTCGCGGAGCGGGCCAGCGTTCAGGCTCAGCGCGTCCAGACTCATGTCGAGCGCGCGCGACACGTCGCCAAGACCGTAGAGCTGCGGGCCGGCCGTATCGTCGAGCACGCCGTCGACGTCTACCGCGAGGCGGAGGGGCTCTCGCAGACGCGAGCGGGGCGGCTCAAGCTCGTCGCGAAGCGGGCCGCCCAGCTCGTGGGCGAGAACACGCTCATCAAGGCGCGCGACCGAATGAAGGTCAAAGGCGAGCGCATTCACCTGGCTTGAGGAGGACGCGATGTTTCCGGCGACGACAAATGGGGGAGGGATGTGCTTCGCGTTTCCGGACGTGTGCAAGGTGCCGGCGCCGCCCGCGCCCTTCGTGCCCACGCCGTTCCCGAACATCGGTCAGTGCAGCCAGGCGAAGGGGAGCACCTGCAGCAAGAAGGTGAAGATCCTCAACAAGAAGACCTGCACGAAGAAGACGGAGATCAGCCGCAGCCAGGGCGACGAAGCGGGCACCCTCAAGGGAATGATCTCCAGCACCAACATGGACAAGGTGAAGCGCGCGATGGCCTTCTCGAAGGTCAAAGTCGAAGGCGCGGCGATCGTGACGGTCATGAAGATGACGGGCCACAACGGCAGCAATGCCAACGCACCGCCGGGGCAGCAGCTCGCACCGAGCCAGACAAAAGTGATCTGCATGGGCTGAACGATGGACACGAACCTCGACAACACGATGCTCTTCGAGACCAACGCACCGGGCCTCGGCCCCGATGACCTGCGCGTCATCGAGATGCGCGGGTTCCAGGCTCTTTCGACGCCCTACGAGTTCAAGCTCGTCCTGCACTGCACGCTGGAAGGCGGGCTCGCGCCCGACGCCATCGACGAGCTGCTCGCGGCGAAGAGCCAGCTCGGATTCGGCCCGGGGGGTGTCCACCGGGTGTCGGGCGTCCTTCGCCAGATCGAGCTGCTCCAGCTCGAGCTCGACGGCAGCCGCAGCCTGTACGAGGCATATCTCGTCCCTCGCCTCTGGTTGACGAGCCTCACGCGCAGGTCTCGGTGCTTCAACGAGATGAGCGTCCCGGACGCGATCTCGACAGTGCTGACCGAGTCGGGACTGGCCACCGGCACCGACTTCGAGCTTCGCCTCGTCGAGACCTACCCGGAGAAGGAGTACGTCGTTCAGTACGAGGAGAGCGACTTCGCGTTCATCAGCCGCTGGATGGAGCGGTTGGGGTTGTTCTACGCGTTCGAGCAGAGCGACGACTGCGAGAAGCTCGTCATCACCGACTCGAACAGCCAGCTGGTCGCCGCGCCCGAAAACGGGGCATGTACCTACTCCATGCACGAACAGCAGGGCGTCTCTGGTGCGATCCATCGCATGCGCCGCAGAGACCGCCGCATGCCCAGCGCCGTGCACGTGCGGGACTACAACTGGCGCACCCCGTCCAGGGGCGTCCGTGGCGACGCCGACGTGGACTCGGAGCACGGCTTCGGCCTCCAGAGCTTCACTGGCGATCATTTCAAGGACGACACCGAAGGGGCGACCCAGGCTCGCCTGCGAGCCGAGGAGATCAACACCACCAAGCAGGTCTTTCGCGCGTGGAGCGCGAACCCGGATTTCGCCCCGGGCTACCGCTTCACGGTGACCGGCGCCCCGGTGGGCGAGCTGGACACCGAGTACATCCTGACACGCGTGCTACACGAGGCGACCCAGCACGGGGAAGGCGCGGGGGCCGGCACCTACCGAAACGAGGTCGAAGCGATCGCGTACGCGGTCCCGTATCGAGCGCCGCGCGTGACTGCGTGGCCTCGCATCGACGGCATCATCCACGCCAAGATCGACGCCGAGTCCGTGAGCAGCGCTGCCCCGATCGACGACCAGGGCCGCTATCGCGTCGTCTTCCCCTACGACCTCTACGGCGAGCACGGCGGGCGCGCGACGCGATGGGTGCGCAAGGCGGAACCCTACAGCGGGCCGAGCTATGGCATGCACTTCACGTTGCATGTCGGCGCGGAGGTCGCCATCGCCCACACTTACGGCGATCCGGACCGCCCCATCATCGTGGGCTCGGTGCCCAACCCGTCGATGACGAGCCCGCTCGTGAGCGACATCGCCACCCGCAGCGCGATTCGCACGCGCTCGGGGATCCTGATCGACTTCGAGGACGACGCCTGAGACCAGGGAGCCCCAGATGAGCGACATCGACGACCTCACCAATGTCCGGGACATGCCGGCGGCCCCCGATCAACCGGAGGCCAGCCCGAGCCAGCGGCTCCGCATCCACGTTCCCAACGTCGCGACGACGCTGATGATGGGCGAAGTCGCGCCCGAGAACGCGATCTGCGTGGCGGACGCCGGCCCGGAGAACTACGCGGGATTCGGGGTCTCCACCGACGGCGTGATCTTCATGAACGCCAAGGGCTCGGCCACGGTCCAGGCGCTCAAGCACATCGATCTGCACACCCAGGACAGCGCGTACATCGGCGGCGTGAAGAAGGTCGCCATCGCCGCGCAGACGGAGAACGTCTTCGTGCACGGCGGCGGCGGCGTCACCGTCGCGGGCGGCGTCGCTTGGGCGGGCCACGAGCAGCTCGTCGAGCAGGGGCTCGACACCGTGGAGACGCCCAACTGGCTCAACTCGGTCGTCAACACCACCGACCAGATCTCGACGCTCTGGAGTGTCGTCGACGCAGTGGCAGCGGGCATCAACTCCGGCATCGGCATCGCCCGCGGGGCCCTGAGCTTCAAGCAGCCCATCGCAGCTCAGGCGTGGAGCTGGGTGAATGTCGCCATCGACGCCCTCAACATCGCAGGCAACGCGGGCCTGGACCCGTTCGGGGGCACGACGATTCACGGTCACAGCGGCCTCATCCTCGGCACCTTCGGGACGATGGGCATCTACAGCGGCGCCGGCACGGGGATGATGTCGTGCATCGGCGTGTCCATGCTCGCCCCCAGCGTGGGGATGACGGGCATCATCGACGCCGCCGTGGAGAGCGCGGGCGAGACGACCATCTTCGGCCGCAAGGAGCTGAAGATGGGCAGCGGCGGCACGGTGACCGTGACGAGCCGCAACTCCGACGTCCAGGTGCTCGGGACGGCGCTGTTCCTGGGCGGCCCCGCGGGCGAGGACGGGGCGAGCCAGAGCAAGACCAACAAGCTCGAGGTCAACGCCGCGAGCATCGTCACCAACACCGACGAGTACACCATCCTCGTCGACAACAAGCTCGCCGTGGACGGAAAGGACGTCGCCATCGGCGGCGGCGAGAAGCTCAACCTCTTCGCCGGCAGCGACCTCACCGCGACGTCGAAGAACGTGGAGCTGCGCGCCGACAAGGAGCTCTCGCTCATGGTGTCGGGCGGCATGGGCGTCCACGTGAAGAAGAGTCAGCTCTTCATCGGGGTCAACACCGCGACGCCGAACTTCAACAAGAAGGCGGCGGGCAAGGGCAAGCGGGGCAAGCAGAAGCGCAAGGCCGTCGAGAAGGCCAAGGCGGAGTGGGAAGCGAAGTGCGAGAAGATGAAGGCCGGTGACGTCGGCATCAAGTTCAAGAAGGCCAAGATCCAGCTGATCGTGAAGGGAAACAAGTTCACGATGGACAGCGGCAAGTTCAAGACCGGCTCCCTCGTCTGGAAGAAGTGACCCGTCAGCTGACCACGACGCTCACCCCGAGCACGCACGCGTGCACGAGCAGCGGCAATGCCCCCATCCGCTGCGCCCAGGCGACGCGGCGAAGCTCACTGGCCGCGTCCGCCCCCCTCGCGACATAGAGGAGGAGCGACTCGGGTCCGGTGGCGGCCCACACCCCGGAGGGTGCGCCCGCCTTCGCCACGAGGGCCCCGGAGGACGGCCCGGCTCCGCTGACGAAGCGCTCCTTCCCCGACGGGACGACCCGTCGCGTGGAGAGGCCGCCACCCCAGACGATCCCAGACGGATCGATCTCCGTGTCGCCGACCTTCACTCGCTCATCGCCGACCTGAGTCTCCGTGAAGTGCCTCCTCGTCGAGCGGCCTCGTCCGACGCCGACTACCTTTGTGCTGACGAGCACGGTGCGCTCGAGGCGCCCGACGAGGCGACCGCTGGCGCGAGCCCAGCCGTCCGACGAGAGGACGTCACCGACGAACCGACGCGCGACACCCGTCCGTTTTCGGTCTTCCAGCCACAGCGCCAGCGCGGCCACCGAGGCCGCCGCGACCGACACCCACGCCAGCGTCGTCCCGCCCGCTTCCCCCGTCCACACGGCGTGCGACGCGCGCGCTCCGAACGGCAACGCGAGCAGGCACATCGGCACGGAGGCGACGACCGGAATGGAGAGGATCCCGTGCTCGACGCGCGCGCTCTCGCCGTCCGCGAGCAGGACGGGCTCGGGCAACCACCGATGCTGCGGAGCCGAGCCCCTGGTGTGCCACCAACCCCAGCGACGCGATGCGACGCGCCAGCCGAGGGTCGCGGTGAAGGCCCACCACGAGCTCGCCACGCAGAACAGCACGGTCTCCCTCAGCAGGCACGCGGCGAGAGCCATCGCGCAGGAGATCGTGGCCATCCCTCCCACGAAGAGTGTCCAGGCCACCAGCCCCCGGTCGACCGGGTCTGCGGCGGGGGTTCCCGTCACGGCAGCCGACGCTGGCGCCAGGGAGGATACGACGACTTCGCTCTCACCCTTGGCGCTGCGATAGTCGGGGTCGGCAGCGAGCGCGCGCTGGTGGATCCCAACCACGCGAACCTGGCTTCCGGAACGGACGCCTCGTACGCGAGCCGTCAGCTGGACATGCGGGCCAGGATGGAACTCGCCCCAGTCGACCCCGTCGAGGTCGCGCGTGAGCTGCGCCCATCGACCTCGAACGGTGGCCTCATCGCCGCGCTCCACGGCAGCCCGGGCGGAGGCCAAGCGGATGGGGAGACCGCCGCCGGTCGTGAAGGACGCCGGAGGACGATGGGTGACGGTGCGAACCACGCCGCTCTCCGAAGACAGCTCGATGTCGGCCGCCGCCCAGGGGCCCGACTCGCTGGTGATCATCCCCACCTCATCGAAGTGGTCCTCTCCGGAGGAGTGATCCGTCATCCCGGCGTGAACCTCTCCGCCACCGAGAGGTTGGCGTCGCTGGGCTGCACGTCCTTGCTACTGGTGTTCCTCCAGACGGCTCCGTCAGCGCGCACTTCGTGCATGATGCTCCCGTCGATGCTGGCGTCCGTGAAGTCTGCGAGCTCGAGTCGCGCGTGGCTGAAGTCCGCGTACCGGCAGCGGGTCTGCGCGAACCTCGCCTTCCGACAGTCGGCGTGCTGCCATTGTGTGCGATCGAGCTGCGCCAGCTCGAACCGCGTCTCCATGCAGACCGCCCTCTCGAAGCGAGCCCCGCGGAGATCTGCGCCCCGCAGATCCGCACCCCGCAGGTCGGCACCAGAGAGCTCGGCGTCGCGCGCGAGCGCGCCTCGCAGCGACGCACCCGCGAGACGGGCGGAGTCGAAGCAGGCCCGCGTCAGATCGGACTCGTCGAGGCTCGCCCCTTCCAGGTTTGCCTCCGTGAAGTCGATGTCGACCAGCACCAGCTGAGAGAGCCTGGCGCCCGCCAGGGAGGCGCCCTCCATGGACACCCTCTCGAGCTGCGCTCCATCGAGCACGGCGCCCTCGAGCGAGACTCCGTCGAGGTCACACCCGGTCAGGTCCGCGCCATGAAACCGGACCCCCGACGCGCTGGCGCCTCGGAACTCGGCGCCCGCGAGCCTCGCGCGCTCGGCGTTCATCGCCGAGAGAGTCGCGCCCTCGAACGTCGCCTCGACCGCGGATGCTCCGACGAGACGCGCGCTCTCGAGATTTGCCTCGCTGAGGTCGGCTTCGTCGAGGCGCGCTTCGCTCAGATCCGCGCCCCGCAGATCGGCCCCGGAGAGGTCGACCTCGGAGAGGTCGGCTCCCACCGCGCTACCCTGCGTCAAGTTCGCGCCCGCGAGCACGCTGCCTCGTAGGTCCACGCCATCGAGGCGCGCTACCTGGAGCTGCGCACCTCCCAGGAAGACGCTCTGGAAGGTCACCTCTCGCAAGTCGAGGCCACGGAGAATCGCGCCCTCGAGGTCTGCGCTCGAGAAGCGCGCGGCCGCCAGCCGGGCGTCGCGGAGATCAGCGCGCTGAAGGCTCGTTCCCTCGCAGAGCGCACCCTCGAGGTTGGCCCTCTGCAGGTTCGCCTCATCGAGGATCGTCCGCGTCAGATTCGCCCCTGCGAGGTCCGCCCCCGAGAGGTCGGCCCCGGCGAGAAACGCGTCGGTCAGGTTCATGCCTCGGGCCGCCAGCCCCGCGAGCGATGCCTCCGGCAGCCGCGCGCGCTCGAGAGCCGAGCCGAGGTCGACCGCCGCGCCGGGGTCCGCCACGGTCAACTCGGTCCCACCCAGCTTGGCCGAGGTGAGGCGGGTCCCCTGGAGGATGACCTCTCCCAGGCTCGCGTCCTCGAGATCCGCCCTCTCGAGGGAGGCCCCGGTGAGGTTGGCCCCGACGAGGTTGGCGCCTGCCAGCTTCGCGCCCAGGAAGCTCGCCTGGGTGCAATTCGCCGACTCGAGATCTGCCCCGTCGAGCTTTGCGTCGGAGAAGTCCGCCCGCGTGAGGTTCGCGCCTCGCAGCTGGGCATCCGTGAGGTCCGCGCCGCGGAAGCTCCCTCGCTCCAGATGAGCGTGAAGAAGCCGGGCTTCTCGAAGGTCGGCGCCCTGGAAGTCGATCAGCTCCTCCCACGCGACCTCATCGAAGGTCGTCGACGCCCAACGAGCATTCGCCTGCGAGCAACGCACGAACAAGACGCGGTTCAGACCACTCCCCTCGAACGAGCCGCCGTCGAACGCGCACTCCGTGAACATCGACTCACCGACGACCCAGCCCTCCGCTCGCGCTCGGCCGAAGCTCGCCTGCAGCGCGCGCACGGAGGTCCAGGTCGAGCGGGCCAGGACCGACTGATCCAGAAGCACACGAGTGAGCCGCACCTCGGTGAGCTGCGCACCGTCCAGCTGCGCATCGGTCGCGTCGACGTCCTCGAGCGCGACATGCTGCCACTGGAGGTTGGTCAACTTTGCTTTCGACAGATTCACGCCGACGATCTCGGCGTTCGACATCTGCCACCGGTCTAGCTCGACTCCCGAGAGGTCGAGACCCTCGAGTCGAACGTTCGAGAGACCACCCGCAGCGAGCCTGGCCTTCAAGGTCTCGACGTCGGTGATGCGCTCCATGGGCGCCGAGTCTGGCAGCGCGGTCGCGTCTGGCCAAGCTCAACCGTCGTCGAGCGTGAAGCCGGCTTCGCCCGACTCGACGCGCTCTCGGGCGCGGTCGGTGATGCGCTGGCCTCGCCGGGCCTGGCCCTCGATCTGCTCGAGGCACTCGGCCTGGTGCTCGCGGAAGTAGCTCTGGTCGAAGCAGCGGCGCATCGCCTCGGGCATCGCGGCGCAGGCGGCGCGCATCTCGTCGCGGGCGGGCGCGGCGGCAGGCGGCTCACCCGGGTGCGCCATCTGGCCCTCGGTCGCCTGCATCAGCGTGTGCCACTGCTCGCACGCGTCGTCCTCGGGGTCGACCTCGCCCTCCATCTGCTGGCCGAGGCGGCGCGTCAGCGCGTCCACGTCGCGGGGGTGGGCCCGCTCCTCGACGCGGGGCTGCCAGTCCTGAGCGCGGTCACCGAAGCCCCCGCCTCCGCCGCCGCCGCCGCGCGGATCGTCCTCTGGCCCGAGCAGGCGCTCGCGCTCCCGGCGCTCGGCTTCGGTCAGCTCACGGCGGTTCAGGTGAGGCTGCACGATCTCGGGCGGAGGAGGCTCGGCCGGGCGCGCCCGCTGAGAGGGATCGACCTGGAGCGGCTGGACCTCCCTCGACGGGCGGTCCGCGCAGCCGACGGCGAGCGTCAGGGCGAGCGAGAGGAGGAGCCGGGTCATCGATCGCTGTGGAAGACCGCCGCCGTGGCGCCGCGGTTCTCGACGTCCGGGCTGAGCACGATGGTCACCATGCGCGGCCCCTTCTCGGCCGTCAGCACCGGGTCGCTCGCGGTGGAGAGCGGGGTCTCGGGCTCGATGACCTCCCAGCCGTTGGCCGCGAAGCTCCGGCGGTAGTGGCTCTCGAGCTCGACCTCCGAGCCCGGCGACCAGTAGACGGCGAGGGACTGCGGCTCGCCCGCCTCCCACGCGGACAGGGTGCGCGTGGCGCGCGGCGGCCGGGCGAGGTCGTCGACGTCGCGGCCGGGCGCGTCGCCCTCCTCGGGGAACATGTTCGCGACGTTGAAGCTGCCGTTCGTCCACATCGCGAC
>Ga0114915_1000740_pt1 | contig 14608 bp, 24 predicted proteins | sample MalvirAntarct_55_FD_87288 | JGI IMG/M metagenome (GOLD analysis project Ga0114915, IMG submission 87288) | Marine viral communities from the Global Malaspina Expedition - Malaspina viral metaG Antarct_55 | ecosystem: Environmental > Aquatic > Marine > Oceanic | place: South Georgia Island...
ACATTGAGAAACTACTAGGAGATATATAACATGAGCAACAATTTTGATAAACTATTACTTGAGGTTATTCAGCATTCCATTGAGTCAAAGAGGTTGGAAGAAGAAGCACCTTCTAACTCCATTGTGACAGAGGAAAGCAAAATCAAAAATCCAGATGGGGAATCTGCAATAGATAACGTTGCCGATGTTAAGAGCGATCTTGGTGGGGGCACTGAAAGTGGTGGTATCTTAAACGTACAAGACATCGCAAGAGCCCTCATCACAGGAACAGAGTCGGAACAAAGAGATAAGACAAGCATCAAAGGTGCTTTCGACGTTATAAGAAAAACTAATAATTTCGTAACTGAACTAGTAACAGTTGGAGAAGACGGACTAGTTCAAACTTTAATTAATGCTCTTGCGAAGTATTTTATTCCTCCTGAGGATAAGGGTAATTGTACAGATTTGTCTTCTATGTTTACTCAACATGTCGTAATGAGTTCATATTCTATGATATTTGAAGAATATTCTGGTTCACCAGCAGGTTTTGTCAATGAAAGTTTTATTGCAGGGCTTATAGGAGGAGTCTCAATCCCATCAGCCACAGCAACAACCATTGCAGATATGCAAATACAAGGAAGCAAAATAGGAATTTCTCTCAAAACAACGGCTTCTAAATCAAAATTATCTGGCTCATTTACTAATTTGATGAGAACATTAGGAATAAAATTTAGAGTAGAGGGGGGATCAAAGTCATATATTTCTGATTCGGATGTCCCTGCTCACGCACTCGGGCTTTATTATCTTTTGTTTAACAAGAGATCAGCAGAAAGTCACACAATCTCATGCTTTAAAGTTGATAGAGGCGAGATGATCAGTAATCTAGATAACTATGTCAGCAACCAAAAAGGTGAAAAAATGTCAAAGGAAGATGATACGTATGTGTTTCGTTCGAAGAAAGACTATGATGATTTGGCTTCTAAGTTTGCACCTCTGCTTGGGATAAAGTTTGATAGTATCGTAGATGATAGTGTTGTTGGTATTTCTGGTTTTCGGAAAATTGAGCAAGAGTTAGAGTTGAATGCTCAAGTAACTGCCAATGGTACGCAAGAAAATGTTAAAAAGATTACCGATACATTGAACCTATTGAATGCATTTTATTCACAATACGTTAATGCTGTAGTGTCTTTTGCGTCAGATCCAACTGGGAAAAAGTTAACTGAGATACAAACTAAATTAACTGCCATGTCAAAAATTGATCCTACGAACTTAGTAACTTCTGATAATTGTTAGTTGACTTTGAATAAAACGGTGACTATAAACGTATATAATATGTAATCATTTTTCTATGGAGGAACTGTGAAGAAGTATTCAGATAATTCTAAACTCCGTCAATCAATTGTTGATGGGGTTAACATTTTAGCAGACAATGTGTCTGCCACGTTAGGTCCGAAAGGACAAAACGTAATCATTCAACTCAAAGGTAAGCCACCATTCGTCACTAAAGACGGTGTGACTGTTGCAAAGTTTGTAACTTTGGAAGATCCTTTTCAAAATGCGGCTGTTGAGATCCTAAAACAAGCAAGCCTACAGACTAATATTGAGGCAGGAGATGGCACTACAACATCAACTGTTATTGCTCGTTCTGTAATTAACGAGGCACAGAAGTATGTAGTTTCCGGTGTCTCTCCGATCGAGATCAAACGAGGCATGGACAAGACATGCGAACTTCTAGTCAGAGAGTTGGGTAAACTTTCTAAGCCAATCCGTTCCCTAGAGGACATTCAACATATCGCACGTATCTCGGCGAATAATGATAAGATGGTTGGGGATCTAGTTGCCAAGGCAGTTGATCTTGCCGGGAAGGATGGCACTGTCATCATTGAAGAGGCACGTTCGAACAAGTCTTCCTTGAACCTCATTGAGGGTTTCAAGATTGATTCTGGCTATGCCGCAAATGCATTCATGACTGATGAACGAAGAGGTATATGTTATTACGATAACCCTCTTATTCTAGTCACCGATGAGAGGCTAGAGACAGTAGATGAGATGTTGCCTCTCTTAGAACAAATTGCCAGAGACGGACGTCCGTTTGTTATTGTAGCAGAAGAGATTGAAGGGCAAGCCTTGGCGGCTCTTATCATGAATGCAATCCGTGGTACAATGCGTATTGTTGCTATTAAGGCTCCGAGATATGGAGAGGAGAGGAAATCTATTCTACAGGACTTGGCGATTTCTGTTGGTGCGACATACGTGTCTAGAGAAGCAGGAATGCTATTGAAACAAGTCAAGATTGAACACTTGGGTACTAGCAAGTCTATCGAAGTGGGGAAGAAAGGAACAACATTTGTCGGAGGTAAAGGTGAAGGACAGGAAGTCGAAGAGAGAATTGAGGCAGTCAAGGGACTCCTTCAACAAACAGATTCAGAACATGAAGCAAGGGCTCTTAATGAAAGGATCACTCGTCTTGCTAGCGGTGTTTCTATCATTAGAGTTGGTGGTGCTACTGACGTGGAAATGATAGAGACTAAACATCGAATTGAAGACGCCTTAGAGGCTGTTAGATCAGCACAGAGGGACGGCATTACAACTGGTGGTGGCACTGCCCTCCTCTATGCCATCTGTGCCGCTGACGTGGATTCTATAGAGTTTGAGAACGATGATCAGAATATTGGCTCTTCTATTCTTTTAAAAGCATGCGAGTCTCCTTTGCGACAACTATGCAAGAACTCTGGATTGTCAGAAGACATTATCTATAGTCAAGTTATGGGACTTCAATCCTTCACTGCAGGATATGACTTCCGAAACCAAGAAATATGTGAGAACATGTATGAAGCAGGTATTGTTGATCCAGTTAAAGTTACCAAGACTGCACTAGTCAATGCGGTATCAGCGGCATCAACCTTACTCAACACCAATCATGCGATAATCCAAGTTGAATAAAACAATACAGTCAGACGTATATAAACTATAAGGAGTTAACATGAAAGTGACAATACAAAAAACATTATACCTAGATGAGATTCCAGAGGAGTTGGAGACTGAATTCAATATTATACAAGATCGTTTCATCGGGGCTAGACAAGTACTGAGTGAGTCGAAGGACTGCGCAACCAATGGGAGATACGTGGATTCTTCCGAAAGGATTGAAGTCTTGAGAGAGATACTGACAATGATTGATAAAAATCTAGAAGAACAGCAGTCCATGTGCCTATCATATGAAAGGATACGGATTGCAAATCAGACACAAGGGGAAGGACAATGACGAACAGTTCCCATACATTTGTAGCAGGTGATTTGGTGGCGATCAAGCAAGGAACTAGAGCCGCTAGATACAACCCGATTACTAGATTGAACTCGTACTATATCTTGCTTGACAAGTTAGTCAAAGGTGTCTTCTTAGGTGAGGTGCCCAAAGAGGAAGAGCCCAACTACGACATAATGTATCTGGCTCGTCCTTGTCGCATAGGAGTTGACGGTAACGTTTTAGTCATAGATGCGAGAAACATTAACCATTATAACAAAAGGAGAAAAAATGAAAAAGTTGATTGAAGTAACACAAAATAGTATAACGACAAAAACATATACGCTTAGAGAGGTGTTTGTCAACCCAGACTTTATTGTCTCCATGGTTCCAGATATGAATACTAAGAGGCTTCTTACAGAAGGCAGACTACCAGAGGGACTGAACACTCACACAGAGTTTACTCGTTTAGTGATCCACAAAGGTGCATCTGGACAAGAAATGATTGTTGTTGGTGCCGTCTCAGATATCAAATCTAGGCTATACAATAGCGCCACTAATGTTTTAAAAGGATAACAATGCTACACTACTATAAGATATATGCGAAGGTTAACTGTCCTTTCTGTGTTGAATCGATTAACAAGATGAACGAGCACGGCTTTGATCATGCTCTGATTCTTGTTGACAAATCAGTAGACTATTTCGAGTCACTTAAAAAGAAGTACGATCATCAGACTGTGCCCATTATTCTGAAAGTATCAAAACTTGACAACAGTTATGAAATGATAGGTGGGTGCGATGATTTCAAGAAACTTTTACGTGAGGAAGGGTACGAAGAGTGTTAGACTATAAATATGAAATACAGCAATACTATACATGGATCAAGAAGATATGTAGGTATGCACACAAGGAGTATAATGCCGAGATTGAACTCTTGGCAGAAGAAAATGCTTTTACATATTCATACAAGAACAAGAAAATTGAAGTTTTGGGCTCAAGCCCTCCTAGAGATAAACTCTATATACTTCTCCATGAAGTAGGACATGTGTCCCGAATGATGGAGAACCTCAACGACTCTACATTCTTTATGGACAGATCAGGAAGTAAAAACCTCAGAGAGAAGACTATGACTTTAATGGAAGAAGTACTAGCATGGCACAAAGCAGAAGAAATAGCAGACAGGCTAAGCATCCCTATCGAAAAAAGGGCATGGCAGAGACTGGTTAACAAGACTACTGGAAAGTATGTCGACTGGATTAATAAAAAGGAGATAAAATGAAAGTTGTAGACAAGCCGTGGGGAAGTGAGATATGGTGGGCACACTCCAAGGGAAAGTACATGGGAAAGATTATAAATATAAAAGAAGGGCACAGGCTGTCCTTGCAGTACCATACGCAGAAAGAAGAAACAATATATGTTCTTAAGGGAAGATTAAAACTAGTTTATTCTGCTACGAAAGATGGAGAGATTAAATCCTGTATAATGGAGGAAGGCGAGAGTTATCATGTCTATCCACACTCTGTCCACAGGTTCGAGTCTTACAAAGGTGATGTTACCTTGTTGGAAGTCAGTACAGATCATCCAGAAGATGTCGTACGGCTTGCCGACGACTACAGGAGAGTTAAGTGAACTATCACGATGAAGAGAGGATCAAAAAGGTTGTCCTCTGGAGACTTTGCTCTGTCTCCATTACCCTGATTGGAACATGGCTATATACAGGATCTATAAAAGAGGCATCATTTTTTACCATGATGCTTCACGTTGCTTTGATAACTGCACACTACTTATTCGAAACATGGTGGGAGAGGGAAAAATAATGATAACTGCAATGGGCGATGTAATGTTAGAGGCATACAAAAGAGGATGGATCACAACAAGAGATGGCAACTGCTCTCTCAGAAGAGGCGGTGCAGATATACTCTATATCACACCATCAGCAGTGAGGAAGACTACGATCATACCCGAGGCAATCGTAAAGATACCAATCTTTGAGAATAAATTGGTGTTAGACGGGCTGAACCCTAGTGGGGAACTTGAGATGCACTGGAAGTTGCAACAGAAGTTTAAGCACAGAACTAAATCTGTACTTCATCTCCATCCTACCTATACTATAGCAGCAATGAGAGCCGGATGGAATCTCAGAGAACTAGCAGAAGAGTTTCCGGAGGTACATAGATACACAAAGGTTGGAAATAACGTACCAGTACTTCCGGCAATATCACAAGAATTGGCATCAGAAACTTTCTATAAAATGTCGATACCCGACAATGTTGATATAGTTGGACAAGCACAGCATGGTGTTTGCGCTATGGGAAAAAGCCCATGGGATGCTTTCGAGCACATAGAAAGGCTAGAACATATATGCCAAATAGCATTAGCATCAGGCAAGTGATGAGTACTGATATGTTACCACTAGTGAGGGCGCAAGTGCATAAATACTAAAATATTAATCACTAATGCCAATATCAACACTAATTAATTACATGAGACTTACGACTTCGAACCTAAGAGATCTTATGAAAAAGATCAGCCTTAAATCTAAAATATGTTTGACTATAGCGACAGGAATAATGCTTTCTTCCTTTCTAGTGCAGACAATGATTGTGTTTGGCTTAATCAACTCAACTCATAGTTATGATATATTCAGTTATGCATGTATAATTTTATTTGCATTCCCTTTTGTGCTATTTGTGGATGACTTTTTAGAGATCGTATCCTCCAGTGAGAAAGAATTACTAGAAGAAGTGATGATCAAAAATACATACCTAGAACATGCCGCTAAGATACTTAGACATGATATGCATAGTGGTATTAATACCTATTTGCCAAGAGGTGTTAAGTCCCTAAAGAGGAGATTGTCCAAAGATGTCATCAAAGAATTAAAGATAGAGGCACCATTACGGCTCATCTCAGAAGGACTGGAGCACTCTCAACAAGTATACAAAGGTATATACGAGTTTACTAACTTGGTTAGAGAAGGTTCTGAATTATCTAGAGGCGAGGTTGACATATCAAAGTCTTTGAAGAGTTACCTCAAGAGAACGTCATATTCGGATCAAGTAAAGATAGGCAAATTACCAATATTGCTTGTCAACGAGCCTCTTTTTTGTACTGCTGTGGATAACCTGATTCGGAATGGATTGAAGTACAATGATAGCAAAACAAAGTTTGTAAGTATACAATCAGAGAACGACAATGTCATAACAATTACTGACAATGGCAGGGGCATCTCTCAAGAAGAGTTCAACATGTTGTCAATGCCCTACTGTAGGAAGAAAAACCAGAAAGAAAAAGGAACTGGACTTGGATTAAACATCTGCGTCGCCATAATTAAAGAGCACGGATACTCTCTAGAGGTGGAGAAACTACAACTAGGTACAACCATAAGGATAAAAACTAATGATTAACTCCATACTACTTGTCGACGACGAGAACCTATTTCACTTGGTGTTTGAAGACGCTTGCAGTCTGCTGGACATCACCCTTAATCTACAATCAATTACATCAGCAGATGAAGCCGCCAACATGTTTAAAGATTGGCAAGGCAAGCCACACCTAAAGCCAGACTGTGTGTTTGTCGATCTTAACATCATTGGATCTTCTTTCGATGGTATCGAATTGGTAAGGAAAATTAATTATGAATACGGTAACGGAGTTGTTATTGGAATCATATCATCTTCAGCGGACGAACAAGAGATAGCAAAAGCAGTGAACTCTGGTGCTCAATTTTGGATTGTAAAGAGCGATGACATTGAACCCAGGCTAGAGGCATTCAAAGAAGATTACGATGACTATATGAACCGCTCAGCACCCTTTAAGGTGTATCGATGAAACTGACTGAGGAAGTTGAGAACGAGTTTATAAAGTTAGAAGAAGAGAGAGGAGTCAGGCTTGAAGGAAATATATTAAAACTTATAAAACCTCAGTCTACCAAGTTTGAAGAATACATTGAATTGGCTATAGCGAAAGATTCTGAAAATCGAAAGAAAAGACTGGAAATTACCAGACAGATACAACAACAGAATAGAGAATTAGCCGAAAAAGCCTTAGAGAACAACGAACTGATGGTTGATTTGAAGGTGGCTTTGGAACAGGCAGAGATATCCAAAGAAGAGGCAGTTCATGATCTGGACATAATGCAGAAGAAGTCGCAGTTTGAATTGATTGGCAAGATCGTACAGGTGGCACTTTGGATCATAATGGGTGTGGGTATCACTACCACTGTGTTATATTCAATCGCCCTGTTCAATCCTAGTGTCGACACAACTCTTTTGGGCAACGCATGGAGTAACCTGTTTGGTATCTTGCTGACAAACTCGTTCAGTATCATCGGAACCATCATGGGAGTGAAGTACGCATCAGAAGGCAGTTCCAGAAAACCTGAATAAAGATAACTACTCAAACGTATATAATATATAATAGTCCAGTTAAAGGTGAAAGACTCAGTGTAGGGCAGGCACTCTATTTTAAAGATAAGCATTGAGGATTGCAAGGTTCGAGTCCTTGTCTGGACACTCTAATTTAGTATGTTGCTGTTAATTGTACAGCAACCTATTTACTTCAGAAAGGAGAGAACCCAATGAACAAAAGAAAATGGTACAACTATTTGTTTGAAACGCAAGACGATTCATACAAGCAGAAATTATATAAATTGCCAATCCGTCTAAAAGTTAGAAAACTTCTTGGAGGAAACAAATCTGAAACTGAAGATGATATAAGAGCAGTTGACTCAGTAACTTCCTTATCTTTACCTAGAGATAGAAAAAAAGATGAAGAGAGTTGGTATATGACTTATGACGTTAAGTTCGAATTGCCATCAGATCAAGCAGAAGTTTTCATCTTTGTTAGAAAAAGCCTAATACCAGAAATTAACAAGATTTCTGGGGTTGAAATCTTATCGTATGGTGAATCATTTCAAGTATATGATGCCCAAGACAGTACAGTCGGAGATCCTAACAAAGATCGATCAAAAGTCTTCGGTGGCGACAAGAGGCGTTTATCAAAAGCAGACAAAGAAATATAGGAGTTTCACATGTCAGAAGAGATCAACGAAGAAGGTTTGGACATTTTAAAGCCCAAGCCCCCACCCAAACTTGCTCCAAGAGGCATCCGAACCTTTACAGTATGTAGGGTTTATGATGAGAGCGGAGTATCGGGTGAAGGAGTTATAATTGAAGGAGTCGTCATGGCGACTGGACAGTGTGTATTGCATTGGTTGTATCCCCCTCCAAGAGGCGGTATATCAATCTTTGATAGCCTTGATGACTTTCTGAAAGTTCACGTGCTACCCCATCCGAAGAATAAGACAATTATTACGTTTGAAGACGGAGAGCAACAGAAGTATGGCAAAGAATTCAGCGACGAGAAGGACGAAGATGATAAAAATCAAAAAATTTAATCCTAGTTATAAGCATTTAGTTATGTTTGATTTCGATGATACCCTAGCCAAGACGGAAGAATGTACATTGGTTAGGCTCAAAGAGAACAACAGGATCATAGATCACCTGTACGGACAGAAAGAGAACGATGAATATGTTCTAGATGAGACAAAATACTATCTAGATTACTCAGAGTTTGAGAACGTATCTAAATATGCCGAGCCTGTTACAGAGATTGTCGATATATTAAAAGGATTCCTAAGCAAAGAAGAGAAGGACACAAAGGTGATAGTGCTTACAGCACGACAGAGTGCCTCTGGAGCGTCTATTAGAACCTTCCTAAGAGGACAAGGTATCGATGAGGGTAAAGTCTCTGTATTCGGCTCTGGTGGCGCAAATCTCAAATCTAAGTACTTGGCTAAATTAATACAAAGATTTGGGATCAAAGAGTCGGTAACTGTTTTCGAAGATAACGAAGATAATATATCAGACATATTGAAATTAGAATACGAAATACCAGATTTAGAGTTCAGTGCTATCCTTGTGATTGATCCCAATAGTGGTGATGTTGATCTGGAAGAGATCAGAAAACATAAATACCCAAAAGGCGAGTATGGAACTGAAGAATACCAAGTAATGCTGAAGAAAGTGCACCCCGAAATGAAGAGAAGACTGATTGGACTGGGCTCTAATGACTATTTAGTTAAAGGGACAAAGAAAGTTAGAGATTTTAAGAGGACTAAATCTGCCCCCCCGAGCGAGTAAAACCAAAGGAGTGGAAAGGTACAATGGGAAACAACAAAAAAACAGTCAAGTGCAGTTTCTGTAACAAACTAGGACACAACAGGGTTTCTTGTGAAAAACTTAAAGAAGAAGTAGAGTCCAACAGAAAACAACACGGCTCGAACCACCCAGATGTTAGGAAGTATGATGATTATGTAGACTCATACAGTATAAAATCTAAGATTAATGCCAAGAGCAAGAGGTTCTGCAAATACTGTCGTAAGCCTAACCACAATTCTAGAACCTGTCCGTCTAAACAGCAAGATGTAACTAGCCTAAAGAAGAGAAATAACAGTTGGAGAAGGCTTATCTTAAACATGCTAAGAGAGAAAGGGATTGGAGTAGGGTGCATTTTGGCAAATAGCCACTCTAGTTTTTTTGGTTCTAGGGCTGAACACCCCACCAAAGGCGACAAATGGGTTTTAACTACAATATATTGGGAAAAGATCAGTTGGCTATCGACATCATTGCACATGGCTGACAAGGTGTTTAAGTTAATTAATTTGAATAATTCCAGTGTCTCAACCGTATTAAGTGTATCACAGATGTTAGAAAACCCATCGGAAGAGGACAATAAAAGAATGGACTACACATGGAAAGTCATATCGAAAACAGAGGAACTATCTCCTCCCGATCAATGGAACACGATTGATGACATGCCATTTAATTTAATGTGTATGAGCCTGTTTGATAACGCATGTACCAATAAGAGACAGTTTGACGCATTTTCATGGAAAATGTTGAAAAACAAACCTCTCTATCTCATAGCAGATAGAGAAGAGATATCAACAGAGATATTAGAATCTATTATCAAAGAGAAAGAGGGAAACTACGATGAAGAATGAAAATAAACTACCATTCGAAACGATAATTGAGGGAATCCTAGAGGCTAGAACCAGTTTCATGACAGCGATGATCTTCGACAGAATAGTGAAGAAAATGATCTCTACGGATGCTCAAATAGAACAAATGGAAGATGGGGCTAGAAAAAAACTAAGGATCAGAAAACAAGAGAAGGCGTGGACAAAACTGCTTTCAAACAAAAAGTTTGATTGTATTAGGATCACAAATGATAAACAGTCGATTTGTTAAGATAACCAATGATAATCTAGAAAATTATCTCAAACTTGAGGATTTATCTAGAGGTGCGTTGATCAAGTTCAGATACTCCGACTTCAACGTCTTACAGTACGATCTAGATAGCCTAGATAACGACTGGAACTATGGTATAATATGTGATGTCACATGCGTATTAGTGACTAAAGCAGATCTATTGCTCAAAGGTTTGGGATCGGGCTATGTAAAAGTCTATGATTTGTGGATATGGAACATAACAGAGGGTGGAGCCAAGGAGTTTCTAGGGCTGACTAGTCACGAAATATATTTAGTGAAATCTTGAATAAAGTTCTTACTTTGAACGTATAGGTAATGAAGAGACAAAACACAACTGAGGTAAAGAAAGATGAGCAACTTTAATTCAAGATACAAGCCAAACTATAGTGAGTTCTTCTCAATGATTGAGCATATATCAGATGATCTGAACGATCGGAAAAATCGGTTTGATAAATCTGACTTGATCGAAATGGGCTTTGGCATAGCAACAGGGCTAAGTTGGGTAGATCGTATTGGTTATGATTTACAGGACTCAGAAAATAAAGAGAAGTTTGAATTGAAAAGCCAAAAACATTGCTTATATACAAAGAAAGGGTTTTTGAAAAAGAACACTTCAAAGATAAAACTTACAAATACCTTACAAAACAGTGACAAAAAACGAATAAAAGCATCAGCAGACTGGCTAGTCTTGGTAGATACTGGTAATTCCAATTCTTATTCCATAGCGATTATAAAATATAAAGATGTTGTTGAGAATTACACAGAAGAAGTCAGTGATGGATTTACCTGTCAGATCCCTATTTCGGAATTACTGTTTCTGACTATCCCCTCGCAGATAACACTGACAGAACAGAAGAGTGTGGGCTATTCCCATGAAAAGAAAACCCTTCAGATGAAATATGTAAAAAGTTTTTTGAATAACGTACAAGTCTAAGACGTATAGTATTCACAAACCAACACAAACCAATAGGGAGTCAAAATGACTGACACGATGCAGAACATTCTTTCGACAATGAGAACAAAACGATTTGCTCTAGAAGTACTAAGTGCAGTTGAAAGCACAGCAGGGTACCATTTCTATTCGCTTTATAAGTTAGGCGGAGCAAAAACCATACGAGAGTGGGGTGAATTAGCAGAAGATGATCCATCTCAGCGCACATCACAGATTACAGTTCGTGTCTGTCATGACTTTGAGTATGCCATAGCAAGTGTCCTCACAAATCAATATGGCTATGATATAGTACCTAAGACACAGACTGAAGGGATAGATGGCAACTTTGACGTCGCAGTTAAGAAAAATGAAACCGTGTTAGCGTTTGAGGTTAAGACTACACAGTCTTCCAACGGTTGGACAGGCTCAACTCATAGCCACAACCGTGGAAAGGTTCCTTTCTATGTACTTATCCAGTACGAACTAGACATGGACATTGAGTTGGGAGGGCATGAGTTATATGGGTTATTTAAATCTTGTCACTTCTCCGTCACTTCTCCATGCGATGACGGAACTGCTATCATTCAGTGGATGGGACAGGCGACAGACAGTAACTCTAGAACTACAGGCAAGATTAGAAAAAGTGACTGTAAACTCTACAAGCCTATGATATGCCTAGGAGACGTTTCTGTTAAGAACTGTCGCAAATGGACAAAGACTACCAAAGAGAGCCTAGATCAATACCGTACTTCCTATAAAAGTAGTGCATTGAACCCCGATTTCACCCTACAGAGAGTACATATTGAACCTGTAACTGTCGAGATGCTCAACTCAAGCCCTGTCAGTAATTCTCTTAGCATAGAAGAGATTTGTAAGTGTTACATGGACATGGCATCTTTGAGGGTGACATAAAGACAAAAGAAAATCTGAATAAAATAAAGAACTCATTCGTATAAGTTATGTACAACAACAGGAGAGCAACGATGGCATATCTAAAGAAAGAAGATTTGGTAATACTCAACGGAGAGGCATCAAAGACAATCGCAGTCGTAACCGACATAGAGTTTAGACGCTTTAAGAAAGGCTATAAAGATAAAAAAACAGGAGAAACCAAATATAAACTAAAATCCGTCCCATACGCAATATGCACAATCTCCTCTTCACCGAAGTACAGTAAAGGTTCAAAGATGGTGATAGCAGGGTATAAACTGAGAAACCATGTAATGGATAGTCAAAAATGCCTTATACTTGAAAACCAGTATATTGTAGAGTTTGAAGAGAAAGGAGATACATGGGTGAGAGAGATGCTCGAAGAAAATAAAAAGAAAAATGAGAAGAAATAGTATTGAAATAGGTAATTTGGTTACCCTTAATGAAAGGGGTAACCAATACTTCTATGGTAAAGCCTTGATAGGTTATAGCCCATCTAAATCGGGTGGCATATATAAAGATGTCTCTGAAAACGAAAGGAAGGGTATAGTAATTGATACCAGAAAGGACAATGATAATGTGAAAGTTGCGTGGAACACACTAGAGGTTTCGTATGTATATACATGGATCTCGTCACGTCTATTGAAAAAAGTTGAATAAACGTCACACGTCATTCGTATAAGAAGTATGACAAAGGAGAAGACATTGTGAGAGAAATCATAACAAAAGAACAGGCTAGCAGATTTTATGATAACTATAAGTATGTACATTTTACTTTGCCTGATACAAAAGATGCCCCATTGGTTAGCAACTTCTTAGACAAGATGTGCTATTCATTGTATCAACTAGTGGGACTTATAAAAGATGGTAAAACCTGTTTGTGGGATAGAAACGGTATTGACGCATACCATAGTTGGTTAGCCGTAGAGGATGGAGAGATTATATATGACACCAAGGGCAGAAGAGATGATTTCTGTCAACACTTGTATAACACACTTCTTCGTGCATATACATCAGATGACTTTATGTATTATTATCACACGCTATTACCATCAGAAGAACACAAAAGAAATGTAAAGTCGGTGATTGCATATTATAAAACAACACAGTATTATTCACATTATGTTAAGAAGTACAATACATTAGGTTATCTATCTAAGCATGATTGGGAAAGGATTTCACAGAATAAGTATAGCGTGGCAGTCTTGAATATATGTAACTCAGAGCCTGTGTTTGAAGTGGGGGAACTGGTGCTACCTAGAGCAAGTTTTACATCTCACGATAAAGCAAACAGACTAAACATAAAAGTAGGGATCAAGGATAAGCCAAGACATATTATGATACTGACTAATGATGAGAACATAGTGAATGCAGTGAAGGGAGGAAGACGCTACAAAGTCGTAGGAATGGGAGGTACGAACTCATCCCCTATCTATGTTGAGGAAAGATACATGAAAAAAAATAGAAAGTCTGTGAATAAAAAGAAACAGTCAAGCGTATAGACAGTATGAATACAACAGTAAACATTGGAGATGACAAATGAGTGGAAACGCATTTAAGGACTTTAAGCCACAACGAGTAACTTACGATGATTATCTTGTGCTTAGGGAGATAATAAAAGGTTTTATCTCGGAGCATCGTCTCAAAGAGATTGGTTCAGCACAAATCTTTTGCGAGGGAGTTCGGACGTATGAGAGAACTCTGGGTGACTTAGACTTTGCAGTGGGATTGCCAAAGGTTGAGATCCTAAAGATTGTTAAAGCACACCCCGATACCTTCCAATTAGTGAAAGTGTTTGGAAATACTGTGTCAACATTGGTATACAACCCTAGGATAAAAAACGTACAACACGTTGACTTTATGACTAGTACGAATGTACACAACGAGAAGTGGGTAATGACTGGCGGATCGGAAGTCTTTAAGGGTGTAGTGCGCAATCTGATGCTATGTTACTTGGCTAAAGTTCAGAACACAAAGGAAAGTACAGAGGAACGGACAGTAAAACATACCGTTGCATTCCCTAGTGGGGTAGCCACGAAGATCAATGGAGTTCAAGTCACAGAGAGAGATAATCATCCTAATGCTATATTACGAACACTGGGGCTAAACTGCTCCAATCAGAGCGTTGATAGTGCTAGGACTTACGAAGGGTTACTTGGCATTTTAGAAGACGCACAGAGCCATTACACAGGCTTTAAGCAATACTGTGAAGAGTCCTATTTTTATCGCAAGAGTCCAGTACTACTGGAC
>Ga0114915_1000742_pt1 | contig 14593 bp, 22 predicted proteins | sample MalvirAntarct_55_FD_87288 | JGI IMG/M metagenome (GOLD analysis project Ga0114915, IMG submission 87288) | Marine viral communities from the Global Malaspina Expedition - Malaspina viral metaG Antarct_55 | ecosystem: Environmental > Aquatic > Marine > Oceanic | place: South Georgia Island...
AGAGCTCAGGGGGAGAGGCTAAGACCCCCAGGGAGGGGGTTATGAGACTACCCTCCGTTGCCCTCGCTCTCACCCCCCAACATGTACAACTTTGGAAAATTTCGAACTTGTTAAAAGACGCCGCCAGCACATCATAATGATGCATACAAAAATTCTACTTGACTTTTATGTTTAATTTTGTTATAATTGACCTATGTCAACAGAAATATCAACCAGAATTAGTCCTGAAGGACTAGAAATAGCAAACGCGTATCTCGAACTCGGTAATATACCTGCTGTGTCGATTCGTTTAAAAGTAGATGAGGGCAAGATATCCGAATATTTACTAAAACGAGAAGTCAAGCAGTACGTAGACCAAGTATATCTAGACACCGGGTACAGAAATAGGGGCAAGCTAGCAGAAACTCTAGACATGCTCATAGAAAAGAAACTAGAAGAGGCCGAGGAAAGCGAAGTCTATACTAATAAGGACATCGCAGACTTACTAGCAATGTCTCACAAGATTCGTATGGACGAGATTAAAGCTCAGACCGAGATGGAAAAAGCAAAAGCACAAACAATTAAGACACAAGTCAATATACAAGATAATTCTCAAGTTCCTTTCGGACAAGGTAACTATGGGGAACTTATGAAAAAGCTTTTGGACACCCAAAAGTAATGCAAATTTGGACTATCATAGGACAGGTTGGAGCGCCAATAGCAGGCGCGTTAGTCGCCGGGCTATTTATCTTCATAATCATGAAACAAATCATGAGTGGAGTAGTTGGTCAGATAAATACTTTAAAAGGTTTTTGTACTATGTTGGTAACAAGAATTAAAACAATGAATAACGATATGATTCGTTTAGATGTCAGTGTCAGTAGCGCTTTAGAGCTTACACCAGACTTAGATAGAATAGCTAGAGCAGAAAATTTTGTAGAGGACGGTAGTATAGATGTCAGGCGTGATTGATGCAATTCAAGTTTATGGGTTTCCAATAGTCGCATGCGTAGGTTTGGGATACTTTGTCTACTTTGTGTGGTACACTATGATAAATGTTATAGGACCAGCAATAAAAGACATGCATTTTGCACTTATTAAACTAATCGACCAGATACGAATGCTCGACAACGATATGATTCGTCTACAGCAAAAGGTAAACACAGTTTTACAGATTAATGAAAACGAGAAAAAGAAACATGACAGCAAAAAATGATATAACAGGCGATACTATTCGTACCAAAACTCCAAATGACCTTTATTATGAAGGATATGACAGAATATTTCAGAGTAAAATGAAAAAAGCTAAGTGGGAAGAAATAAAAACTGATAAAACTCCTAATAAGAAGAAGAAAATTCATTGGTGGCCTCTTAGTTTCGTATTCATACTACTAGTACTAACTGTTGAGTCCTCAGCTACAGAACTTGTACATAAATTTGGCTCACCTTCGTTTAGTGGGATTAATCAATCCGCACACTATCTGACTATTGATGAGCAAGAAAGAACAAGAAAAGAGAAACTTAAATCAGACGCACAGGAAGCTTTAGAAGAAGCACAAAGAGACGCTGACAATACTACTCTTGCAAAATTCTTACGAAATTTAGAATCTAGAATATACTCTACTCTTGCAAAAGATATATCCGAATCACTTTTTAACTATGATAATCCTGGTACTTTGGAAAATCCAATTACTGGTACTATATGGTTGGAAGGAAACAAGATAACTTGGATAAACAATGGCGAAACCATTACTTTGATAGTAGAAGAATGGATGGACGGAGTTATGCTGTCTTCAACAACAATTACAATACCGGTAGGAGAATTTGGAGGCTGTTTCAGTGACTGCGCTAGCTAAACTACTACCAATACTAATATTCCTAAATAGTTGTGCTTCCATAGGAATGTCACAGAACTATGATGACTGTTATAGATTTGAAGAAGGATTTGGTAAAGATGTAGTAACAGGAGTTGCAAAAGCAGTATCAAAGAAACAACACTGCATAAAAGGACCTGTAATACAACCTAGTGCTACAACACAGCTACTAGACCTACCTTACCCTAATCAAAAGACAGTAGTAGCAGTATACCAGTTTGGAGACTATACTGGACAAAGAAAGGGTGGAGACACAGTAGCTAGTTTTAGTACTGCTGTAACTCAAGGCTCTATTCACATACTTACTGAAGCATTAAGAGATGCTGGAAGAGGAAACTGGTTTGTCGTCGTAGAAAGACATGGACTAGATGCCTTAACAAAAGAAAGACAACTTGTAAGAAGTACCTTTGAAAACTACAACAAAGGCGAAGATGTCAAAACAATTTTAAAACCACTACTATATGCAGGAATGATTATAGAAGGTGGTATTGTTAGTTATGATTCTAACATACGAACAGGCGGTACGGGTGCTCGATATCTAGGAATAGGTATGAAGAACCAATATCGGGAAGACATAGTAACTGTAACACTTAGAGCAGTTCTAGTGCAAACTGGAGAAGTTATACTGAATGTTACAACTACAAAGACTATACTATCCACAGGAGGTGGAGGCGACATATTCCGATTCATAGAATTAGGAACAGAACTCGTCGAAATGGAAAGTGGTAGTACAGAGAACGAGGCTGTTGGACATGCCGTGAGAGCTGCGATTGAAGCCGCAGTCTACGGACTAGTTGTCCAAGGTCTCGAAAAAGAAGTGTGGGATTTTCCATATCATGCACTTAAAGAGGAAAAATAATGAAAAAGATAATTGGACTATTCGCGATATGCCTTATTTCTTTTACAGCATTTGCAGGTAATAATGACCTATATATCTCTCAAACTGGTACAGGACTAACTTTAACGGTTGACCAAATAGGTGCAACTAACAGAGTGGGTACTGCGGCTAATGCGAGGGTTACATTGTCAGGAACAAGTATGGTATTGGATATCGACCAAATAGGTGACTCTAACACTTTCATAGCGAGTATATTACAAGGTAATAGCTCATCATGGGATTGGATAGTTACTGGTGATTCTAATATCGGTACATTGGGTGTAGGTGCGTCAGCTGACGTAGCTGGCTCAGACTTTGATTTTGCAGCAACTGGAGGTAGTAATACTTTCACTTGGACACAGGGAGCAGCCGCAACTGCTACTGGAGCAAATAATGACTGGGTAATTCAAGGTACATCAAATACTTATACCGGTACTTGTGAAGTTGTTGGTTGTATTAATAATTGGGCAGTTACTGGAAACAGTAATCAAATTACTACTACACAAACAGGTTCAGCCGACCACGATATTACTGTAGCCTTAACAGGCTCATCTAATACTGTGACCATCGACCAAACCGATACTTCTAGTACAAATGTTGCTAATATAATATCCACTACTTCTAGTGGAACAATAAACGTGGACCAATGCGCTTCTGGCTGCTAATACTATTCAGTATAAGTGCCATAAGTAGCGAAATCGGAGAAATATCTGAACTACGAGGTAATGGAGAGATTCAAAGACTAGACTCTGAAGAATCCCTCACTGCCGAACTAGCTTCAGATATTTTTTCATTTGATGATATAAGAACTGGGCAGGGAAGACTTGCAATAAAGTTTTTAGATGATTCTGTAGTAAAGCTAACAGAACATTCTAAATTAGTCATTGATGAATATATATTTGACCCAGACCCAAGTAAGAGTAAAATGGCTCTTAACATGGCTTCCGGAACAGCTCGTTTTATTACTGGAGCTTTCGGAAAGATAAACAAAGAAAACATTACTATTACAACCCCTAGCGCTACTATAGGTATTCGTGGAACAGATTTCACAACTACAGTAGATGAACTAGGAAGAAGTTTAATAATACTACTACCAAAAGCTGACGGCTCTTCTTCAGGAGAGATAACAGTAACAACAGCAGCTGGAGTAGAGATACTTAATGAAGCCTTTCAGGCAACAATGGTATCAGTGTGGGAAGCACCTCCTACACCACCTGTGACTCTTGTAAACATGACTTTAGACTTAATTGACAACATGTTGATAGTACAGAGACCACAGGAAGTACAACAAGCAGTTGAAGAACAAGAATCAGGAGTATCCCCTACTGCTGACTTAGATAAGGATTTCTTCGATGATGCACCAGATTTAGATTGCGACGCTCTAGTAGAGGACTGTGGCGAAGATGAAGAAGTAACAAGACTAGACATAGATTTACTCGGAGTAGACCTCCTTATAGATTTACTAGCATTAGTAGAAACCTCAAGTAAAAAGAAGAATGAGACTTCAATACTACAAGGAGTAGAGTTAGAAGGTATTATAGGTGGATTTGACCCAGTATACCAAACTTACACTTTTGTAGAAGATGGACTTATATACTTTGTACATGAGGGAGCAAATACATACGATATAGGTATAGATATAAACGCAGGAACATATTTATATATTAACAACGCAGGAGTAATAATGGAGGTGAGTATAAATGGTGTGGGCGATAATACTATTATCATTAATCAGTCTCCCTAGTTTTGCTGGTGATAATACAGCAACTATAATTACTAAGGGAAGCAACAATCAGATTAGTACTAAGCAGATAGGCAATGGCAATCTTGTAAAAGTAATCTGTGGAGCAGACTCTGGTGGCGTAGCCCACACAGGGTATAACTATAACTCTCATACTTGTGGAGGAGCTGTCATAAGTTCTACACAAGAAGGCAACTCTAATATAAGTAGAATATATACTGTATGGTCTAATAATATTGGTAATCGTTATACTATAAATACTGATGGCAATGATAATACTGCATGGATTGACCAAGATGAAGATGATAATGTATCTACTATTACACAAGACGGCAACAGTAACTCTGCCGAGCAGTTAGGGAGCGGAGATGACAACGTTTATTCAATTACACAAACCGGCAATAGTAAATACGCTAAAATACTCAGCTTCAGTGATGATTCTGATTATACTATTAATCAGTATGGCAGTGGTGCACACAATACTTTTATTTATAACTTCGGTAATGCAGATAACAACTCTGCAACAGTAACTCAATATGGTAGCGGTAATAAAGATGCCGATATCTTTTTCTACGCAGATGCTGACAACAGTACTGTAAATTTAACCCAATATGGCGTAGGAGCGCACTCAGCAAATATGAAGTTTTACACAGATGACTATACTGTCAATGTAACTCAATCAGGTTCTACTAATCAAGCATATAGTGCTGTATTCAATTGCAACACATCCTGTACCAAAACATTAACTATAACACAACAATGAACAAAATACCTAGAGATGCTACAGACGAAGAAATAAAAGAATGGATGGAGAATGACTACTTCCTAGCAATGAAGTTTGACCCCATGCAACTATTTGTCATGATTCCCACACTAATACAAGTTGGAGTTATGGCTATGATGGGTAGTGCATTTATTATGATTGGGCTCATATACGGATGAAATATCTAATTAATCCACTTATAGGATTATCACTACTAGCAATACTAGTATGGAATCCGACACCTTTACAAATACTAGAACTGAATACGTTTGACTACTTGATGTCAACTCAAGACCCAGTTCAAAATGAGAATATACTTCTTGTCGACCTAGACGAAGAAATTGTAGAAGCTTATGGAGGATACCCTCTTCCAAGAAGTCTATTCGCAACCATGATAGAAAGAACGGCAGGAGTACCGGGTTTGACCTTACTTATGCCAGATGCAGATTTACGAGATAAGCAGAACGACCTTAAACTGGCGTATGCTCTTCAGAATAAACCAACTGTGTTAGCTTACGCAGCTTCAACACAAGCATCTGAGTCAGGGCCTCATGTAGGTACTGCTCAACTAGGAGGAGACCCCTTACCATGGATAACGAAGTACCCGGGAATATTGAGACAATTGACCATATTACAGCACAACGCAGAAGGCGTAGGGTTGATAAATGCAAGTCCGGAGTTAGACGGCGTCGTAAGGCGTTTGCCGCTAGTCGTAGGTTCAGGAGATAAACTTTACCCTTCGTTTAGTTTAGAGATGCTAAGAGTTGCTGTCGGAGACCCAAGCTATCAAATTAAGACAGGTCAAGGAATAGAGTGGATACGTATACCAAACTACAATCCTATAAACACAGACCCAAATGGAAGAATATGGATAAACTCCAATGTATCTTTCTACAGACAAACAGCATCAGAGTATATGGCAGACCCAATACCTGCTCCGTTTGTTATATTTGGAGTTACAGCAGAAGGAGTGGTAAATCCAGTACCTACTGCAGGAGGACCGAAATATCCTCACGAAGTACAAGCAAATGTACTACACAATTTAATCGAAGGAAAGTCACTTAGTCAACCAGCATGGGCTTTGTCTGCAGAGCTAGTAATATTACTTGCGAGTCTGCTTTTAATACTTATGACAGGCCGCAGCGTCTATTTTAGCGTGCCTGTGCTGGTTGCCCTGATAGTAGGGCAAGGTTACTTATCTTTACGATTAATCGAATCTTCTTACTTGTATGACGCTTCTGCAACTATTTTACTCGGATTTTTATTCTGGACTATTATCACATTCCGTAATTTCATTACACAGTTTTTCTTGAGATTGCAAATTAAACAACAATTTGGAACGTATGTTAGTCCCGACTTGGTAAAAAAATTACAGGACGACCCAACATTACTGAGATTGGGTGGGGAGACAAAACGTATGACTTTTCTTTTTTCTGATATTCGAGGATTCACACCAATTTCAGAAAAATACCAAACAAATCCTCAAGGACTTACTTTACTCATCAATCGTTTCCTTGACAACCAAACAGAAATTATACTAAAACATGGAGGTACTATTGATAAGTACATGGGAGATTGCATTATGGCTTTTTGGAACGCCCCACTAGACATTGAAGACCAAGAACGAAAAGCCACAGAAGCAGCTATCGAAATGAGAATAGCACTAGGAGAACTAAATGAAAGATTCAGAGAAGAAGGCCTGGACGAGATTAATACAGGAGCAGGAATCAATACAGGACTCTGCGTGGTTGGAAACTTTGGGAGTACTACTCGCTTTGACTATTCCGTTTTGGGGGATTCTGTTAATCTTGCTGCAAGGTTAGAATCTAGTTGTAAAGACTATGACACGGATTTAATAATATCCGAACACAGTTTAGTTGACGGATTTGACTACAAATTCTTAGACGAAGTTACGGTAAAAGGAAAGTCCGAGCCAGTTAAAATTTATACCATTGAAAAATAAATCTTGACTTTCTTCTCCACTTTTGGTATAATTCTTTCATATGAAAAAATAATTTCTGGAGTTTAAGGGAGAAAATAATGGACGTTAACGACGTGGCCGCGGAGCTCGCCAAACACGAGGCAGTGTGCGCGGAAAGATGGAAAACTATCTTTAACCGAATAGAGAAGATAGACGTTGATAGCGGAATACGTTTCGACAAACAAGAACGAACGGTTACTAGACTAGAGACTATACTCATAGCAGCTAGTGGTACAGGCCTTTGCGCCGCCGCAGGAATAATTTGGCAGTTATTGTCAATGCAATAGGAATCACAATGGAAAAAAATTACACTAAAAAAGATATGACTGGTTCAGATACTAAACAAGTATCTAAGACAGAAGAAGTATCTTCACCAATCTTTCAAAAAAGACAGCATTGGTGTTTTATGAAGAATGGAACAATTCTAAAATTTGACTCAAAAGTCGAGGCTGAAAAAGCACTAAAGGAGTAAACTATGCCAAAAGGTAAAGGAACTTACGGTTCGAAGGTTGGAAGACCTAAGAAGAGAGGAAAGGGTAAAAAAAGTGGCAAGAAAAAGTAAACCTAAAAGAAAGGGTTTGTATGCCAATATGAACAAGAGAAAGAAAGCTGGTACTAGTAGAAGCAAAAAGAAATCTACTGTGACCAAGAAAGCTTTTGCTTTTATGAAAGCAGGTCTTAAAAAGAAGAAAAAACGTGGCAGTAAAAAGAAAAAGTAAAAGAGACGGAAGACTAAAAAGAGCAGGAGTCAAAGGATTTAATAAGCCAAAAAGAACTCCTAGCCATAGGAAAAAATCACACATAGTTGTAGCGAAGTCTGGAAAGAAAATAAAGACTATTCGTTTTGGACAACAAGGAGCCAAGACTGCAGGTAAGAGAAAAGCTGGAGAGTCATCAAAGATGAAAAAGAAGAGAGCTTCTTTCAAAGCTAGACACGGTAGAAATATCAAGAAAGGTAAAATGTCAGCAGCATACTGGGCTAATAAGGTAAAATGGTAATGAAAGACTTTTTAAAGAAAGTATGGAATATTATAAAGGGTGAGGATAAAAACTGGGACGGCAACGTAGATATCAGAGATAAAATGATAGCAGCCAAACAGAAAGTAAAAATCACTACAGATAATATAGGATAATGAGTCTGCACCGCAAAGAGGTATCGAAAGACATTGATTTGCTACTAACACTTATCTCGACTATACGAGACAAGTACCACCAGAGGTTAGAGTGGAGTAAGAAACTACAAGTACTACTCCATTCCCCAAAAACAGTTCACAATAAAGTGCTATTACAAAAGCACTTAGAAAAGAAGGCAATATAGCCTTATTAACGGAGAAACAAAATGAGTATTAAATTATTAGGAGCAGAAGCAGCTTGCGGTATTAACGTAGGAGCAGCATCTACTTTTAGTGGCGCACCAAATGTAAGGTTATTTAATTCTGGAGCTACCATCAGAGTAGTAACAGTAGCCAACGCAGCAGATGTAACACTAGCAACTATATCACTAAATGCAAAAGCAGTAGTAATACTTGCAAAAAGAGCTACAGACCAAGTATTCGCTGCAAACGCAGAGATACTAGGTGTTGGTTGCATAACAGAAAACTAGAGATGAAACAAATTGATGTTAGAAGAGCGTGGTTAGAAGAAACTGCGTTAACTTCTAGCAAACACCTATCACAGATAAGCAGTAAAAAAGCACTAGGAGCGGAAAGAACTATAGCAGAACAAGAACTTGCTAAAGTATCTGCCGCTTACTTATATCTACTAAACCTTTGTCATGAGTTCGAACTCTTAGACGAAGGTGACCCATTTAACCTATTTGAAAACGAATTGATACATTGATTGAAGTAAGCAGAACAGACATAGTCCCAGATTATCTAATGGACTACCCTACAGAAGATAGATTCATAAAGCTTCCTATTGAAGGCTATATGGAGCTTTTAGGCATAAAACCTAATTCTTCTCAGACAGCTATCATCAATGCTATCAACAATCCTAAGTATCGTTTTGTTACTGCAGCAGTATCTAGACGACAAGGAAAAACATATATTTCAAATATCATCGGGCAATTAGTATGCTTAGTTCCAGGAGCTAATGTACTACTTATGTCGCCCAACTACGCACTATCCCAAATATCATTCGACTTGCAAAGAAATTTGATAAAGCACTTTGACTTGGAAGTTACGAAAGATAATGCAAAAGACAAAGTTATAGAACTATCGAATGGTTCTACAATTCGTATGGGTTCAATTAATCAGGTAGACTCAGTAGTTGGTAGAAGTTATGACTTAATTATATTTGATGAAGCAGCACTAACAGACGGTAGAGATGCCTTCAATGTAGCACTAAGACCTACACTAGATAAAGAGAACTCAAAAGCAATCTTTATATCTACTCCAAGGGGTAGAAACAATTATTTTGCAGAATTCTACTATAGAGGATTTAGTGATGAGTTCCCTGAGTGGTGTGCTATAAAAGCTACTTACCATGAGAACCCTCGTGTATCAGAAGCAGATATTACAGAAGCAAAGAAAACTATGTCTGCAAATGAATTCGCCCAAGAATATATGGCTGACTTCAATGTATACGAAGGACAAATATGGACATTTGATTACGAACATTGCGTATCAAACCTTAAAGACTTAGATACTAGCAAGATGGACGTATTCGCAGGACTTGATGTTGGGTACAAAGACCCTACAGCATTTTGTGTTATTGCTTATGACTGGGACTCAGGTATCTATCATTTAGTAGATGAATATTTAGATTCCGAAAGAACAACTGAACAACATGCTCTACAGATTCAAAAACTTATACATAAATGGGATATAGATTACATTTATATTGATTCTGCAGCGCAACAAACTAGATTTGACTTTGCTCAAAACTATGACATTACTACTATCAACGCCAAAAAATCTGTTCTTGACGGAATAGGATATGTGGCAGGAGTAGTAGACAACAATACTTTACTTGTTGACCAACAATGTAAAGAAGCTCTCACATGCTTAGACCAATATCAATGGGACCCAAACCCTAACTTGCTGAGAGAGAAACCAAAACATGATGGGGCATCGCATATGGCTGATGCTTTACGATATGCCCTGTATACATTTGAAACCTCAATTACTACCTTCTAGTTACACCTGTCAAAAACAGTTCTTGACAATATATGTGACTTTTTGGTATAATTCTAATTAAGAGTAGAAATATGGAACTAAAAAGAGATTTAGTTAAATACGTAAGAGATAAAGCCAAATCACAATATAATAAGAAAGACACTTGCTATATATGTGGAACAGGCGAACATTTAGATTTTCATCACTACAATGGACTGACAGAATTACTAGAAACTTGGTTAAAACGAAATAAGATTAATATAACTAAAGAGCAAGAAATACTAGATATAAGAAAACAGTTTATTGATGAAAACTATGTAGAAGTGTATGACGAATGTGTAACACTTTGCCATACTCATCATTTACGATTGCATTCAATTTACGGAAAAAGACCCAAATTGATAACAGCAAATAAACAACAACGATGGGTCGAGAAACAGAGAGATAAATATGGCATGGTATGACAGATTCTTAGGAATAGAAAGAGAGGAAAAATTAAATGACTCTCAATACATAATTTCCCGTAATGAGGGAATGACTGTCGACTCGCAAGAAAGAACTATCAACTATAAAAACGCATATGAACAACTAGAGATTGTAAATAGAGCGGTTAATATGATTGTTGATGATGTTGCAGAAATACCTTTCACTGTTGGAAACCCAATACCAGGATTTACAGGAGTTGCAAAAAACATTCGTAAATCAAGAGTAAATTTACTACTTAATCACGAAGTAAACCCTTTTCAAGACATCAGTTCATTTAAAAGAAATCTTATAATAGATTTAATGATTGATGGTAACATCTTTATGTATTTTGACGGAGCGCACTTATACCACCTTCCAGCAAACAAAGTAGTTATACACACAGATGAGAAAACTTTCATAGAAAAGTACGTATTTGATGGTAGTGTAGACTACTCAGTAAATGAGATTATACATATAAAAGAAAATAGTTTCAAATCCATTTATAGAGGCGTACCAAGATTAAAACCTGCATTTAGAACAATGCAACTATTATCTAGTATGAGAAACTTCCAGGATAACTTCTTCAAGAATGGAGCAGTTCCAGGATTAGTACTAAAGAGTCCTAACACACTTTCAGAGAAAATTAAAGAAAGAATGTTAGCAGCATGGGTACAAAGATACAACCCAACTTCTGGCGGACGTAGACCATTGTTTTTAGATGGTGGACTAGAAGTAGAAAATCTAACAGAAATCAGTTTTAAAGAATTGGACTTCCAAGAAGGAATCAAGTCCAATGAAAGAATTATATTAGAAGCGATGGGAATACCACCAATTCTATTAGACGGCGGGAATAATGCAAACATTAGACCCAACCATAGACTTTACTATCTTGAGACTATCTTACCAATCGTAAGAAAAATCGGATATGCACTAGAAAGATACTTTGGTTTCGAAATAAAAGAGAATGTGACAGATATACCTGCTCTACAACCTGAATTAAGAGACCAAGCAGCATACTATGCTACGCTAGTGAATACTGGCATATTTAGTGCCAATGAAGCAAGAGAAGCCTTAGGTAAAGAACCAGTACCGGGATTTGACGAACCAAGAGTACCAGCGAATATAGCAGGCTCAGCGGCAAACCCAGAAGAAGGTGGTAGACCACCTGAAGAAGAGGAACAAAATAATGGCGAATAAAAAAGTCGTATTAAAACAACTCGCCGAGTACTTCGGCAAAAAAGGGCACATAATGAGTGCTAACGAATACAAAACAGCAATGGACGTTCCAATGCGTTTCATGATTGCAAAAAGACCTTTTGGGTCTTGGGGCAGAATGCAACAAATGTGTAAAGTTAATCACCCAGAAATGTTCGAAACAAAACAAGCGCCAAAAGTCGCAAAAGTAGCTACTAAACCAGTAGTTAAAAAGGCACCAAAAGATGGCAACTAAACTATTTAATTTAACTTCTACTTTCAAGACTATCGGAGATGAAGGTGACGATGGCAGCATAAACATAAAAGGTTTTGCTAGCACGAACACTAAAGACCGAGCAGGCGATATCGTCGACCATGATGCATGGCTTAAAGGTGGATTGGACAATTTTAAAAACAACCCTGTTATATTATTTAATCATAACTATGACAGACCAATAGGCAGAGCAACTGCCATTGGCGTCGGAGAGAAAGGATTAGAGCTTAATGCTAGAATCTCTAAATCTGCTGGCGATGTAAAAGAATTAATCAAAGACGGTGTACTTGGAGCCTTTTCTGTCGGTTTCAGAGTCAAGGACGCTGATTATATGAGCGAAACCGATGGATACAGGATAAAGGACGCAGAGCTTTTTGAAGTATCAGTTGTTACAGTACCCTGTAATCAAGCTGCTACTTTTTCAGTTGCCAAATCATTTGACAACATGGAAGAATACGATAAGTTTAAGCAAACTTTTAGCAATCAGGCTAACTCAATTAATTCAGCAGATGCTGTTGAAGTAGAGCAGCCACAAGGGGAATTATCCCAAGAAACGGAGAAATCTATGTCAAATGACAAAAATATAACTCCTGAGAGCTTTGACCTTGAAGCGTTCGCAAAAAAAGTAGCAGAAGAAACTGCGACTAAAATTGCGATGCAACAAGCCGAGCAGAAAGCGAAAGCACAAACAGAAATTGAGAAATCAGTAGCTGTTGAAGCTGAGCAGAAAGCTGTGGACCTAGCAAAACAGGAAGAACAAAAACAAGTAGTAACGTCAGTTATTACTGGAGCTGAAAGGCTTATGTCTGATGTTGAGACAAGAGTTAATGAAAAGCACGAAGACCTTGAAAGAGTAGTCAAAGAGCTTGAAGCTAACTTAATTGAAAAGTCTGATGAAATCATGAAAATGAGAGATTCAAAAAGAACTTTCTCAGACAGACAAGGAAATGGCGACTGGAAAAAAGCATTTGAGAATGATATTCTTGATGCAAAATTTGCTGGTTTAGCTACAGGAAAAGGTTGGAACACAAAATACTCACAGGACCTTATGACTAAGGTCAATGCAATGTCAGGTGTTGATGTATCATCAGCTGATTTTGAGCAAATTGTTTCCACAAACATTGAAAGAGATATTCAGAATGAATTAGTACTTGCACCGTTATTTAGAGAAATCCAAATGACTTCAGCAACTCAAATTCTACCTATCTTACCAGACTCAGGTTATGCAGAATTTACAGCTAACCAAGCAGCTACTGGCTCAAGCCCTCATGGTAACTTAGATATGAGGTCTGCAACTTATGCTGATAAAGCAGGTGTTGTAATGCAGGAAAGAACTCTTTCAACGAAAAAACTTATTTCACAATCTTACTTAGGTAATGAAACTGAAGAGGATGCAATCATGCCAATCCTACCACTAATAAGAGAATCTATGGTTAGATCTCATGCTAGAGGTATTGAAAACGCAATCTTATGTGGTGACGATGCAGACGGCGTATATGGTACTTCAGGTGCTACATTCGAAGGTCTACTTCACTTAGCAAGAAATGATTCAGACTTAACTCAGACAGCAACAGCTTTTGCTTCTGACTCACTAACAGCTTTACAGCTATTAGCAGCCAGAAAGAACATGGGCAAATATGGTTTAAACCCATCTGACGTTGTTTACATAGTATCACAAAGAGGATATTATGAGTTACTAGAAGATGCTGAATTCCAAGATGTCAACTTAGTTGGTGACATGGCTACTAAAGTTAGTGGTGAAATTGGTTCAGTATTCGGTTCTAAAGTAATCGTATGTGATGAGTTCGCAACTCCAGCAGTTAGTAAATTCCACGCATGTGCAGTTTACGCTAGAAACTACGTAATGCCAAGACTCAGAGGTGTAACCATCGAGTCTGACTACGAAGTTGCTTCACAAAGAACAGTACTAGTTGCTTCACAAAGACTTGGTTTCATTGATTTAATCGATGGCGCTACTTCTAAGTGGGCTCTACAGTACAAAGGTAGTTAATACCTTAACTATGGTTTTCGGGAATGTACCTAACATTCCCCCTTTTTAACTATGGCAGATTTAATAACAGTACAAGAATTCAAAAACGCAGAGGGCATCACTGGTCAGAAAGAAGACCAACGCCTAGACGTTATTGTACCTCAAGTTAGCGACCTTGCCAAGAAGTATTGTGGTACTTCGTTTGTAGACTATTTTTCTACAGATAAAACTGAGTACTTTAATATTGGTGATAGCAATACGGCTATACTAATATTAAGCGAAAGTCCAGTTACTACTATAGATAGTGTACATGAAAGATTAACATATTCAGGTACATAT
>Ga0114915_1000746_pt1 | contig 14544 bp, 18 predicted proteins | sample MalvirAntarct_55_FD_87288 | JGI IMG/M metagenome (GOLD analysis project Ga0114915, IMG submission 87288) | Marine viral communities from the Global Malaspina Expedition - Malaspina viral metaG Antarct_55 | ecosystem: Environmental > Aquatic > Marine > Oceanic | place: South Georgia Island...
ACACTAATAAAATTTTAGAAAAATACAAATTATAATTTAGGATCCTAAAGCGAGGTTTTGGATAGCACAGCTCGGCAATCCCAAATTGCGAGAGATGTATTTAAAAGATTACCTCGCTACTATGAATGTAAATAAAAAATAGTATTTAAAGACGATTATCTGCGTTTGTGACTGCGATAATCTTTAAGCTCTATAGGGTGGATTTTGATTATATATGAAAAGCTCCGAACACATTATTAACATTAGTGTACGAAGCTTTCGGGATTATCCTAATGACCCATTATGGTATTAGTTATTAGGTCATTTGTCTGATAGATCTTTTTACTGTAGATGCTGATAAAGATAATTCGTTTGCTATTTCTTGTATTGTATAGTTGGTCATCAGTGTGCGTATTGATTTTATCTTTTCTTTATTAGTCATAAACTTAGATCTCTTTATTGATTTAAGTTTGCTTCTGTCTTCTTTTAATTTACTACTTAACCTATTATCTAATTCCTTACCCCACTTATCTATCCAGAAGTATAGCCAAGAGTATGCTGTGTTCTGATATTTAAATACCTTTACAGAATGAACTTCCCATTTACCATTTATATTATGCATCCAATTATATTCACCAGAAATATCAGCTACAACTTTATGATTACTTAATTCTCTTAATTGCTTTAACTGATCATCTGTCCAACTCGTCATAATATATTTATGTTTAATAACAATTTACATATAATACCATTATACTAAACAACTGTTTTCGATCTATTTATTAACAAGCGAACACTTAGATACTCTGTTGGTTATATAGTATGACTATAGATTTAGAATTACCAAGAGATGTAAACTCAATAAAATTATCAGAATGGCAGAAGTTTTCTAAGCTTATTGATGATAATAAAGACTCAACCAACGATTTCTTAGAGATTAAAATGCTTGAGATATTTGCTGGTTTAAAATATAAAGATATACATACATTACCAGTTGGAACTTTCGATGAAGCGATAGAATATTTAAATTTATTGTTTCAATCTAAAACTCCATTAGTTAGAAGGTTTAGTATGACTGGAACTGATGATTCTACTGTTGAGTTTGGTTTTATACCTAACTTAGACAAGATAACAATGGGAGAATACATTGACTTAAACAACTATTTAGATGATCCAGCCACGCTACACAAAGCGATGGCTGTATTGTTCAGACCTATTCATCCTTCTTATGGTAAAAAAGAATCATATAGAATATCTAGCTACGAAGGATCTGATTTATTCAGTGATATAATGAAAGATATGCCATTAGGGATTGCTTTAGGAGCGAAGGTTTTTTTTTATCGTTTAGGAATCAAATTGTCGAAGGCTATTCTGAACTCTATAACCGTAATTCCAGAGGAACAGGATCAACTATCGGGGGAAGAGAAGAAGCTTTTAACGGAAAATATAGTTGGTATAAAGAACTCCATGCTCTTGCTGGAGGAGAAGCTCTTAGAGTTAACGAAGCCACATCTATCCCAATTCATGAAGCAATGATATGGTTACAGTATGAGAAAGAAAAAAGGATATTAGAAAACGAAGCAATTAAGAAACAATTTAAAAGATAATATGAAAAACGTATATAACATATTGGAAGAGGTTGAGAATCATTTCCGCAATGAAGTTAACATTAACAGTGTTAAGTTTGGTGTTTTTAATGAAACTGACTTAAAAAAACAAACCTTATTCCCTCTTTGTCAATTCAACATAAGCGAGGTAACATACGTAGGAAGAACAGTAGACTTCACTCTATCTATGATGGTTTTAGATGAGGTTGACGAAAGTAAAGACTATGATGGTTCTTTTGCTGGTGCAACGAACCTACAAGATGTATTGAACACACAAGCTATGGTTCTTAATAAGTTCGTAGAAAGCTTGAGAGAAGGTCGTGGAGCGCTATCTGATAAGCAAATAACATTAAAAGAAGATCCTATTGCTGAATATTTATATGAAGAGTTTGAGAATAAACTTGCTGGATGGGGAATGGACATAAGTATATCCACTGTAAACGATATAACTATCTGCTAAATGACTATAAGGCAACTTTTAAGGAAGTATGGAAAGGACTTTACTGATGTATTAAGAAGGGAAATAAGAGTTAATAGGCTTGTAGCTTCTGGAAGATCACTTAGATCTATAACATTTAATACAGTAGGTTTAAATCTTAATATATACTACAATGAAGCTATAGCTATACAGAACGATGGTATAAATAAAAAAAGAATACCAGACTCAACACTTATACTTCAATGGATGAGAGATAAAAATATTAGACCTAGAGCATCAAGAACTTCTGGGAATAATAGTTTTACTAAAAACAGTGAAAGAAACTTAAAAGCTTCAGCATGGTTAATTGCAAAAGCAATAGGAGAAAGGGGAACTATAAAAAGATTTGGATACAGAGGGTCTAACGTTTTAGACCACTTGTCACCAGAAAGTAAAACTGGTATGTTATTCGCTAAAGATCTTGAGAAAATGTTCGAAATAGAAATAGATAATATATTTACACACAAACAATTATAATAAGATGGCATTACCAACAAAAGAAATATTTTTACGATCACCTTATTGGGTGACTGTGAGTCAAGCAAATTTAGATTACGTTATTTGTGATTTAAGGATTTGGACAGGAGCTTTATCTGCCGAACCAGCTAACCCCGATGTGAAACTTAGAAGTACAGCTGGATTAGAAAACACGACCTCTATGGATATAGGTGAGTTTGCTAGAGACTTTGTTGAGGTTTCTTTTAGTGGAACTGAAGAAAGTAACGCTGTTTTTATTAGCTATCAATTAACTAAATATATAAAAGGAGCTGTTTCAGAACCTACGCCAGAGGCAAAAGTTTACTTAACTGGTTTAGATGGTTACGGTACTTTCCAAGATGGAGTTAATTTTCAATGGTACAATAAAATTATGATGAGTGACAGCACTGTGACTATGTACAATGACACTCCTATGTACATACCTGTATTGCAGAATAATCTTACTGGATACAAATTACAGCGTTATGCAGCTGGATATGGAGGTGCTTTATCTACATATCACACAGTTACTGGTCTTACACCTGTAGAAAACACAGCTAACATGATTAAGTATGTCATATCTTTAAATGGCGGTATATATGCGGATAGAGTTGTTTTTAATTTTAACGATATTTCTGATAAATACGTAGATATTGATTATGAACAATGTAATAAACATGGTAATACTCAGTTGTATTTTGTAAATAGATTAGGATGTGTTCAAGAAATTAGTCTTTTTGGTAGGTTTGACGTTTCTATAGAGGCTGAAAGTGAAAAATACAAAAGAAATCTACTTGTTAACGGAAGCTATACCAATACTAGACATCAAGATTATACCTTAAATAAAAATGGTAAAATAACTATGAGTATAAATTCTGGATGGAGGTCTGAAGAAGAGAACGATACGTTTATAGAAATGATGATGTCAGAACAAGTTTGGATAAAAGTTAATAGCTCTAAGTTAGGTAGGGGTTGGGTTCCAAAAACACAAAATACTTGGACTATACCAGTCAATGTTTCTAGTAATTCAAGTAAAATAAAAAATGCTTTAAATGATAAATTAATCAACTACAATTTTAGGTTTGAAGCAGCTCACGATTGGATAAATACTGTAAGATAATATGATACAACCACAATTATTTATTGATACTGGTAAAAACGGATTGTCTAATTGGCTAAAAGCTGATATGAGCGCTTCTGAGAGTATTACTATTAAGGATGCTATAAAGAAGTCTAAAGATGTTGGAAAGGTCTTTACATCTTACACAAATCCATTTAGCCTACCAGCTTCTAAGTCTAATAATATAATATTTAAAAGATTTAGTAATAATAAAGTGTATGAAGGATTTGATCCTAGAAGGAAGTATGACGCTAGAATACAATTAAACGGAGTTGATTTTAAAAAAGGTTACATAAGATTAAATAAGGTATCCTTAAAAGACAACTTGCCTAACAAATACGATGTGCAGTTCTTTGGGGAACTTGCATCGCTTAAAGATACTTTATCAGAAACAAAGCTTAGAGACCTTAGTGGACTTGCTAAATACTCATTCCCTTTTAATTACACAAATGTACGTAAAGGATTTGAATCTGGATTTGACGTTGTTATAGCTGATGGTTCTGGTTTAAGAGAGGAAACTACTATAGGTATAACACAAGTTCCTAGTGTTACTGGTATAGCTTCTGTTTCTTTAAATGGAAATGTTCATTCTTTTCAAGTTTCTGGTGGTGCTGGATCTACTACTACATCTGTCGCTTCTAATATAGCCTATGAGATAAACTTAATAGATGGTTACACTTCTGCTTCTGCTTACGGTATAGTTTTGGTGGTTTCTGATGTTAACCAAGTAGAGAGTAATTTAGTTTTTAGTGCAGGTACTGCTACTGGATTATTATTTACTATTACTGTCATTCAAGAAGGTACTGACGTACCTCAATCATCCAACGATGTGTCTTTAGTTGATAATAATAATGGTATGTTTAAATTTCCAATGTTATCACACACAAGAGGATTTGAATATACTAAAACTATTGGAACACTAACTGAACACGAAGGTTTTCATAAATTACTTACTAATACTCAAAAAGCAGATAACTACGATCTTGCTCCAGCTGATATGCTTGACATACTAGATTTAAAGCCAGCTATCAGACTACCTTATATATTTGAAGCTATAGAGCAAACTTTTAGTAATATAACTTTTAATAAGGACTGGTTATTTGGTGAAGGGAGTATACGTAGTGCTTCACCTATAAATGAGATGTATTTATGGTTACATAATAGAAAAGGTTTTTTAGGTGATGATAGTTCTTTTATTTGGGAAAGAGAAATTAAAACTGCTGGTGCTGGAGAAGATCAAGGAGAATGGTCATTAGCTTCTAATGAGACAGAAGGTTTTAGACCTATCACAGTAACACCTTTTGAAGCTAGTACTGACGACTTTTTAATAGGAGCAAAGGTTAATATTGAAGGGATAGCTGGTACTGGTAATTTTCAAGTAAAAATAGAAATATTTAATACAGGATCTGCTGACCCTGTAGCAGTAGGTATATCAGAGCTTTACGAAATAGAAGATATTGATTCAAGTCTTGTAATATCGTTTAGGAAAGGTATGACTGTAAGATCTGCTGGAGATTATTATTTTAGAACAACTGTAACTTGCGATAGTTCTATAGGTTCATTTAAGCCAAGATGTGTAGTTGATATTGAATCAAGAATAGATGGTGACGAATTTCAAGCTTCTAAAAACTTTACATCTGGAGGAACAGGTAACAGAATAATAGCACTATCAAACATAAATCCAAAAGCATTAATGCCAGACTACAAGGCTATAGACTTTTTATCTGACTTGTTTAAGTTATATAATTTAGTTGCTTTTGAAGAGGTTCAATATGATGGATCTTATAAGATTAACATACAGTCTTATGACTACTATATTAATAGTGGTGTTAGGCTTGATATAACTAAATATATAGATATAAAAGATAGTAGCGTAGAGCGTATATCGCCTTATTCTGTAGTTGAGTATTCTTTTGAAAAACCTAAAACATTCTTAGCTATAAATCAGAAAGAGATTACTGGTGATGACTTTGGTAACGCTACATTTAACATGGACTCTTTTACTGAAGGTGTATTGGCTTCTGATTCATTATTGTTTGATGGTGGAAAGTATGAGATTAAGCCTAAGTTAGAAAAGATGATGTACGAAAGACTTAAAGACTCAGAAAAGATTCTAACACCTATTCAATGGGGATGGTTTGTTAACGACAACAAGGAGAATATTCCAGAGCCAACTATTGGTAAACCTTTATTTATGTTTATTGTAGGTAGGGACATAACTCAATACCCTATTAAATGGGCAGACAATGTTAACAGTGCTAAATGTATGACACCTTCTAATGTTTCTGCTAATGATAGTCAAACACTGCACTTCAATGCAGAGTTTGATGAATACACTCTAAATGTTAATGAATCTTCATTATTCAAAAACTTTCATTCTAATTATATAGCTAGTATTTATTCGCCATTTGCAAAGAAAATAAAAGTAGAAGCTTATCTTCCACCTCTTTTCTTTTATAATCTAAAGTTAAATACAACAATAATAATAGATAACATATCTTATTTTATTGATACTATGGATATAAATATAACGACAAGTAAGGTTAAATTTAGTTTACTTAGAACAACTGACATTAACACAAGATTAGAGGGTAAGGATGCTAATCAAATAGATTGGGAAAACGAAACTATATTATGGAGTACAGAAACTAAGACTTGGGATGAAGGTGGATTGTAATAATAAATAAAAAAGCTATAAATGATAAAAGATATATTAAAAATGTTAAATTCATCAAATTTCTTAATAAGAGATGAGGATATTGATATAGCAAAAGGAAAATACGAAGCACCTACAAATTTCAAAGAAAATAAAATACATAAACAAAGAAACAAATAATGGCTAAGACTGGAGATAAAAAGATAAAATATACTATTAGCGTAGAGCTTGCTAAGTCAAAAGAAAGGGTAGATAAATTAAAAGTTTCTGTAGATAAACTTACAGGTGCTATACATCAAGCAGATGGTAGGACTAAGAAAAGCAAGAGACTTCAAGAAGATTTAGTTAAAGTAAGAGAAAGACTAACTAAAGCTACTGAGAAACATACTAGAGCTGTAATAAAAGATGCTGATGCACATCAAAATTCTTTATTTGCAATAAACAAGGAGATACAAGCTTTGCAAGCTGAAAACAGACTTCTTGACATGAACAGTAAGAAGTTTAGAGATAATACAGTTGCTATTTCTCAACACGCCAATAAGATGAATCAAGCTACTGGTGCTACTGGAGCTGCTTCTTCAGCTACAATGGAGCTTTCCAGAGTAGTATCTGATGCTCCTTATGGTATTAGAGGTGTTGCTAATAACTTGTCTCAATTCACATCTCAAATGTTTTATGCTTCACAAGCTGCTGGAGGATTAGGTAAAGCATTAAAGCAAATAGGTAAATTAATGTTAGGTCCTTTAGGTATTGTTTTTGCTATAACTACTGTTATATCTATTATGGGATTTTATGTCTCAACAGACAGATAAAACTAAAAAAGCTATAAATGCACTTGCCGAAGCTACTGCTTCTGGGGGAGTTAATCTACGTATATTAAAGAAAGCTATTGAAGATGGAACAATGTCTGTTGAAGAACAGAATAAAGCTTTAGCTGCTGCAAACGAAGAGTACGAGGGATTAAATTTAAAGGTTGATGAAAATAGACAATTAACTGATGCTAGTGTTGTAGCTCTTGATGCTAAAGTTATTGTATTGCAAAAGATTGCCAAAGCTATGGCTCTGCAATCTTTAATAGAAGAGCAGTACGCTAAACAATTACCTTTACAAGCTAAACAATCTGAATTAAACGCTGCTGCTGACAGAAAAGAGATAGCTGCTGTAAAAGCTCTTTCGAAAGCTACAAAGGATTCTGCTGGAACTTCTGCATTTGCTTCAGCACAAAGAGCTAGAAATGCTGCTACTGATAATGAAAACCTTTCTAAAGAGATTGATAAAGAGATAGACAGATTAATTTCTTTAGGTACTGCTGAAGATCTTATTGATGAGATGCTAGGTGGAACTACTAAAACTACTACAAAAAAAGGTGATCCAGATAATAAATTAGGTAAGAGTATGTCTGGTGGTAGTCTTGACATGGATAGGACTAATGACAAGAATAGAGAAAAAGAGCTGCTTTCGGTAATAAGAAATGAAGAAGAAAAGCAATTAATAAGAGATCAGTTTGCTCAAAAGGCTTTGGAAAGAACAAGAGTTAATTTTGATAACGCACAGCTCTTAAGAAGAGATAACTTTATTAAAGCTCAAGAACTTAGAAAAACTAACAATACTGATGATGAATTTATACAGAAAGACGCTGACAGATTAATTGAAGAAGCTAATAATACTCATAATCAGACAATGTTACAATCTGAGGAAACATATAATAACGCTAAGAAGATTCTTGAAGAGACTCAAGATACCGCTACTTTTAATAGACAACAGAAAAGAGATAGTGAATCTGTTGATCGTAATTTAAGAATCCAAGCTATGCAATCTGAAGCCGATGCTTATGTTAAAGAAGGTAGATTTACAGTTAAGCAAGATTTATATGAAATAGAAAGGTCTCAAGCTTTACAAGAGCAAGATATTTTAAAGGCTAGGTATGAGGCTTTGGAAATAGATAGTGACGAGAGACTTAGATTGGAAGAGCAACACACCAAGAGAGATCTTAAAATAAAGACAGATGCTGCAAAAAGAGAACAAGAAATAGAACAAGCTAAAGCTAACTTTAGAGATAAAATGTTAGGTCATATTGGAGCTGGATTAGGTGCAGCGAGTAAACTATTTAAGAAGAACTCTGCAGAGGCTAAGATATTTGCATTAGCAGAAATAGCTGTAGGTACAGCTAAAGGCTTGATAAATGGATTAGATATTGCTCAAAAAACAGCGAAAGGCACTGGTCCAGCAGCTTCATTTGCATTTCCAATATTTTATGCTTCACAGGTAGCAGCAGTATTAGGTGCAGCAGCAAGTGCTAAATCAGTTCTTCAAGGTGGCGGTTCTAGTGGTTCTAGTGGTTCTAATCCTTCAACACCTTCAGAGCCATCATTTTCACCAGAATTTAATGTGGTTGGAAACAGTGAGTCTAATCAATTAGCAGAAGGCATAGGTAATCAAGTTAATGAACCTACAAGAGCATACGTTGTGTATGAAGATATTCAAGAGGCTGGTAGTGTAGTTGAAGACTCTATAGAAAGCTCTGGGATTTAAAACACATTAAATAAATATAAGTTTAATAATATAAAAAAAACATAATGGAAGAAGAATTAGAAACAATCGAATTATTTGTAGATTCAGAAGGAGATGGCGGCATAAACGCAATCTCATTCGTTGAGTTTCCAGCTATAGAAGAAAACTTTATTGCTCTTAATGAACATAAAGTTGAAATGAAAACTGTAGATGAAGACAAAAGATTAGTAGTTGGACTTGCTTTAATCCCAAATAAGCTCATTTACAGGAAGAATAGAGGTTTTGAATACAATATAACCTTTAGCGAGGAAACTGTCCGTAAAGCGTCTGAAAAGTACCTTAAATCGCTTAAATTACATAATACTACTGTTGCACACGAAACAGAGGTAGATGGTGTGTTTTTAACTGAATCTTGGATAGTAGAGGATCCAGAGAAGGATAAAACCGCTTTATATGGTTTAAATGCTACTAAAGGGTCTTGGGCTGTATCAATGAGAATAGAGAATGATGATTTATGGGATAGAATAAAGAAAGGTGACTACTTAGGCTTCTCAATAGAGGGTATGTTTTCAGAAGAAGAAAAGCTTTCTAGTGAAGAGATGGATATATTATATGAGATAGAAACGCTTGTTGATTTATATGAGGATTATGATTTAGAGAGTTATAGTGACTATCCTAAAGGTGCAAGAAACAATGCTAAAAGAGCTTTAGCTTGGAAAAAAGAGAATGGTAGTTCTTGTGGAACCTCTGTTGGATGGACAAGAGCCTCTCAATTAGCTTCTGGATCTAATATATCTCGTTCAACTATAGCACGTATGGCTTCTTTTAAGAGGCATCAGCAACATAAAGATGTTCCTTATTCTGAAGGATGTGGCGGTATAATGTGGGATGCTTGGGGTGGTTCAGCTGGTGTTAACTGGGCGATATCTAAACTAAAACAAATAGATAAAAAATAATATGAAAGCTAAATATTGCAAGTGTAAAAATACTTACACAATAAAAGATTGTAATGAAGATAAGAGATGTAATGCCCCTCATTACTGGAGACAAGGAATGGGATATACAACAGGAAATGTTGTTTCTAATCTTAATAGTGTTATAGAAACTAGAAGCACCTCTAATTCAAGAGAGTAAATTTAAAACAACTAAATATGAATTTAGTTATAATATTATAAATAGTAATTAAAAATAATTATGAGAAACCCAAAAGAATTATTTGAATCTATAGTTAACCTGTCTAAGAAGGCTCTTAGTAGTGAAAACATAGAGGAAGTAGTGGAATTGGCACAGCCAGTTGAATCTGTTGAACCAGAAGTAAAAAGAGAAGAGATTGACGTAAAGAAAGAAGATTCTGTCGTTGAAGCTCCTGTAGTTGCTCCAGTTGAACAACCAGCAGCTGTATCTAAGAGTGAATTTGACTCGGCAATAGCTGAGATTAAAGAAATGTACACTAAAGTATTAGAAAGCATTTCACCAGCTCAACCACAAGAAGTTCCAGAAGCTTTGTCTGAAGTAGTATCTGAAGATGAGGTGATCGAAAAAGTATCACTTGAAGAAGTGGTAACTGAAGAAGTTGTGCTACAAGAAGTGCAAGAAGTAGAATTAAAAGAAGAAAAAGTAGAGGATGGATTAGTACATGATCCAGAGTCTTTAATCGAAAAGAAGGAAACTTTCCTTTATTCACAAAACAGAGTACAGTCTACAGAAGACGCAGTATTCAATTCATTATTTAACAATAAAAATTAAAATTTAAAATGGCTACAACAACAAACATTACAACTACTTACGCTGGTGAAAAAGCTATGCCTTATTTACAAGCTGCGTTATTAACTCCGACTACTATACGTAATGGTGGTCTTACAGTTAAACCAAACATTAAATTCAAACAAGTATTAAAGAAAGTTGCAATGAGCGACTTGATCAAAGATGGTACTTGTGATTTTACTCCAACTGCGACTATTGACATTACAGAGAACACACTTACTCCAAAAGAGTTTCAAGTAAATTATACTCTTTGTAAAAAAGATTTCCGTTCGGATTGGGATGCAATTTCTATGGGATTATCGGCACACGATAACTTACCACCAGATTTAGCTTCTTTTATTATTGCTAAGACTGCTGCTGAAGTTGCTACTGCTAATGAGAGAATCATCTGGCAAGGTGCTGATGCGGTAGAAGGTGAGTATGATGGATTTGAAGCTTTATTTACTGCTGATGCAACGGTAATTGATGTTGCTGGATTTGCTCCAGTTGCTGCAACTATTCAAGCTGAAATGAGAAAAATGATTGCTGCTGTTCCAGCTTCAGTATACGGTAAAGAAGATTTAAAACTATACGTTTCAAGTTCTAGTTACAGAGCTTATATTAGTTCTTTATCTTTAGCTGGAGGAGGAAATGGATTCGAGCAAAGAGGATCTAATCAAGGATTCTCTGATTTACAATTTGAAGGAGTTACTATCTTCATGTGTAACGGTTTATCTGCTGGTAAAATGATCTGCGCTCAAACATCTAACTTATACTTTGGAACTGGTCTTATGAATGATCAAAACGAAGTTAAAGTACTAGACATGAGCGAACTAGATGGATCTCAGAATGTGAGATTTATAATGAGATATACTGCCGCTGTAGGTTATTCTTACGGTGCTGAAATCGTTATGTATAACGTAGTATAATTAAATAAGTGATATAAAATGGGGAGTTAATTCTCCCCATATATCAAAAATAACTTTTAAAATATAAAACAATGGCTTGCGACAATTTATCTTTAGGGAGATTAAAACCCTGTAAGGATTCAGTAGGTGGTTTAAAAGCAGTTTATTTCATCAATTATGGTGCTTTAGGAACTGTTACTTTTGACTCAACTGACACCGATGTAATAGACAGTATAGGATCAGCGGTAAACGCTTACAAATATGATGTTCATTTTATGAGTTCAATGACACAGAACATTCAAGCTAGTCTTGAAAATGGAACTGTTGCTTTTGAACAAACGATTGAATTATCTTTACCTAAGTTATCCAAAGAGGATCACAAGGAAATTAAGTTATTAGCTCATGGAAGTCCTCACGTTGCAATAGAGGATCAAAACGGAAACTTTTATATTGCTGGATTAGTTAATGGAATGGATGTATCTGCTGGTACAATAGTTACAGGAACTGTTTTAGGTGATATGAGTGGTTACACATTGACTTTAACTGGTATGGAGAAAACTCCAGCTAACTTCTTATTATCTACTCTTACTGCTGCTGGTGGTAATATAGTAGTAGGTGTATAATTAACATTTAATTATTCAATATAGACAAGCTCCCACAAAGGGAGCTTTTCTTGTTTAGAAACAAATCAAACATTTTTTAGTATTATAGTATGAACATAATAATACCAAACACAAATCCAGTTACATTAAGTATTCTTCCTAGAAGATATGACCCTAGTGTTGCTGTTTCTATTCTGTTTAAAAATGAGGATACTAATAAACAAACAACTATAGTTTCTAGCAATTCAAGGTACATAAGCAATGAATTAGCTTTAGATATAGATGCAACTAACTTTGCGGAAGGACAGAGATTCACTTTTGAAGTTCTTCAAGGTGTTAATATTGTTTTTAGAGGTAAGGCTTTTGTTACAACTCAAAATGATACTAATTACACTATAAATAACAATGAATTTGTTGTAAACACAGACACAGATTCTGACGAAATGAAAGTATATGAATAACAAAAAAAAGACTAAAGATGTAGGTGTGCGTTTTATTGAAATGGCAAACTACGAAAGACCACAGGTAATAGAATCGTTAAGTGATGACTATATATCTTATGGTACTGACAACAATTACTATGGTGACATTATTGAAAGATACTTAGGATCTCCTACCAATGCACGATGTGTTAATGGGATAAGTGATATGATTTACGGTAGAGGATTGGATGCTATTGATAGAAAGATAAATATAGAGTCTTATATTGAAATGAAAAAGCTTATAGATGAAGGGGAGCTTAGAAAGATAGTTGGAGACAGAAAGTTATTAGGTAGTGGATGTATTAAGGTTAATTACAATAAGGATAAATCTAAGGTTATTGCTATTAGGCATCATCCTATGGAAACTTTAAGAGCTGAAAAGACTAATAGTGGTGTTATAAAAGCATACTATTATCATCCAGATTGGAAGAATAAAAAAACAGGTGATAAGCCTAAAAGAATACCTACATTTGGTAATGGATCAAGTAAGGACACTACTGAGGTTTATATAGTTAGACCTTATGTATCTGGTTTCTATTATTACTCACCGTGTGATTATCAAGCTTCATTACAGTACAGTCAGTTAGAAGAAGAGGTATCTAACTATCATATATCGAATATACAAAACGGTCTTCAGCCTAGTTTATTAGTTAACTTTAATAATGGGGTCCCTAGTGAATCTATTCAACAAAAAATGGAGTCCAAGATTAAATCTAAGTTTGGTGGTTCATCTAATGGTGGGCGTTTCATTTTATCTTTTAATGAAGACAAAGAAACCGCTGCTTCTGTAGAACCAATACACTTACCAGATGCTCATGCTCAGTATCAATTCTTAGCTGACGAAAGTAGAGAGAAGATAATGTTAGGTCATGGTATTGTATCTCCAATCCTTTTAGGGATTAAAGATAATACAGGTTTTGGTAATAATGCTGAAGAGTTACGTACAGCTTCGATATTAATGGATAATATTGTTATTAGACCATTTCAAGAAAACATAATAGCTGGATTAAATAAGATACTTTCTTACAACAAGATATTCTTATCATTATACTTTGTTACATTGCAACCTATTGAGTTTGTTGAATTAGACAACATTGAAACGTCTGTAGTTAAAGAAGTAGAAACAGGAGAGAAATTAGAAAAGATGTCTAAGCTTGACAACTTTACTTTTAAAGTCAATGAATTAATACAAAAATATATATAATGGCTAAAGCACTATTTGCATCAACCACATACGTTAAGAAAAAGTCTATTATTTCGGGTTCAGTGGACCCCGACAAAATGATACAATTTATAGAGACAGCACAAGATATGCATATACAGAACTATATGGGGACTGCACTCTACAAAAAGGTGCAGTCATTAATAGTTGCAAGCACAATACAAGACCCTGTTAACGCCAAATACAAGTTACTTCTAGATGACTATATTAAGCCTATGTTAGCTTGGTTTGCTCAAGCGGAATACATTCCGTTCGCTGCATACACTTTAAGCGAAGGAGGGCTATTTAAACACCGTTCTGAGAACAGTGATGAAGTAGATAGAATAGAGATTGCTGGATTAGCTTCAAGAGCTAATGATAAGGCTTCTTTTTACGCTGAAAGATTTGTTGAATTTATGTGTGACAATCAAAATGATTATCCAGAATATAACTTAGGTTCTCAAGATATGGAGCCAGATAAAGATGTTGATTCTTTCGGATGGTTTTTAGGTTAAAATTCAATATAGTAAATGAAAAAAGAAAAGATTAATAAATACAAATTAAAAGAGCAATATCCTAAGAAACTGGATATATTTATTCAGAATTTAGATAATGATATTAAAAAAGATATAGAAAATGGGAGTAACACTAACAGGTAAAGTAATAAAAGATACTTATGATGGAATCTTAAAGTTTGAAGATAATCAAGCATTAAGCTCTTCACTTAGAAGAATTACTGATGGTCTAGGTAATGATACATCTATGAAAATTAGTAGTACT
>Ga0114915_1000748_pt1 | contig 14521 bp, 8 predicted proteins | sample MalvirAntarct_55_FD_87288 | JGI IMG/M metagenome (GOLD analysis project Ga0114915, IMG submission 87288) | Marine viral communities from the Global Malaspina Expedition - Malaspina viral metaG Antarct_55 | ecosystem: Environmental > Aquatic > Marine > Oceanic | place: South Georgia Island...
CAAGGTGCCCGGTATTTTTATACCAACTCCACCGGGCAATGCGTACGTTGCCATGCTATCAACGGGCGCGGGGGTGAGGTAGGTCCCTCGCTTACTAAAATTGGGGGTACCCTCAGCCGCGAGCAGTTGCTACAGGCCCTTGTCGAACCCAGCGCCCGCCTCTCACCCGGCTACGGTACAGTAATGCTCACGCTCAAAGACGGCCAATCGATCACGGGGATTCTCTCCGAGGAAACGCCCCAGGAACTGGTTCTGAAAACTTCCGAGGCAGAACCTCTGAAGGTACCTGTGGCGCGCATCGCCAAGCGCGAGAACCTACCTTCGAGTATGCCGCCGATGGGGTACATCATGTCCAAGCGGGAAATCCGGGATGTGGTAGAGTTTTTGGCAAATTTGAAGTGATAAGTGGATAGAGGAGGTACCTGCCTCAATTTCTACCAAACGCCGGGCTTGGCGGGGGCAAAAAGAAGCCTTCTTCGCCGAACCCGGCGTTTATTAGTGAGTTAAAATCGTACCACCCTAGCCTCCTGGTTCGGGCAGTACTTCCTGACATAGGTTCAACTGAATTCTCAAAGTTAGCCCTCATGCACAAGTTAACCTGGGCTTACGGATCATTGCTTGTAATCCACCTAGTGGGTTTAGTGGCTGGCTTGCCATTGGTAGCGACTCTGACCAAGCCTCTGTTGGTACCCTGTCTAGCCGCCTGGGTTTGGCTAGACAGGCGTACAATCCGGGGACACGGACTCATAATTGCCGCTTTGCTTTTTTCCTGGTTGGGCGATGTACTACTTATGCTACCGGGCGAAGCCTACTTTATGGGCGGACTGGCCGCTTTCCTGAGTGCCCATGTCTGCTACATCTGGATTTTTAGCCGGGTTGTTACCTTTCATCCGCTCAGGGTACTTCCTTTCTTGATGTATGTAGCGCTTCTGCTAGCTGGGCCGTTGAACGGAGAACTACCCGAGAATTTGCGGGTACCTGTGTATAGCTACATCGCCGTTATAACAGCCATGGGTAGCCTGGCTTCGCTACGGAATACCCAGCAACCCGGTTATGAACAGGTACTTGTCGGATCAATTCTGTTTATCTTGTCCGACTCGTTTCTGGCTTTGAATAAATTCTCAAGCCCCCTACCTTTGGCAGGCTTTTGGGTGATGCTTACTTACGGGCTAGCGCAGTACTTGATCGTAAAAGGGTACCTGGCTGGATGTAATAGTACCCCTTAACAATTTTGATCCCTACCTTTTCACTAAAACTCCTCATGGCAAACAAAACTCCTGTCCTTTTCCTCAAAACAATCCTACCCTTCGTAGCGCTGACCTTACTGGTTGCTTGCGGCTCCGAAAACCCGGCCAAACTTTCGGAGCAAAGTCTGATTCCGATGCCGGTATCGGTCACGGCTTCTGATAGCGTGTTTGAGCTAACCGAAAATACGGACATTTATGTACAGGTAGGTTCGGAAGAAACAAAAACCATCGGCCAGTACCTGGCCAATAAATTGAACCCTGCTACCGGGTTGGGCCTGGAAGTGAAAACCACAGATGTAGTTCCGGCGGCGGGTAATATCTACCTAACTCTTACTGCAGCAGATACCACGCTAGGTGATGAAGGTTACGAATTAAGTATCACGACACAGGGCGTACAGCTTACAGCCCAGCAACCCGCCGGACTATTCCGGGGCATTCAGACCTTACGGCAAGCTCTGCCAGCCGAAGTAGAAAAAGCGGACAAACAATCGGGTACCTGGAAAATTCCGACGGGTACTATCCGCGACTACCCTACCTACGCCTATAGGGGCGCGATGCTGGATGTAGCCCGGCACTTTTTCAGTGTAGAAGACGTGAAGCGCTACATTGACCTGATCGCCGCTTACAAAATGAACGTACTGCACCTGCACCTCTCAGACGACCAAGGCTGGCGCATCGAGATCAAATCCTGGCCGAAGCTTACCTCATTTGGTAGCAAAAGCGAAGTGGGCGGCGGTGAAGGCGGATTCTACACGCAAGAGCAATACAAGGACATCGTGAAATACGCCCAGGATCGGTACATCACGCTTGTCCCCGAAATTGATATGCCGGGGCACACCAATGCCGCGCTAGCTTCTTACCCTGAACTGAATTGTAATGAAAAAGATCCGAGCCCCAAGCCCTATTCGGGAATCGAGGTAGGGTTCAGTACCCTATGTACCAGCAAGGAGATTACTTATAAGTTCGTAGATGATGTAGTGCGGGAATTGGCTGAAATGACACCGGGCCCCTACCTTCATATGGGCGGTGATGAGTCGCACGTGACGGCGATGGAGGATTACATTCCGTTTGTGAATCGGGTGCAGGACATCGTGCAGTCGCATGGCAAGCAGATGATCGGCTGGGATGAAGTGACCAATGCCAGCCTGAAACCTACCACGGTAGCGCAGTACTGGGCCAAAGCTGAGTATGCCCAATCGGCAGCCAAACAAGGCGCAAAAGTAATCATGTCGCCGGCCAAGTACGCCTACTTGGATATGCAGTACGATTCTACATCCAAGTACGGCTTGCATTGGGCTGCCTACATTGAATTGGATAGTGCCTATAGCTGGGAGCCATCTACTAGGGTACCCGGTGTGACCCGCGACAATATTCTAGGTGTTGAAGCTCCGATCTGGACCGAAACAATTGATAACATGGAGGCCCTGGAATACATGGCCTTTCCACGCCTACCGGGCTTGGCCGAGATCGGCTGGTCGCCCAAATCGGTACGTAACTGGGAGGGGTACCGTACTCGCCTGGGCAAGCATGGTAAACGCCTGGAAGCAATGGGTATTGGTTACTATCCTTCCAAGCAGGTAGATTGGGTGAGGTAAGAGTGCTGCTCTGAAATAGATTTTAAAGAAAAAGAGCTAGCCCCATTTTGGAGGCTAGCTCTTTTTAACTCTACACAGGTAGGTACCCTTGCAAACAATGTAGGGGGCAGACGGGCTGGAAGTCCGTACTACCTTGTGCTACTTGTCGTTCAGGATGAGGGGTACCCCTCCCTTGGAGCCACCCATGATTACGATCTTGGCATTGGGCGACTTGGCCAGTTCTTTCTGGGCGTTGATCATCTCGTATTGTAGCTGACGGTCGGTCAGGCTGCTGGCGATGATGGTCTGGTAGTCTGAGATACCCTTGGCTTCTACGCGCTTGCGCTCCGCTTCCTGTTTCTCTTTTTGCAACACGAACTCCATCTTCTGGGCGTCCTGTTCGGCGTTGATTTTAGACTCAATCGTTTTCTTAACCGACTCAGGTAGGTCAATATTCCGAATCAGAAGCTGCTCAAGAATCAATCCGCGATCTTTGAAATCCTTATCGATGGTTTTGTAGATCCGATCCTGGAACTCATCCCGTTTTTTGGAATAAAGCGACACGGCATCATAATAAACGGCGTTGTCGCGAATACGGGTACGGGCCAGTGGACGCACAATCTTGTCTTTGTAATCGCGCCCAGTCCCAATCTCTTTATAGATACTCGGAGCCGAGCTGGGAAGTACTTTATAAAGTACGGTAAGATCAATTACTACCTCAAGGCCATCGGCTGACAGGACCCGGATGGCGTCGTCACCTGATAAATCCCCTTCGGCAGTAGTGGCCGACATGGTGTAATTCTGGGTTTTAGTATCGAAAATTGTCACCTCAACCAGCGGGTTTACAAAATTTAGGCCATTTTCAAGCACATTAGAACTTACCTTTCCAAAAAGCGACTGTACACCAATTGTACCCGCGTCGATCTGTCGGATGCTGGCCGTAAGGGCACCAACAAGCGCTATGACGATCCCGACGATTTTAACAGGACGGGCATAGCGGGAAACGGGAAGTGAAGGGGTATTGATGGCAAAGCCCGCTACAAATAGCAGCAGACCAATTACTATAAAAAACATAGGTTTGAAGGGTTAATTGGGAAGATAGGAAGGCAGGGGCCAGGCATGATAGCCAACCCAATTCTCTCCCTTTGGCAAACTTTTGCACGTCTAATGTACGCAAAATAGCCGACCTTTCCCGAGCGCCGGGATAAACGGCCCTCCGACTCCACCAACTACCATTTTCATACTACCGGCTACCTCAAGATTGATTTACTCCCATCCTCCGCCGAGTGCCCGGTATAGGTTTACCAGTGTTATAAACCGCTGTTGCTGGATCGTAGTCTGCTCCAGTTCGGCCGCCAGTACCGAGCGCTGAGCGGTGATTACTTCAAGGTAGTTGGCATAGCCCGCCAGAAACAAATCGTTAGAAACCGAAACGCCTTCTTGCAGAGTGGTGGTCTCCTGTTCTTTGAGAGCCACTATTTTCTTCAGGTTTTCCATAGTTCGCATATTGAGGGCGGCTTCCTGAAAGGCCGTAATGACTGCTTTGTTGTAGGCATAAAGCGCTTCTGTTGCCTGCGCTTGTGAGCGTCGTTGACCCGCTTTTAGAGCCTTGCGATTTAAGATTGGCGCCGTAACACCTCCTAATAAACCAAAAGCCAGGGAAGCAGGGGAAAATAGCACTGAACTGCGGAAAGCTTGCAGCCCTAGGTAGGGCGTAATATTAAGTGACGGAAGGAATTCTAGTCGGGCAGCTTGCAAATCTGCTTCGTAGGCTTTGAGTTCTATTTCGGCCTGTTGGACATCGGGCCGTCGCCGGAGCATCTGGGCAGGTACCCCTATGGCGATCTGGTCCGGGAAAGTTTGCCGTAGAATAGGAATCCCCCGTGTAATCGGTTGGCTGAAGCGCCCTAGTAACAGATTTATCCGGTTTTCGACTTCCAGAATCTGCTGTTGAATTTGAATATCCAAAGCCTGGGTATTCAGAAGCTGGGCGGCAAATTGCCGTACTGCCAATTCGTTAGCCCGTCCTGCATCTTTCTGAATTACAATAGTTTCGACGGCTTTTTTTTGCAATTCTTCGTTTCTTCGGATTATTTCCAGTTGATTATCCAATGTAAGCAGCTGGTAATATAGCCGAGCTATCTCGGCGACCAGATTGGTTATTACCAGTTGCTGTGCTTTTTCGGTAGCCAGAAACCGCAGGTATGCCCCCTTGCGTCGGGTACGCAACTTTCCCCAGATATCAGCCTCCCAGGAACTCCGCACACCCACAAAATAGTCGGGGAGCGGATTAGACATCTGCTGGTCAGGTGTAATGTTGTCCGAAAAATTGGTATCGTAATTTCCTACCCCATCTGATGTATATTCTCCATAGCGTCGGACACCTCCCGAGACTTCAGCACTTACGCTAGGTAGCAGGGCTGCTTCGCGTTCTCCTACGCTAGCGCGCGCAATCTCGATGCGCTGGATCGCCATGGCAATATCCGGGTTACGCAAGAGCGCGGTATCGATCAGAGCCGCCAGGTTAGGGTCCGTAAAAAAATCACGAATCGGCAGGGTACCGATGCTGGTACTATCCACTCGCTCCAGAAACGTTCGCGGTGCCTGTAACGACGCCTTAGGAGGAAGGGGAGTCATAATCTTACAGCCATAGAGCGCACTTAGCAGTAATCCAGCGAAGATTCTGTTTAAATATTTTATAGGTCTATACATTATTTCTTGATCTCAATTAATCCATTAAACTCGCTTCGACTTGTTCGGGGGTCTGGGTAGCTACGGTCCGATTTCTTCGCTCCGTAATACTGGCAAAAAGTACGTATAAGCCTGGAATCAGAATGACACCGAACAGTGTACCGATGAGCATACCACCCGCCGCAGCGGTACCTATGGATCGATTACCTAAAGCCCCTGCCCCGGAAGCAATGCAGAGCGGAATCAATCCCGCGATGAAGGCAAAGGAAGTCATCAGGATGGGACGCAGGCGCTCGGTAGCCCCTTCCATAGCTGCCTGCAATACCGATAGACCTTCTTTCTGGCGCAGAATCGCATATTCTACAATCAGAATTGCATTTTTTCCCAAGAGACCAATGAGCATAACCAGCGATACCTGCGCGTAAATGTTATTTTCCAGACCCATCAGTTTGAGTCCCAGGAAAGCGCCGAAAATACCCGTTGGGAGGGAAAGCAGCACGGGTAAGGGCAGCAGGAAGCTTTCGTACTGAGCCGCCAGCAACAGATATACAAATACCAGGCAGACCAGAAAGATGTAAAAGGCCTGATCGCCCGACAGGATTTCTTCACGCGTCATGCCCGACCATTCGTAGGTGTAGCCTTTGGGTAGTTTCTGAGCAGCTACTTCCTCTACCGCACGAATAGCATCGCCACTACTGAAGCCCGGCGCGGGCTCGCCGTTGATCATGGCCGAGGTGAACATATTGTAGCGGGTCAATTGCTCGGGACCGTATACGCGTTCGAGCTGCGTAAAGGTGGCAAAGGGTACCATATCGCCCCGGTTGTTCTTGACGTACATTTTGGTGATATCTTCGGGATTGAGACGGTAGTAGGGGTCCGCCTGCACCATCACCTTGTACATCTGCCCGAAGCGGATAAAATTGGAAGCATAGTAGCTACCAATCAGCGTTTGCAGGGTACTCATGGCATTCTCAACGGTTACGCCCTTCTTGGCCGCCATATCCTGGTCCATGTGGATGAGATACTGTGGAAAGCTAGCATCAAATCCTGTAAAGGCATTGGCAATGGCCGGAGTCGCCCGAAGGTTTTCGATAAACTCGTTGGTTACGCGGGCCGTTTGCTGGAAGTTGCCACTGCCGGTTTTGTCCAGTAGCCGTAACTCAAAACCACTGGAATTACCAAAGCCTGGTACCGTAGGTGGAGGAAAGTACTCGATACTGGCGTCGTACACATTCTTTGTTCTTTCTTTCATGAGGGCGATAACATCATCTACCGACCGCTTGCGATCATCCCAGGCCTTAAGGTTGATCATACCCATGCCGTAGGAAGCACCATCCGACTCGGTGAGTAGGCTATATCCCGAAAGTGTCGAAACCGACTCTACCTCTTCGATGCTTTCGGCGGCCTCCTGAATCGCATCCAATACTGTTTCGGTGCGCTCTACCGTGGCACCTGCGGGCGTAGTTACATTCACGTAGAGTACCCCCTGATCTTCGGTAGGTATGAAACCAGAGGGCAGTATAGTGCTGATACCCCAGGTACCTACGCAAAACGCTACTAACATCAGTACCGTCACCAAACGCCGACTGGCGATTACGCCTACCAAGCCTTTGTAACGACTGGCTATGGCATCATACCCACGGTTAAAGCCCACGAAGAAACGATCCAGCGGATTTAGTTTTTTCTTCTGTTCATGGTGGGTGTTTTTCAGTAACAATGCACATAGGGCTGGGGTGAGTGTAAGCGCATTGATTCCCGAAATAACGATGGAGATAGCCAGTGTCAGGGAGAATTGACGGTAGAAAACCCCTACCGGACCCGACATAAAAGCGACAGGAATAAATACCGCTGACATGACCAGCGTAATGGCGATAATGGCCCCGCTGATTTCCTTCATGGCGGCGAAGGTGGCCTCACGGGCCGACATATGCTTCTCGGCCATTTTGGCGTGAACCGCCTCTACAACCACAATGGCATTATCTACCACGATACCGATGGCCAGTACCAGGGCAAATAAAGTGAGCAGGTTGATGGAGAATCCCAGCAATTGCATGAAAGCGAAGGTACCAATCAGCGCCACCGGAACGGCCAGGGCCGGAATCAGCGTCGAGCGGAAATCCTGCAAAAACAAATACACAATCAGGAACACCAGAATGAATGCCTCAAATAGCGTACGCACTACCTCATGAATGGAGGCATCCAGAAAGCGGGATACGTCATACGAGACCGTATAGGTCATACCCGGTGGGAAGGATGTTTCTTTGAGTTCGGCTACCCGCTTCTTGACATTGGCAATTACTTCGCGGGCGTTAGAACCGGGGCGCTGCTTAAGCATGATGGAAGCCGACGGGCGTCCGTCGGATTTGGAGGCCATGTCGTAGTCCAGCGAGCCGAATTCGATGTAGGCTACGTCTTTCAATTTAAGCATAGAGCCGTCAGCTTCGGCTCTGATCACGATGTTTTCGTACTGCTGCGGCTCAAACATTTTTCCAGTATAGCGCAACACGTACTGCAAAGGTGGAGACACTTTACCCGAACCTACCCCCGATTTTCCGGGTGCAGCTTCCACATTTTGGGCGCGGATGGCATTGATTACTTCATCGGTAGAGACCTTGTAGCTGACCATCCGATCAGGCTTGAGCCATACGCGCATGGAGTAGTCGCGGTGGCCCATGATTTCGGCAAAGCCTACGCCGTCAATTCGTTTTAGTTCAGCCAGGACATTGATGTCAGCAAAGTTATAGACGAACTTCTCGCCGACGGTCGAATCGGTGCTCATGATATCGAGGTACATGAGCATACTGTTTACCTCTTTTTCAGTAATGACCCCCGCTTTGATCACCTCTTCGGGTAGCTCGTCAATGACCGACTGTACGCGGTTCTGGACATTGACGGCTGCCAGGTCGGGGTCGGTACCTACCTGGAAAAACACCGTAATGAGCGTCATGCCACTATTGGTTGATACCGAAGTCATATAGCTCATACCCGGTACGCCGTTGATGGCCCGTTCGAGGGGCGTAGCGACGGCTTTGGTACATACCTCGGCATTGGCACCGGTATAATTAGCTGTTACTGTAACAGAAGGAGGAACGATTTCAGGAAACTGCGTGATGGGCAGCCCCGTTAAAGCCAGGCCACCCAGTATAGTAATGACCAGCGAGATGACCAGTGAAAGGACAGGCCTCTTGATGAATATTTCAAACATTTAGGGAAGATTTGGTTTCTACAGAACGGGCATCCGATGTGGGATTGCGACCTTATACATGTGGAAAGTCACTAATCCAAAGTAATGGGCTTCGGCTTAATCTTGATGCCATCCTTAAGCGACTGAATACCCTCGTATACAATACGGTCGCCTGCCTCCAAACCCGACCTTACCAGGTAGTAGCTGGAAAAGCGCGACTTCGGCACAAAACTGGTCATCTTCACGTGATTGGTACTATCTACTACATACACATAGCTTTTGTCCTGAATCTCGAACACGGCTTTCTGCGGAATCAGAATGGCGTCGTCGACGGTATTGGTGAGCCGTATGGTACCCGATGAACCGTGCTTCAACAGATCGCCCGAATTTGGAAACTGAGCCCGGAAAGCAATGGAACCCGTTCCTTCGTCAAATTCTCCCTCCATGGTCTGGATATGGCCTTTGGCTGGAAAGGGCGATCCATCCGCTAGTTCAAGCTCCACCACGCCACTCTGTCCACCCGCGTTTTCTTGCTGGGCTTTGGTATATTCCAGGTACTCATTCTCCGACACATTAAAATAGACATACACCTTGCGGGTATCCGAAACGGACGTCAACAGGGTACCTTCATCAATGAGGCTACCCGCTTTGTAAGGAATACGATTGATAATGCCATCAAAGGGAGCTTTGATGCGGGTACGAGCCAGATGAATGGCAGCGTTGGTCTGAGCCGACCGTGCTTCTTCTATTTTTGCCTGAGCCGCCAGCAAGCGTGTTTCAGCTACTTCCCATTCAATCTTGGAGATGATTTTTTTATCGACCAGCATTTTGAGCCGACTCACTTCCAGTTCGGCTGCTTTGGCTTGGGCAATGGCGCTTTGCAAATTGGCCTTAGCGCGGGCGCGCTCTGCTTCGTACTCTTCATCATTGATTCTGAATAGCGTCTGGCCTTTTCTGACTTTTTGCCCCTCATCCACGTAGATTTCTTCCAGGTACCCTTTTACCCTGGCGTAAATTTCCACATTCTGAAGGGCGTTAATGTCGCCAACATACTCACGGTGCAAGTCCGTTGTCTGGGCGGCCAATTCGATTACGGGTAGCTCCTGGATGGTAGATTTTGAAAAGTTTTTCGTTGCGTTTTCCTTGCTGTTGGCTGAGCAGCCCATCACCAGCACTCCAAGAACCAGCGTAGAATAACGGGATAATAGTTTCATATAAATAGTTGGTTGTTAGTATTTTAAAAAAAATGTATGGTAGCTTGTTACTGTCCTATCGGGGAACGATTGTTCTGGACCGAATGGAGAAAATAACAAATTGTATCTTTTGACAACTTACTCTTTTGACACAAAAGAATTAAGCCCTGATTATTTCTAATCGGTGCATAAAACGTATTAAAACAAGGAAATCAGGCTTGTTCGGGAGGAGGTATACTAAATTGCCTGAAAAAATTGTACCATTGTTCAGCTAGCGGGAATAAAGTACCTCTCCCTGAAATGATTAAATCAAAATTTAGTGTCATGAGTACCCCCGTGTTCACCGGGGTACCATCTTCTACATCGGTCTGACTATGACTACAAGGTAGGTCCATACCGATCAGACTATGACCTAGGATGCCGGGTCTAGTCGTTTCAGAAAGAAACGATTGGCTTGTAAAGTAGGGTATAAAAATCGTTGATGATTCCGTTTTAATATACGGAATAGTACCATTTGAAGCAAACGAAGAAGACACAAGCCTTTGGAACAGAAGAAATAACAAGAGCAAGCGTATCACTTTCATCGTCGGGCAGGGCTGATCTTTTCCTGAAATGAATCAATAGAGAAAAACATTCCAGAGCTCTTTTTTATTTTTCAGAAATACTAATATAAGCGACGGAGGGCAATCGGGAAAACAAAACTTAGTATAACTAAGAAACTTATTTCAAAATAGTAGAATAATACTATAACGGATTAAATAGTATTCCCGTGTGTAGCACGAAGATTCATTTCAGCAGTCCAAACCAATTTTGTATGGTAGGGCTACTTATAGAGAAGAGCAAATTTGGAAGAATACCTAGCAGAAGCGCCAGGATAGCCAGCGATGTGAGCAGTCCGATTTCGCGCGTAGAGAGGTCAGTGAGAGAGGTAGTATCCGACCCATTCTGGTACCAGAAGCTGCCAAAAAACATGCGCTGCAGAGTCCAAAGAAAATATGCCGCTGCTAGTACAATGCCCAGCGTAGAGAGGACTGGAATCCAGACGGGTAACTGAGCCGCCCGAAAAGCCCCCATCAATGTAAACAATTCCCCCACAAAGCCCGAGAAACCGGGCAAACCCAGCGAAGCAAAAAAAGCAATGCCTGTAAGTACGGTATAGCGAGGCATGGGTCCGATTAATCCGCGGTAATGCTCGATCTGGCGATTGTGGGTACGGTCGGAAAGTACCCCCGCCAGCAGGAACAGCATGGCTGAAAGTACCCCGTGGCTCACCATCTGGTAAATAGCCCCGTTGAATCCTTCTGCTGTGAAGGCCGCAATACCCAGCAGCACAAAGCCCATGTGCGATACTGAGGAATAAGCAATCATCTTTTTGAGGTCGCTTTGGGCCAGGGCATTAAACCCACCATAGACAATAGAAATCATGGCCAGAATGGCCAGCGGTACGGAGCTAAACAAGGTTTCCTGAGGAAAGAAACTTGCTACAATACGAATAAAACCGTAGCCCCCTATTTTTAATAATATCCCTGCCAGCACTACGGATATCGCCGTAGGAGCCTCCACGTGTGCATCGGGAAGCCAGGTATGGACAGGAACAACGGGGAGTTTGACGGCAAAGCCCGCAAACAGCAGCCAGAAAGCCCAGATACGGACGGGCGTATCGCCCAGGAACATACCAGACGCTGGGTTCAGCCAGGCTGTAGGTAGGTAGTTGGCCGCATCGGCCAGGTACTCGAAGCGGAATGTATGTACCAATTGCTCCGGAGCGATCAATCCTTGCGCTAGTGCCTGCTGGATTTGTATGATGATTCCGGCGTTGCTTTCATCACTCAAGGCCAGTAGCCCGACTGCCCGCGCCGTTTCGACCGGATCGATGGCCGACAGATACAGGGCAATCATGACGATCAGAATCAGCAGAGAGCCCAGAAAGGTGTAGATAAAAAACTTGATGGCTGCATACTCACGCCGTGGACCACCCCATAAGCCAATGAGGAAGTACATCGGCAGCAGCATAAACTCAAAAAACAGGTAGAAAAGGAAGAAATCCTGCGCCAGAAAGCAGCCGATTACCGTACCACTTAGCAGCAGATACAGTGAAAAATATGCTTTGCGGCGCGATACGATGTTCCAGGAACTGACTGCCCCCACTAGCATGACTACCGCAGCCAGCAGCACAAGCGGTAAACTAATGCCGTCTACAGCCAGAGCGTAATCGATGGATACTGTCCCCAGCGAACCCAAAGGTAGGGTGATCCAGTCTACCACTTCCAGAAATTGGTAGCCAGTCGAGAGTTTATCGAATCCTCCGTAGAGGATTGCGGCCAGCCCGACTTCTACAGCACATACCGCCACGGTAAGTACTCGTAGATATTGGCTGCGCTCGCTAGGCCACACAAGCGCTATCAACGCCCCTAGTAGCGGAACAAAAATTAGAAGTGTGAGTAAATGGTCACTCATTTGTTTTGGATCAAATTAGACATTCATTGCCGAATCTAGGGTACCTTATTAAAGCAGCATAACCCACAGTAGCAACAGGAGCATACTGACGAAGGTTACCAAAAAGTAGGATTGAATTTTACCATTCTGGAGTAGCCGCACAAGTTGCCCGGCTCCCCGTGCCGTACCCGCCACTACCTTTACACCACCATCGGTGATGTGGCGATCTGTCCAGCCAATTAGGTGCGCTAGTACGACCGTCAGGCGGCCCAAACCATTTACTATTAAATCCACTACTTTTTGATCAAACTGTGTACAGAAAACCGCTATTTTCTGAAAATAAATCAGAAAAAAAGTACGGTGCTGGGTAGCCTCATCATGGGCGGCCAGTGTCCTGAAACGTCCGTAAGTTTGCTGCCACACTGGGTAGCGGTCAGAGTATTTTTCAAAAATTGTTTTTTCAAAAAAACCTTCCACCCGCCTTACCTGCCTGTACACAAGCCCCAAAGCTACCCCGGTAGCAATGACCGATAGTAGGGGTACCCAGCTGGCATGTACCTCAGGCTGATACTGTAATCCTGCCAGAAACCAACCCGAAAAAGCATCCAGCGGACTGGGCGAAAACCAGAAGAATAGCGCCCCTGCCGCCAGCAAAGCCATCGGTACCCACATCAGGGCAGGCGACTCGTGCGGCTGTACGTTTATCTCGGCAGTATAGCGTTTTTCGCCCATAAAAATCAGCCAGATCTGCCGTACCATATAGTACGCCGTGAGCCCGGCCGCCAATACGGCAATCATCGGGAAGAGGTACCATAGGCCCCCTGCTTCGGCAGCCCGCGCGAAAGCCATGACAAAAATGGCATCCTTGGACAAGAAACCGGAGAATAAGGGAATCCCCGCCAAAGCCGCCGCGCATACCACATAGCAGAGGAAGGTACGCGGCATTACAGTACGCAGGCCACCCATGTTACGCATATTTTGTGGATCGAACGGAGAATAGGGGTCCTGAGAAGTGAGCGCATGAATTACCGAACCCGCCGACAGAAAAAGCCCGGCTTTGAAAAAGGCATGGGTAAGCAGATGAAACATAGCTACCTGCCAGCTACCTACCCCTACGGCCAGCACCATCAGTCCCAGTTGTGAGATGGTCGAGTAGGCCAGCACACGTTTGATGTCCCAGACGTGCATCGCCTTCCAGGCCCCATGCAGCATAGTCAGGGTACCTACCAGTGCGATCACCAATTGAGCCGTCGGGGTCAGCAGGAAAGCGATTCGGACCAATAAAAAAATACCTGCTGCTACCATCGTAGCCGCATGAATCAGGGCGGATACGGGCGTAGGGCCTTCCATAGCATCCGGTAGCCAGTCTGACAACGGGAATTGGGCCGATTTGCCCACACAGCCGCCAAACAAACAAAGGCCGATCGCTGTGAGGAGAGTAGGAGGAAGGTACCTTAAGTTCGTAAAGGTACCTTCGGTAAGTAAGGAAAAGTCAGTGGTACCTGTGTGGTACAGCAACAGCAAAATACCCGTCAGGAAAGCGGCATCACCAATGCGATTAAGGATAAAGGCTTTCTTGGCGGCCCAGGCTGCGCGCGGCTTGTGGTGCCAGAAGCCGATGAGCAGGTAGGAAGACAGGCCAACGAGCTCCCAGAAAATATACATGAGTAGTAAGCTCCCCGACAGCACGATCCCCAACATGGAGAATACGAATAGCTGAATAAAAGCAAAATACCGGAAGCGCGCGGTATCGTGGTGCATGTAGGCAATAGAGTACAATTGTACCAGGAAGGCCACAAAATGTACCAGCAGTAGCATCAGCCAGCCCAGATTGTCGAGACGGAGCGTGAGTTCAAAAGTGTAGTCACCTACCCTGATCCAAGCATACCGGAAAGTATAGGTTTCTTCAGGAGAAAAATAGAAGGTGCTAAGCAGTAGTCCGATCAAGGTACAAGTAGCTGCTACCCAACCCGCCGGGCTATTGAACCGTCGGCCCGCTAGCCCGATTCCGACAAAGGCCAGGAAGGGCAAAGCCAGTAACAGGAAAACAGAAAAGGGTACCTCGGTAGACGGCATGAATGGTTGCAGCGATTTTGGATCGGCAAATATCCTCAATTCAGCCCCGATTTCAAACCTAACTCACAGGTCTTTCTCTATATCGTCCGATTGCGCCTGCCCGTGCAGGATGTCCAGCAA
>Ga0114915_1000752_pt1 | contig 14477 bp, 11 predicted proteins | sample MalvirAntarct_55_FD_87288 | JGI IMG/M metagenome (GOLD analysis project Ga0114915, IMG submission 87288) | Marine viral communities from the Global Malaspina Expedition - Malaspina viral metaG Antarct_55 | ecosystem: Environmental > Aquatic > Marine > Oceanic | place: South Georgia Island...
CCTTGATGAGGGACGATACCGCCCCGACCTCCTGGTCCGCCGTATGCGCCGCCAGCGCCCGCATCGTCGTCAGTTCGACGGCCTCCAGTTCGATCTCGGTGCTTGCCACCTTCCGGCGGAAGTCCGTATCGGCCATGAGCGGTGAGCCGCCGCTCGTCTCGCGTCCGGCGATCTCCTTCACGCGCTGCAGCGCCGTCTTCAGTTCGCCGACCGCGCCGCCCGAAAAGCGCTCGTGCTGCAGGAGATACTTGGCGATGGTCCAGCCTTTGCCTTCTTCCCCGACCAGCGCGTCCAGCGGCACTTTCACGTCGGTGAAGAACACCTCGTTGACGTGACGGAGGCCGTTCATCGTGATGACCGGCCGTATCTCAATTCCGGGAAGCGTGATCGGGAAAATCAGGAAGGAAATGCCGTCCTGCCGCTTCTCCTCCATGCTGGTGCGCACGAGGCAGAAGATCCAGTCCGCATGATGGGCGAGCGACGTCCAGAGCTTCGAACCGTTGATGACGTAGTGGCCGTCCTGCCGGTCGGCGCGCGTCTTCAGCGAAGCGAGGTCGGAACCCGAACCGGGCTCGGAGTAGCCCTGGCACCAGACTTCCTCGCCGGACAGAATCTTCGGCAGGTGATGCTCCTTCTGCGCCTCCGAGCCGAACGCCATCAGCACGGGACCGATCATGCCGATGCCGAACGGCGACAGCCGCGGCGCTCCGGCGAGCCCCGCCTCGTCGTCGAAGATATAGCGCTGCACCACGGTCCAGGCCGGTCCGCCCCATGCTTCCGGCCAGTTCGGCGCGACCCATCCCTTGCGGTGGAGGATGCGATGCCACCGCATATAGTCGTCCTTGGATATCTCCATGCCAGCGAGCACCTTGGCGCGCACGTCGTCGGGCAGGTTCTCGCGGATGAAGCGTCTCACGTCCGCGCGGAACGACTCATCCTCGGCACTGAAGCGCATGGCGGCCTACTCCCGGATGTGTTTTCCACATCCTAGGATGCGCCGATCAGTCCGGACAAGTGAGCCGCGAAGTTCGGGTCAACGCCGCCGGAGTGCGGCGGCACATGCGCTTCGAAGAGACGCAGCGCCCGCTTCGTCGAGCGGCCGGCCGTTGAAGGAGAGCGTGCCGTCGGCATGGAGTGTGAGGAATCCGACGAGGGCCTCGCCGAAATAGTCGTCGCGCTCGAAGTGCCGGCGGTTGCGGGAGGGCATCGGCACGGTGATCTCGAAGGCGAGTTCCTCGGGCAGTTCGATGGACGGGGCATTCAGATCGGCTGGAACGACGGGGCGGCCCCGAACATCGAGACCGGGCCGGTACGTCACATCGGGCGCAGGTTCGTGTGCGACGACCGCCGCGCAGGGATCCGGCCGCGCGGCGGCGGTGTCTGTACCGCCGCCCATAAGTGCCAGGCAGCATGCCGTCAGTACGCCCCAGTAAGAATGCTTCATCCCATGATCGTCGTGCCGGACCGGTTAACGGTTCGTCACCGCCGCGAGAGTCTGCGACCCATTCGCAGGCGCGTTTGCCAATGCATCGTGCGTCCGGCGCTCATATTTCCGTCGCAATGTGCAAAAAAGAGGTGACTGCGACGAAGCGACGCTGTAATATCTCCTCATTAATCAAGAAGGTCGCTGGTCGCGACCCACGCGGCCCAAGTTGAGGGAGGAAAACCGCTCAAAGCGGGGTGTGCAAAAAGCACCGTTCGGGGATCAGAGCAAGACTTCGTGTCTTGCTCTTTTTTTGTCCGCATTTTGGATCTGGCTGAAAAAGACGCAGATTGTTTTTGGTTACTGTCGCAGTCGCCCCGATCTCGATTCGGCCGCCTGCATCGTTTTTCTTTATTGCCCCATCTGCACAGGGAAACGGCATGGGGGCGGGAAACGAGTCCCCTGCCCCGCATCACGGCCGACGCGTCAGATCCTGGTGGAGCGCACGAGCTTCCCCGGCATCGCTCCCGTCGCGACGCCGTTCTCGAAGATGGGCGTTCCCGCCACGACGCTCATCCGGTAGCCGTCGACCCGCTGGACCAGCCGCTTGCCGCCGGCCGGAAGATCGTATGCGAGTTCGGGCACATGCAGGCGCAGCGCATCGAAGTCGATCAGATTGACGTCGGCGCGCTTGCCAACTTCCAAGCGTCCGCGGTCGTGCATGCCGAAGAAGTCCGCGGTCGAACTGGTCTGTCGCTTGACGATCATCTCGAGCGGCAGCCGCTCGCCGCGCGTCCGGTCGCGCACCCAGTGGGTCAGCATGAACGTCGGCAGGCTGGCGTCGCAGATCACGCCGACATGCGCACCGCCGTCGCCGAGGCCCAGGAGCGTGTGCCTGTCGTTCAGCATCTCCCAAATCGGCTCGTGGTCGCCGGAGGCGTAGTTGGTGACCGGGAAATACAGGAACCGGTCCCCGTGCCCCTCGATCAGGTAGTCGTAGGCGTATTCGGCGGGATTCTTGCCGGCCCGCGCCGCGAGCGCCGCGATGCTGCGGTCGGTTTCCGGCTCGTAGTCCGGCGGATCGCCCAGCAGAAAGATGCGCGACCATTCCGTCGCCAGAACGCGCTGAAGCGGCGGCAGGACGGACAGCAGCTTCTCGGAAATCGGCTCGCCGAGAATCGCCCGCTTCACCGCGGGATCCCGCAACCGCGCCAGGCGTTCGGCGACCGGCAGCTTCGCGATTTCGGCGAAGGTCGGCTTCGGCGTGAACGGGCACAGCGACGTCATCAGCCCGAGGATCACGCCGACCGCGCGGCCACAGACCTGTGCCATGACGACCGCACCCTCGTCCTGCGCCTGCCGCACGCCGTCCATCAGCCTGCGCCAGCGCGTCGGATCGGAGTTCCGATCGGTCAGCAGAAACCAGACCGGCCGGCCGCTGTCGTGCGCCTGCTGACGCATCCAGGCGAACTCGGCGGCTTCGTCCTCGAAATCGTTGAGCATGCCGAAGGCGCCGGTTCCGACCTTGCCGAGGGCCTTGCCGATGCCGAGCAGTTCCTCAGGCGCCGCGTTCCGCGCCGGCACCAGGTCGCCGCTCGTGGTCCGGTGCGATTCGGTCCGCGAGGTCGTGAAGCCGAACGCGCCGGCGCGCATCGCCTCCTCGGTCAGGCGGTACATCGCCTCGATGTCGTCGGGCGTCGCCAGCTCGCGGCGGACGGCGCGTTCGCCCATGACGTAGACGCGCAACGGATGATGCGGCATCTGCGCCGCGATATCGATCGTCCGCGGCACCCCCTCGAGCGCGTCCAGATATTCCGGGAACGTCTCCCAGTTCCACTTCAGACCCTCGGCGAGGACGATGCCGGGAATGTCCTCGACGCCCTCCATCAGGTCGATCAGACATTCGCGGTCCTTGGGCCGAACCGGCGCGAAACCGACGCCGCAATTGCCGAACATGACCGTGGTCGCACCGTGCCACGAAGACGGCGCCAGTTCCGGGTCCCACATCGCTTGGCCGTCATAGTGGGTGTGGATATCGACCCATCCGGGGGCGACCAGAAGGCCGGTCGCATCCACTTCCCGCTTTCCGGGACCGGCCTTTCCGCCCACCGATGCGATGCGGTCGCCGTCGATGGCGAGATCGCCTGTGAAGGCCGCACGGCCGGTGCCGTCTACAATGGTGCCGCCGCGAATCACGAGATCATGCATGGTCATGGTACCCCTACGGTGATCGGCGCATCGATCATAAGCCCGAACGAAAGGTCCGGGCAAATTCCATGCCGCAGGCAGGCCCCAGGCCGCGACGTGTCGCCGCGGGGTCGGATGCCGCACGCCTCGCGGTGGTAGGAATGCCGGCTGAAACCTATGTGCTGACAGGCATATGACGAAGTGATCCAGCGATGAGCAATTTCGACCGCGAACGCATCCTTTCCGTCCATCACTGGACCGATCGGCTGTTCAGTTTCACCGCCACGCGCAGTCCGTCGCTGCGGTTCCAGAACGGCCAGTTCGCGATGATCGGCATCGAGGTGGAGGGGCGGCCCCTGCTTCGCGCCTACAGCATGGCGAGCGCCAACTGGGAGGAGCAGCTCGAGTTCCTCAGCATCAAGGTGCCCGACGGCCCCCTCACGTCGCGCCTCCAGCACATTCAGCCCGGCGACACGCTGCTGGTCGGGCGCAAGCCGACGGGCACGATCATCCTCGGCAACCTGCTGCCCGGACGAACGCTCTGGCTACTCGCCACCGGAACCGGGCTGGCACCGTTCATGAGCCTGATCAAGGATCCGGAAGTGTATGAGACGTTCGAGCGCGTCGTGCTGGTGCACGGCTGCCGGCAAGCGTCCGAACTCGCCTATCGCGACTGGATCACCGAGGAACTGCCGAGACACGAACTGCTCGGGGAACTCGTTCGCGGCAAGCTCGCCTATTACCCGACGGTGACCCGCGAACCCTTCACGCCCCGCGCCCGGATCACCGACCTGATCCAGACGGGCCGGATCAACACCGACCTCGGTCTGCCGCCGCTCGACCCCGCGGCGGATCGGCTGATGCTCTGCGGCAGTCCTGCGATGCTCGCGGACACGTCGGCGCTGCTGGAGGCTCGCGGCTTCGTCAGCGGCAGTGCCTCCCAGCCGGGTCACTACGTGATCGAGAAGGCCTTCGTCGAAAAGTAGCCGGACTGTGCCGAGCCTTCCTGTTGCCTAACCCGGACCGATGCGGCGACACTCCTCGAAACGAAAAAGATCGAGGAGGACGTCCCATGATCCGCAGTCCAGGCCGCTGTCTGGCCGGAGCACTGTTCGGCGCCGGCCTTTCCCTGTCCCCCGCCCTTGCAGCGCCAGATATCGCGTTGCCGCAGACCCTGGTCTGGACGGCCTACGACATCGGCTCGACCGGCTACAGTCAGGCGGTGGGCATCGGGTCGGCACTGAAGAACAACCTCGGCATCAATCTCAGGGTCCTGCCGGGCAAGAACGACGTGTCGCGCCTCGTCCCGCTGCGCGAGGATCGCGCCGGTTACTCGGCGACCGGCTCGGAGAGCAGCTACGCCTCGGAAGGCATGTACCTGTTCGGATCGCGGGAATGGGGCCCGCAGCCGATCACCCAGCTGATCATGAGCGTCTCGGACGGGACCTCGGCCATGGTCACGGCGCGCGACGCCGGCATCAAGACGGTGGCGGACCTCAAGGGCCGCCGCGTCGCCTGGGTCAAGAGCGCCGCGTCGCTGCAGAACTCGATCCGCGGACACCTCGCGTTCGCCGGCCTCACCTGGGACGACGTGATCAAGGTCGAGGTCCCGGGCTATGCCGCCTCCGTGCAGGCGGTGATCGACGGCCAGGCCGATGCCGCCTACGGCACGACGAACTCGGCGCCGTTCCTCAAGATCGAGGCCAGCCCGCGCGGCCTGCGCTTCCTGCCGCTGCCGCACGACGACGAGGCGGGATGGAAGCGCCTGCTCGACGTCCTGCCGTTCTTCTTCCCCGCCATCGCGAAGGAAGGACCGACGATCCCGCCGGAAGGCATGCAGATGGCGTCGGCCGCCTATCCGGTGCTGGCCACAATGCCGTTCACCTCGGCCGACCAGAACTACAATCTGACGAAGGCGATGGTGACCTTCTACGACGCCTACAAGGATTCGGCGCCGGGCGCCTACGGCTGGTCGATCGACCGGCAGCGGTTCACCGAGGGCCTGCTGCCGTTCAACGAAGGTGCGATCCGCTTCTATAAGGAAGTCGACCGCTGGACGCCCGAGGCGCAGGCGAAGCAGGACGAGAACCTGGCGCGCCGCAAGCTTCTCCAGGAGACCTGGGCCGATTTCATCAAGACGGCCCCCGAAGATGCCGTCGAATTCCAGAGGGCGTGGATGAAGCTGCGCTACGAGACGCTCCGCAGCCGGGGCCTGCCGGCGATCCAGGACTCCTGGGATGTGATAAGCTGAAGCAGAATCGCGCGGCCGGTGCGGATCCCCGCGCCAGCCGCTGACCTGGAAGGGAGACATCGTCGTATGCCGCCAAGGCCCAGCACGCTCAGCATGCTCATCGTCATCGTGTTCGTAATCGCTGCCGTCTTCGTGCTCTGGGTGTCCTTCGGCTGAGCCTCCTCAGGCCTTTGCTTTGACGCGGCCCAGCGGGTCGCCGAAGCGCTCGGTCATCACCGCCTCGAACAGGATGCCCTCCGCGGCGATCCAGCTGCCGGAGCGCAGGCGGAAGGCGTCGTGGCGCCACGGAGCCTCCGGCTCCTGGCCCTCGGCCAGCGCCTTGGCGCCGCTCATCACCGTCCGTCGGAAGCGGACGATCGCGGCATCGGTGGCCGTCAGGTTCTCGGTCGTGCGGTCGACGATGAAGCCCTGACTCTCCTGGATCATCGCGTCCTGCTCGGCGAGGCCGCGGACGCCGGTGTAGGTCCGGTCCTTCTGGTCGGCACGGTCGATCTGGTACTCGTTGCGCCGGTTGCGGAGCGGCACATAGTCCGGGCCGACCTCGCCGATGACCCCGTGGCCGCCCCGGAACTTGGCCCGCTCGGCGTCGGTGATCGGCCGCTCCGGGTTCCACACGTAGGTGTAGATCCAGCAGGACAGGTCGTCGATCGGCACGAAGGTGTAGCCGAAATAGTTCTCGCCCGGCAGGGTCGAGGGCGTCGTCGCGTGCGCCGGCAGCATGAACTGGGTCGTGCGCCAGTAGATGTCCTTCCCGTCCGCCCGGCGCGCGCCGCCGATCACGAAGCCGACGTCGTGCGGCAGGATCGAGAAACGCGGCATCGGATCGTCGCGGATCCACTTCAACCGCTTCTCGTCGGCCGGCACGTCCGGGCTCTCGTTCGACGGCACGCTGGGTGCGGGCATATGCAGGAACGAGAAGTGCGACGTGTCGAGCGCCCCCTCCATCGACTGCGCCCAATTGCACTCCTGCAGCTTCTTCGTGACGAACCGGTTCTCCGCCGGCAGCGTCGCGAACTCGAGCTGGGACAGTTCCGGCACCCGCTCCGGCCACCTCTCCGCCGGGCCCATCCATGCCCAGACGATCTCGCCGAACTCGCGCGTCGGATAGGCCGTGATCCGGATCCTGTCCTTGTAGGACGACCCCGGCGGCACGTTCGGCATGTCGACCGCCCTGCCCTCCGCGTCGAACTTCCAGCCGTGATAGACGCAGCGCAGGCCGCAGTCTTCGTTCCGGCCGTAATACAGGTCGGCACCCCGGTGCGGGCAGCGGCGGTCGACGAGGCCGACGCGGCCGCTGCTGTCGCGGAAGGCGACCAGATCCTCGCCCATCACCCGGACCCGGATCGGCGGCCCGTCCGCCTGCGGCAGTTCCTCGCTGAGGGCGACCGGCTGCCAGAAGCGCCGGAAATACTGTCCCATCGGAGTCTCCCGCCCGGTTAGGGTCAGGATCTCGTTGTCGGCCGCGGTGAGCACGGGCGTTTCCCTTGGTCGTCTTCTGAAACTGATTCACGAGTGCCGGTCCGTCGGTCGGACCGACCCGCATACCCTCAGGCGGCCGCTTTCGCGGCTCCCGTCTTGGCGGCGGCCCTGATCATGTCGGCGCCCTTTTCGCCGATCATGATCGCCGCCGCGTTCGTGTTGCCGGAAACCAGCGTCGGCATGATCGACGCGTCGACGACGCGCAGGCCGTCGATGCCGTGCACGCGCAGCTGGTCGTCGACGACCGCCATCGGGTCGCTGCCCATCTTGCAGGTGCCGATCGGGTGATAGACCGTCTGGCCGTTGATCCGCGCCCAGTCCAGCCAGTCCGCGTCGCTCTGGCATGCGGGGCCGGGGTTCATCTCGAAGGCGCGGTACTTGTCCATGCGCGGATTGTCGATGATCCGGCGCGCGATCTTCATGCCGGCGATCAAGGTGTCGCGATCCCCCTCCTCCGCGAGGAAGTTCGGCCGGATCGCCGGGGCCGCGAGGGGATCGGCCGACTTGACGTGGATGCTGCCTTTGGATTCTGGGCGGAGCTGACAGACCGCGACGGTCATGCCCGGCTCGCGATCCAGCTTCCGGTCGGCCGCCGTCGCGTAGCTGGCATGGGCGAAGTGGTACTGGATGTCCGGGCTGGCCAGTTCCGGCCGCGTCTTCACGAAGCCGTACACGATGCCGGCGGTGAAGGTCAGGATGCCGCGGCCGGTGGTGTAGTATTTCACCAGCTCCTTCAGGAAGTTCACGCCCCGCGTCTGCTCGTTCAGCGTGATCGGCAGCTTCACGCGCCAGTTCATCCGGGTCGCGTAGTGATCGCGATAGTTCTCGCCCACACCGGCCAGCGCGTGCCGGACCTCGATGCCCAGCCCCTTGAGGCGCTCCGGCTGGCCGATGCCCGACAGTTCGAGGATCTGCGGCGACTGCACCGCGCCCGCGGCGAGCACGACCTCGCCGGCGCAGCGCGCCTCCCGCTTGGTGCCGTTCTGCACAAAGGCCACGCCGACGCAGCGCTTGCCCTCGAACAGCAGGCCCGTCGCCTGGGCGTTCGTCTCGACGTGCAGGTTGGGGCGGCTGCGCGCCGGCTCCAGGAACGCCTTGGCGGTCGACCAGCGCTTGCCGTCCTTCTGGGTGCACTGATAGTAGCCGAAGCCTTCCTGGTCGCCGTTGTTGTAGTCGGGATTGCGCTTCCACCCCTCGCCCTCGCCGGCGTCGATGAAGGCGTCCAGCAGTTCGTGGCGCTCGTACATCTCCACCACGTTCAGCGCACCGCTCTTGCCACGCGTGTCGTCGCTCTGCCCCTCGTAATGCTCCGACTTGCGGAAGTAGGGCAGCACCGATTCCCAGGACCAGCCGCGATTGCCCAGCTGCGACCAGGTGTCGTAGTCCAGCGATTGGCCGCGCACGTAGAGCATGCCGTTGATCGAACTCGACCCGCCCAGGGTCTTGCCGCGCGGGATGGGGATCGAACGGCCCTTCACATTGTCCTCGGGCTCGGTGGCGAAGCACCAGTTGTAGCCCTTGTGGTTCAGCAGCTTGGAGAAGCCGACCGGCATGTGGATCCACATGCTGTCGTCCTTGCCGCCGGCCTCGAGCAGCAGGACCCGCATGGAGGGATCCTCGCTGAGGCGCGCGGCGAGCACGCAGCCGGCCGAGCCGGCGCCGACGACGATATAGTCATAGGTGGAGGACTGGTCGGCCATCTTGGAACTCCCACAGCAGGCAGGTGCCTTGGTGCACCTTTGCGCGGAAGCATAGACCGGAAGATCGGCGGAGTGGGAGAGGCCCCCGCGCGGCTGCTTGCTCCCGGCGCTACTCCAGTTCGATGGGTACGCCCGGCTGTTGCTTCGCCGTGCGGATGACCGGAAAGGTCGTGACGCGCACCACCCCGGCGGAGGATGTCAGCTTCGTCGTGATCTGGTTCTCGTGCGCCGTGCTGTGCGCGACCAGCTTCAGCAGGAAGTCGCCGCCGCCGCGCACCATGTGGCATTCGCGGACTTCGGGCCATTCCTGGACCATCGCCTCGAACGAGGACAGCCGCTCCATCGACTGGCTGTCCAGGCCGACGATGGCGAAGAACACCGCCTCGTATCCCAGCTTCTCCGGGTCGAGGTCCGCGTGGTAACCGCGGATATACCCCGCCTCCTCCAGCGCCCGCACCCGCCGCAGACACGGCGGCGCCGAGATCCCGGCATTCGCCGCCAGGTCGACGTTGGTCATGCGCCCGTCCGCCTGCAGGTCGTGCAGGATCCGCCGGTCGATCCGGTCCAGCTTGACGCGCGCCATTGGTCCTGTCCCCTCACCCCGATTTTGTAAGGATATTACACGAATCGCTTCGCCATGCATGGCGAACCTGACGCGGACGGCCCTACCGGCCCCTCGGATCGGCGGATAGCATCGGCACCGGAACCGCGTGTCAGGAGATGCGAATGAACGGATGTGCGCTGATGCGCAGGATCATGGGCGACAGCCTGATGACGGCAACGGCAGGGCTGGCCCTGATCCTCGGCACCGTCTCGCTGGTCGGCGGGACCCTGGCCTGGCTGCTCTACTGAGAGGCCGACGCGGATCGAAGGCCCGGCGCCCTCGGCCCGACGGCGGTCCTGGCTGCCCCTAGGCGGCAGACGAGCCCGCTTTCTCTGTCGCTATACAGTCCGCGGGGCATCGGAGATGCCAGGTCAACCCCTCGGGCGCATAATCCACTTCCACCACGCCACCGAAGGTAGTGCTCGTCATCCTGTCGATGACAATCGAACCGAAGCCAAGAGACTCGGGCTTTTTTACCGGAGGACCATCTCGTTCGATCCAGGAGACGACGAACTCCTGCTCGTTGGACGCATTAGTCTGAAGACGCCAGCTAATATCGACCTTTCCGGCGTCGTTCGAAAGGGCTCCATGCTTCCCCGCATTCGTCGCCAACTCATGGACGGCCATACCGAGTGCTTGTGCAGCATCCGCCTTGATCTTCAGTCTTGGACCCGAAAGCCGTATGCGGCGGTCTATCAGATCCTCCATATGGGCCAGTTGCGACCGCACGAGAGCGCCGAGATGCACCCCCGACCACCTGTTGTGGACCAGCATGTCCTGGGCAGCCGCGAGTGCCTGGACTCTCGCCGTGAACCGATCCAGGAAATCGTCCGGCCGAGTTAGCATCGTTTGACGCGCGATGGCTTGCGTCAGCGACAGCACGTTCTTGAACCGGTGGTTGACCTCCTGCATGAGCAGATGGTTCTGCTCGAGTGCCTGAATTCGGTCGGTCACATCATAGTTTACCCCGATCATGCGCGCCGGCTCGCCGTCCAGTTCCTCGATGACGCGCCCCTTCCCAACAACGGCTCTCACCTCCCCATCCGTTCGGACAACCCGAAAAACCTCGTCAAAGGTGGTCCGTGAGACTATAGCCTCGTCGAAACACGCGCGTAGCCTGTGCTCATCCTCGGGATGAACGTGCCGGAAAAACAGTTCGTCCGAGGCAGGATCAGCCTCCTTCAGGCCAAGTAAATTATAGAGACCACCTGACCATACGGATCGTCTTGCTCTCAAATCGAGATCCCACGCGTAGATATCTGCTACTTCGTAGGCAAGTTGTAGCCGCGCTGCGCTCTCTCGCAGATCCGCTTCGGTTTTCAACTGGTTCTGACGCAACTCGGTGATGTCGATGTTGATTCCCCGCATGCGTCGCACGGCGCCGTTTTCGAAGCGCTCGATCAAACCTCGATCATGGACAACCCGGACTTCACCGTCGGGTCGGATAATTCGGAATTCGTGCTCGTAGGCGTCGCCTTCTCCCATGAAGCTGGACGTCTCGGCTTCGACGCGCGTCCGGTCCTCCGGATGCACCCGATCGCTGAAGCCTCGCTCCGTATCGGGTGCCCGATCGACGCCGTAGATGGCCATCAACTCCGGCGACCACACGAGGCGATCTTCGTCGACCAGCCACTCGTATGTCCCGATGCCCTTGAAGCCAGACAGGGCCGGAGAGAGAGACGGTGCCTCTGCTTTGCCAAGGCAGTCGTCTGGATAGTCGTTGGACATGGCGGCCGCTCCGCATCGCAAGGATGACACAATCATCAGCGCGAGGCTGAAAACTGCAACCGTACCCAGCCAATAATCATTCTCGTCGTGAGGCTCATTTAAGGTTCACGGCCGCGGCCCGGCAACCCTAAAACAACGCTGCCGCCCGGCCGCAATCCGTCTGGCAAACACCCGCCGCCCCTCGGCCCGTCGGGTCACGGGGATGTGCACCGCGAACGCCCAAAACGACTGAACCCCGCACCTTGCAGGAAGGTGCGGGGTTCGCCGCGAAAGCCGTTGCTAACCCAAAGGCCTAAAAAGAAAGTGGTGCGGTCGAGAAGACTCGAACTTCCACGAGGTTTCCCCCACAGCGACCTCAACGCTGCGCGTCTACCAATTCCGCCACGACCGCATTCAAATCCCCGGCAGGCCGGGGTGAGCGCGGGAGATAGCAAATTGCGCACGGCCGATCAAGGACGGCTTCTCGTCCGGACCGGTCTGCGCGTCACAACGCCGCTCGACGGCATCAGGGAGCAAGCATGACGTTCGAAACCATCGACTACGCCGTCTCCGACCGGGTCGCGGAGATCACCATGCACCGCGCGCCGGTGAACGCGATCAACCACCAGCTGACCGAGGAGATCAACGCGGCCTATCGGCTGGCGAAGGACGACCCCGGCGTGCGCGCCGTGATCCTGACCAGCGCCTTCGACAACGCCTTCAGCGCCGGCATGGATCTCGCGATGATTCGCGGCGGCAGCGGCCTCGACCTCCGGCGCTTCCTGGAGAAGCTCTATTTCGAGATGCACGACCTACAGTACCGCATGGGCAAGCCGACGATCGCCGCCCTGACCGGCCCGGCCCGCGCCGCGGGTGTCACCCTGGCGGTGTCCTGCGACGTGCTGATCGCCAGCGAGACGGCCAGTCTCGGCTATCCCGAGATCGACGTGGGCGTCATCCCCGCCATGCATTTCGTCCACCTGCCCCGCCAGGTCGGGCGGCACAAGGCGTTCGAGCTGCTGTTCGGCGGCAAACCGATCTCGGCACACGAGGCCGAGAAGCACGGGCTGGTGAACCGCGTCGTGCCGCAGGCGAAGGTGAAGGAGGAGGCCCGCGCACTCGCCCGCGAGTTCGCGTCGAAGTCGCCGGTCGTCATGCGCCTCGCCCGCGATTCCTTCATGCGTGCGAACGATTTCGAATACCGCCGCGCGATCGAGAACGTCGTCGAGACGATCTGCAACATCATCGAGACGGACGACGCGCAGGAAGGGCTGGCCGCATTCAACGAGAAGCGGCCGCCTCGCTGGTAGGCCCTGCTCGCAGATATAGTCCCGCCGCCGGAGCGCTACTCGCAGGCCCGCAGCTTCAGGCTGCCGGGCAGGCGGGTTGCGGAGTCGCCGCAGGCGTCGTCCAGCTGGCTCTGCGACAGGCCGTCGGCGCCGGTGAGGTCGGCGCCCGGCAGGCGGGCGAGCCGCAGGTCGGCGTCGCCCAGCCTCGCCCCGCGCAGGTCCGCGCCGGCGAGGTCGGCCCGCTTCAGGTTGGCGCGCGAAAGATTGACGCCCTGTGCCTTCACGCCGCGCATGTTGGTGCGGTCGAGGTCGGCCCTGTTGAGGTTGGCCTTGGTGAGGATCGCGCCTTCGAGGTCCGACCGTTCGGCGTCCAGTTCCTCGGCGAAGACGCCGGCCAGACTGGCCCCGCGCAGGTTCGAGCGCTTCATTTCGGCCTGGCGCATGTCGGCCCCGTCGAAGACCGCATCCTCGAACACGCCCTTCTCCGCGTCGACCTCCCTGAAGTCGGCGCCGCCGAGCTTCGCCCCCGTGAGATCGGCCTTCTCGAGGTCGCTGCCGCGGAGTTCGGCACCGGAGAGGTCCGCACCCTGGAGGTTGGTCCGTTCGAAGCTCGCCCTGCGCAGGTCGGCCCCGCGGAGGCTCGCGCCGGCGAAATTTGACCCTTTGAGCTCGGCCTCGCGCAGGTTCGCCTTGTCGAGCTTCGCGCCCTCGAGGTCCTTGTCGCGGAGCATTGCGCCGCGCAGGTCGCAGCCGCCGCACTGGCGCGAGGCGAGCAGCGCGTCCACCGACTTCTGGTCGGCGGCGACCGCCGGTTGGTGGCCGGTCCAGGCGGTACCCGCCAGGAGGATTGCAACCAGGAGGCGTGGCGCGTTCATGCGGAAACTCCCGCGAAGGTGTCGAGCAAAACGATGCGCCCGTTTGCGCGGTTCCCGCATCGCGTGAATTCGGCCCGGGCGCCGCTCAGGCGGTGGCGCCCAACTGGCGGGCGGCGTGCGCCGCGGGCCGCCGCCGCCACTGGGCGAAGACGACCAGCGCCAGGAGCAGCAGTCCCGGAATGTAGAACAGCTCCTTCGGCGGACGTTCGACGGGCATCTCGATCGCGACGATGCGCCAGTCGAAATCGATCCCCGCCGTCTCCGCCGGCCCGCCGAAGCCGACATCGTCCACGGTCACGATCGGTCCCTCCGCCAGGACGGCGAGGCCGGCGCGGTCCATCAGCACGTCCCCACCCGGCCCCGCCGCGGCCAGGGGCAGCAGCACGGTGCGCTTCACCTCGCGTCCGCCGATGGTTTCCCCCTCGACGACGAGCCGCAGCGCGGCGCCCTCGGGGGCGGCACGGACCACCTCCTCGAGCCGCGTCGGCTCCAGGCGCTGGAACGGCGGATCGACCATGTCGAGCCAGAAGCCCGGCCTGAACAGCGTGAACGCGACCAGCAGCAGCGCCGCCGATTCCCAGAGGCGGCTGCGCGCCAGGAAGTAGCCCTGCGTCCCCGCCGCGAACAGCAGCATCGCCACGGTGGCCGAGATGAACACGCCGATGGCCCCGACCCAGCCGACATTGATGAGCAGCAGGTCGGTGTTGAAGATGAACAGGAACGGCAGGATCACCGTCCGCAGCGAGTAGAAGAACGCGGTCGCACCGGTCTTCAGCGGGTCGCCGCGGGAGATCGCCGCCGCCGCGAAGGACGCCAGTCCGACCGGCGGCGTCACGTCGGCCATGATGCCGAAATAGAAGACGAACATGTGCACCGCGATCAGCGGCACGATCAGCCCGCCCTGCGCGGCGAGCTGCACGACGACGCCCGCCATCAGCGACGACACGACGATGTAGTTCGCC
>Ga0114915_1000757_pt1 | contig 14432 bp, 16 predicted proteins | sample MalvirAntarct_55_FD_87288 | JGI IMG/M metagenome (GOLD analysis project Ga0114915, IMG submission 87288) | Marine viral communities from the Global Malaspina Expedition - Malaspina viral metaG Antarct_55 | ecosystem: Environmental > Aquatic > Marine > Oceanic | place: South Georgia Island...
GGGCCGGCCGCGGCGGCGGCGAACAGGCCGTTGACCTCCTCCACCGTGGTCGGGCGCTGCATCTCGAACACGCAATCGGTCAGGGAGGCGTTCAGCAGCGGCACGCGCACCGCATGTCCGTTCAGCCGTCCCTTCAGTTCGGGATAGATCAGCGTGATCGCAGTCGCTGACCCGGTCGTCGTCGGGATCAGCGCGTTGAGCGCCGAGCGGGCACGGCGCAGGTCCTTGTGCGGCCGGTCGACGATTACCTGGCTGTTGGTGACGTTGTGCAGCGTCGTGATCGACCCGTGGACGATGCCGATCGCCTCGTGCAGCACCTTCACGACGGGTGCGAGGCAGTTGGTCGTGCAGCTCGCCGCCGTGACCAGATGATGCTCCGTGGGATCGTAGAGATCGTGGTTGACCCCGTAGACGAGGTTCAGCGCCGGCGCCTCCTTGACCGGTGCCGAGACGACCACCTTGGCCACGCCCGCATCGTAGTAAGGCTGCAGCTTGGCCGGCGTCTTGAAGACGCCGGTGCAGTCGACGACCAGGTCGACCCCGAGTGCGGCCAGCGGCAGCTCCTCGATGCGCTTCTGCGTCGTCAGTCGGATCCGGCGGTCGCCGATCGTCACCGCCTCCTCGTCGTGCCCGATCCGCCGCTCCCACCGCCCATGAACGGTGTCGAACTCCAGCAGGTGGGCGTGTACCGCCGGCCCTCCGGCTGCGTCGTTCAGCAGCACGATGTCGTCGCCGTGGCCCGCGTCGAAGAGGGCGCGCACGAGCAGCTTTCCCATGCGGCCCAGGCCGTTGATCGCAATTCTCGCCATGTGCGGTCCTGTCGGTTTAGGGCGGTCAGCGCGCGGCGGTGGCCGGCGCGCCGGACTCCAGGGCGATGCGGTCGATCTGCTTCTGCAGGGACATCCGGTCGAGCGTCTCGAAGGGCAGGGCGGCGAAGGCCGAGATGCGGTGGCGGAGCATCCGGAACGCGTCGTTGAACGCCAGCGCCTTCTCGGCGTCGGTGCCCTCCACCTTGACCGGGTCGGGCACGCCCCAATGGCCGGTCATCGGCTGCCCCGGCCAGGGCGGACAGTCCTCGTTGGCAGACCGGTCGCAGACGGTGAATACGAAGTCCATGGGCGGCGCGCCGGGCGCCTGGAACTCCGCGACGTGCTTCGACCGCAGGCCCGAGACGTCGTAGCCGTTGCGCCGGAGCAGTTCCACCGCGCGCGGATTGAGCTCCGAATAGGCGTGCGTTCCGGCCGAGAACGCCCGGAACTTGCCGTCGGAGATCCGGTTCAGGATCGCCTCGGCGAAGATCGAACGGGCGGAATTGCCAGTGCAGATGAAGAGCACGTTGAGCTGTCTGTCCGGTACCATCGCTTGGGCACTCCCCGGCAGGTTCAGGTTGGCGGCACGGTTGTAGAGCGGTGCGCAGACGTCGGGCCGGCCCTGGCAGCAGTCGCCGGCGAGATAGTCGATCAGTGCGCCCGCCCCCTGGACGTTCAGTCGATAGAGCAGCGAGCGGCCCTGGCGCTGGCGCTCGATCAGGCCGGTCCTGGTCAGGATGTCGACATGCACAGACAGGGTGTTGGGGGCCACCCCGACGGCCTCGGCGATCTCGGTGGCGGGGACCCCGCCGGGGGCGCGGCGCGACAGCAGTCGGAAGACCGACAGCCGGGTCGGATGCCCGAGGGCGGAGAGGGTCGCTGCGAAGCCTTCGTGTTCCATAATTCATTGATACATGAATTATGGAATTCATGGAAGACGCAAAACGACCGCACGGCCGCATCGCTTCGGCGGCGGTCGGGCCGGCTCTCTCGTCTGCGGGTGGGGTCGACCGGTACTCCAGCCTACGGCGCGGGCGCGCCGGCTTCGCTCCGGAAGGCGATCGGGAACAGCATCAGCACGAGGACCGTGTTGAGGGCGGCCGCCACGGCGAGGGCGAGCAGCGTCCCGCCCGATCCGAACGCCTCGATCAGCAATGCGCCGACCATCGGCGACGCCGCCTGGGCGACCAGTGTCGGCAGGGAGAGCTTGCCCATCAGGATCGCGTAGCCCTCGCGGCCGAAGAGGGCGAGCGGCACGGTGCCGCGCGCGATCGAGCGGATGCCGCTGCCGGCGCCGTAGAGCACGATGCCCGCCGCGGCTATGCCCGGGGCGCCGATCAGCATGAAGATGCCGACCAGCACCAGCAGCGTCGACACCAGCAGGCTCCAGATCGGGTGTCGGTTGCGGCCGAAGGCGGCCTCCAGGATACGGGCGCCGACCTGCGCCGGCCCGAGCAGCGTGCCGAGTGCCACCGCCGCTGCCAGCGTCAGGCCCTGCGCCTGCAGCAGGGTCAGCAGGTGCACGGCGAGCACGGTCATGATCATCGCGGCGAGGGTGAAGCCGGCCGCCAGCAGCACGAAGGCGACCCGTTGGTCCGGCCGCACGCGCCCGCGCTCCGGCGCGGCGCTGCCGTCGGCGCGCGGCGCCTCGTCCACGCGCCGCGCCTCGCGCGGCATGCCGAACCAGTAGAGCGGCAGCAGCACCGCGAGTGCTATGGCGGCATAGGTCAGGCAGGTGCCGCGCCACCCGACGGTCTCGACCAGGAAGGCGCTGAACGGCCAGCAGACGGTGCTGGCGAAGCCGCCATACAGCGTCACCATCGTGATGGCGGCGCGCGCGTCCGTGCCGTAGATGCGCCCGAGCGCCGAGAAGGCGGGGTCGTACAGGCCCATCCCCATGCCGACGCCGATGACGATCCACCCGACGACGAACACCGGCAGCGACGGCGCCAGCCCCAGCGTCAGCAGGCCGCCGGCGAGCAGCAGCGCACTGCCGGAGAGCACCGGCCGGCCGCCATGGCGGTCGATCAGGTGGCCGACGCGCGGCGAGACGAGGCCGGAGATCAGCAGGCCGATCGACAGGGCGCCGACCACCCATCCCGCCGGCCAGCCGGTATCCGCGACGATCGGCCCGGCCAGGACGGCCGTCAGATAATAGGTCGAGCCCCAGGCGATGATCTGCCCGCAGCCGAGAGCGGTGACGACGACGGCGCGGCGCCTGCCGCCGGTTTTTCCGCCCGTACGCGCGTTCGGCATCCGCCTAGCGTCCCGTCGCGCGCTGCGGCGCGATCGCGATCGCCGAGAGGTCCTGCCCGGTCGGTGCACGGTCCGCCGCCACGCGCTCGGAATAGCGGTCGGTCAGCGTCGCGACGTGCGGCCGGGTGAGGACGGTGAAGCGCATCAATTCCTCCACCACGTCGACGATGCGCTCGTAATACGCGGAGGGACGCATGCGGCCGTCCGCGTCGAACGCGTCATAGGCCTTCGCCACGCTCGATTGGTTGGGCATGGTGAGCATGCGCATCCAGCGGCCGAGCAGGCGCAGCGTGTTCACCGCGTTGAACGACTGCGATCCGCCCGAGACCTGCATGACCGCCAGCGTCCGGCCCTGGGTGGGCCGGATGCCGCCGATGCTGAGGGGCAGATGGTCGATCTGTGTCTTCATCACGCCGGTGATCTGACCATGCCGTTCCGGGCTGCACCAGATCTGCCCTTCCGACCAGATCGAGAGCGCCCGCAGTTCGGCCACCGCCGGATGGTCGTCGCCGGGGATCTGTCCCGGCAGCGGCAGGTCGGAGGGATCGAAGATGCGCGGCTCGCCGCCGAAGAATCGCACGAGCCGCGCCGCCTCCTCGACGACCAAGCGCGAATAGGAGCGCTCGCGCAGGGAGCCGTAGAGCAGCAGGATCCGCGGCGGATGCGACAGCGGGCCCAGCCCTGTACCCGGTGGCACGGACGCATGGCGGCGGTCGAGGGCCGGCAGCCGGTCGGGGTCGGGCAGGGGGCGCAGGCGGGTGATGCGATCGGCGGCGTCTACAGCCACGGCCGGTTCCTTCATGCGTTCAGGGGCGCGGGACCGCCGCACGGGGCGCGTTCGCCCTGGCAGCAGTTCTCCGTGAGAAAGGCGAGCAGGCCGTTCATCGCTTCGTACTCCGCGACATAGATCAGCGACCGCCCCTCGCGTCGGAACGTCACCAGTCCGGCATGCTTCAACTGGTTCAGATGGAAGGAGAGGGTGGCCGACGGCAGGGCGAGCCGCTCGGCGATCAGGCCGGCCGGCATCCCGCCGCCGCCCGCCCGGATCAGCAGGCGGAAGATGTCGAGCCTGGTGCCCTTGGCGAGCGCCGCCAGCGCGGCTATGGCCGTCCTCTTCTCCATATCTCCACAATAATGGAAATAAGTGGCCAGGAAAAGTCCGACGCACGGTTCGAAAGTCGATCCGGCGCCGGAAGGATGGCCTTGGAGGAGGGATGCGCGCCGCACCGGGCTGCCGTCCGCTGGGGGCCGTTGCCGGCAGGCCCTTGCACCGCCGTTGCCGGCGGGCGCGGCGCGACGCGCATCTTGCCCTGTAAACGCGCCCTCCAGCCGTCTATTCCAGACAATCGCGCGTAGCCGCCAATTTTCTCCCGGCCCCGCCGAGGCATCGGCCGGCAGTGCCCTTTCGTCGCAAGGGCGCGGCGTGGGTTGGCAGGAGACCCTGGTAGTCTAAGCTCACCGTCACGCTGCACGCGGTACGGAGCCAGCCCATGGAGCTCGATCCTCTCCTCCTCGCGCGGATCCAGTTCGCCTTCACCATCTCCTTCCACATCCTCTTCCCGTCCTTCACGATCGGGCTGGCGAGTTTCCTCGCGGTGCTGGAGGCGCAGTGGCTGCGCACCGGCAACGACACCTACATCCGGCTCTACCGCTTCTGGGTGAAGCTCTTCGCCGTGTCGTTCGGCATGGGGGTCGTGTCGGGCATCGTGATGAGCTACCAGTTCGGCACGAACTGGAGCCGCTTCTCCGACGCCTCCGGCAACGTGCTCGGGCCGCTGCTGGGATACGAGGTTCTGACCGCCTTCTTCCTCGAGGCGACGTTCCTCGGGATCATGCTGTTCGGTGCCGGCCGCGTCAGCCGCGGGCTGCATTTCTTCTCCACCTGCGCCGTGGCGGTCGGAACCCTGGTCTCGACCTTCTGGATCATGTCGGCGAACAGCTGGATGCAGACGCCGGCCGGCCACGAGTTGCGCGACGGCATATTCTATGCGGTGGACTGGTGGGCGGTGGTGTTCAACCCGTCCTTCCCGATCCGCCTCGCGCACATGGTCTCCGCCGCCTACCTCACCACCTGCTTCGTCATCGGCGGCGTCGCCGCCTGGTACCTGCTGCGTGGCCGGCACATCGCCGAATCGCGGATCATGCTCGGCATGGCGGTGGGATTCGCGGCGGTCTTCGCGCCGCTTCAGGTCGTGATCGGCGACATGACCGGCCTCAAGATGCTGGAGTATCAGCCGGCGAAGGTGGCCGCCATGGAGGGCCACTGGGAGACCGGGCGCGGCGTCCCCTTCATCCTGTTCGGCTGGCCGGACGAGGCGCGGGAGGAGACCCGTTTCGCGGTGAAGATCCCTTATGCCACCAGCCTCGTGCTGACCCACGATCTCGACGGCGAGGTGCAGGGCCTGAAGGACTGGCCGGCCGACGAACGGCCGCCGGTCGCCATCGTCTTCTGGTCTTTCCGCGTCATGGTCGGCATCGGCTTCGCCATGTTGTTCGCCGGGCTCTACGGCCTCTGGCTGCTGTGGCGCCGGCGGCTCTACGATACGCGCTGGTTCAAGCGGTTCTGGATGCTGATGACGCCCTCCGGGTTCGTTGCGGTGCTCTCGGGCTGGTTCGTCGCCGAGGTCGGCCGCCAGCCCTACATCATCCACGGGCTCATGCGGACGGCCGACGCGTCCTCGCCGGTGCCGGGCACCAGCATCGGCTTCTCGCTGGCGCTCTTCGTCGTGTCCTATCTCGCGATCTTCGGCGCCGGCACCTGGTACATGCTGCGGATGATCTCGATCGGCCCGGCGGCACCGACGCCGGAGGACTTCTCGCGGCCGATCCCCGGCACGCCCATGCGGCCACTGTCGCATCCGACCGAACGCATCGAGCCGGCCGAATAAGGGGAGGGACGTCATGGAACTCGACCTGCCGCTGATCTGGGCCGGGGTTATCGCCTTCGCCGTCTGCATGTACGTGCTCATGGACGGCTTCGACCTCGGCATCGGCATCCTGTTCCAGACGGTGCCGACCGACGATGAGCGCGACATCATGATGAACTCGGTGGCGCCGGTCTGGGACGGCAACGAGACGTGGCTGGTGCTCGGCGGCGGCGGGCTGCTCGGCGTCTATCCGCTCGCCTACGCCACGCTGCTGCCCGCCCTCTATCTGCCGATCATCGTGATGCTGGTGGCGCTGGTCTTCCGCGGCGTCGCCTTCGAGTTCCGCTTCAAGGCGATCCGCGGCAAGTTCATCTGGAACTGGTCCTTCTGCCTGGGCTCGCTGGTCGCCGCCTTCTCCCAGGGCGTCGTGCTGGGGGCGTTCGTTCAGGGGTTCGAGGTCGTCGACCGTTCCTATGCGGGCGGTCCCTTCGACTGGCTGACGCCGTTCAGTATCCTGGTCGGCTTCGGCGTGACCGCCGGCTACGCCCTGCTCGGCTCGACCTGGCTGATCATGAAGACGGACGGGCCGCTGCAGCGCTGGGCCTACAAGGTGTCGATGCCGCTGCTGATCGCCGTGCTCGGCTTCATGGTGGCGGTCAGCCTGTGGGTGCCGCTGCTCGATGCGGATATCGGCCGGCGCTGGTTCTCCTGGCCGAACATCCTCTACCTCTCGCCGGTGCCGATCCTGGTCGTGCTCGCGACCGTCTGGCTGGTGCGCGCCCTGCTCACCGACCGCGAGCGGCTGCCGTTCCTGCTGACGCTGTTCCTGTTCCTGCTCGGCTATGCGGGTCTCGCGATCAGCCTGTTCCCCAACATCGTGCCGCCCGACATCACGATCTGGGACGCCGCGTCGCCGCCCGAGACGCAGCTCTTCATGCTGGTCGGCGTGGCGATCATGATGCCCTTCGTGCTGGGCTACACCGCCTATGCCTACTGGGTGTTCCGCGGCAAGGTCGATCCGCACGCCGGCTATCACTGAGGTTCGTTCGAGAAGGGGCGGCTGGCTCGACCTGTGCATGATTCCGGCGAACAGGAGGATGCCATGACAGCCAGTGCCCCTTCCGCCGCATCGGAGACGCCGGCGAACGCCATTCCCGTGATCGACCTCGGCCCGTATCTCGCGGGCGAGGCGGGTGCCCTGGAGCGCACCGCGGCCGACCTGAAATACGCCCTGACCGATGTCGGCTTCTACTTCGTCGTGAACCACGGCGTGCCGCAGGCGCTGATCGACGCCGCCTTCGCCGCCGCCGCGGCCTTCCATGCCCAGCCGCTCGAAGCGAAGATGCGGATGAAGTTCAACGAGTTCGCCGTCGGCTACCTGCCGATGCGCGGCGACACGCTGCGCACGTCGGAGATCAACCGGAACACCAAGGGCAACCTGAACGAGGCGCTGTTCATCAAGCGCGACCTGCCGCCCGACCATCCCGACGTGCTGGCGGGCAAGCCCTTCCGCCCGGCGAACCAGTGGCCCGATCCGGCCGACATGCCGGACTTCCGCCCCACCGTGGCGGCCTATTGCGACGCGCTGGAGCGGCTCGCCATGTCGCTGCTGCCGCGCTACGCGACGGTGCTGGGCATGCCGGCCGACTTCTTCGACGGACCCTTCCGCGACCCGCAGTTCAACCTGCGCATGACCCACTATCCGCGCCAGGACGTCGTCGAGGAGGGCGAGTTCGGCATCGCCCCGCATGTCGACAGCAGCTTCATGACGCTGCTCGCCCAGAACGAGATCCCCGGCCTCTCCATCCGCACCCGCGACGGCGAGTGGATCGACGCCCCGTCCATCCCGGGCAGCTTCATCGTCAACGGCGGCGAGATGCTGCGCCGCTGGTCGAACGACCGCCTGCTCGCGACGCCGCACCGCGTCATCAACCGCTCCGGCCGCGAGCGCTACGCCATCCCCTTCTTCTTCGACTGCAACATCGACTGGCCCATCACCGCCGTCCCCACCACCGTCGACGCCGACCATCCGCCGAAGTTCGAGCCGACGACCTATCTCCAGTACATGACCTGGTACAAAAACCGGAACTACGACGTGCTGAAGCCGGCAGGGTCGAAGGAGTCGGCCGAGGCATAGCCTAGGCACTCCTGCCGAGCGTCCCCATCTCTTCGGGTCGATACATCCATCCGAAGACCCGGCCGGCGTGGCCGTGCGGGAAGGGGCCGGCGCCGGCGCATGAACCTGTTCGACCAGGCACTGGACATCGGCCGCGGCTTGACCGAGCGCCGGGTGAGGCTCGGCGTGACCGGGTTGAGCGATGCCGGCAAGACCGTCTTCATCACCAGCCTGGTGCACGGCCTGCTGCATCCGGCGCGCATGACGCGTCTCGGCGTCGTCGGCGAGGAGCGGCTCGACGTGGCGGTGCTGCGGCCGCAGCCGTCCCAGGACCTGCCGCGCTTCCCCTACGAGGCCTGCGTTGCGCAGCTGACCGGGCACGCCGCGACCGGCGATGGCAAGCCGGCCTGGCCGGAGAGCACCCGGTCGATCGCCGAGCTGCGCGTCTCGATCCGCTACCGGCCGACCGGGCTCGTCTCGGCCTTCGGCGACCGGCTGCTGCATCTCGACCTGTTCGACTATCCGGGCGAGTGGCTGCTCGACCTGACCCTGCTGGACCGCGCCTTCGCCGAGTGGTCGGCCGGAGCGCTGGCCCTGGCGCGCCAGCCGGCGGCCGATGCGTTCGCCGCACCCTGGCTGGAACATCTCGACACGCTCGACCCCGATGCGCCCGATCCCGCCGCGGAGACGGCGGCGCTGGAGGCGGCCGGCCGCTTCACCGCCTATCTGCGCGCCCGCCGTGCGGCGGAGGGCAGGGCGACGCTGCTGGGGCCCGGCCGCTTCCTGCTGCCGGGCGAGCTGGAAGGCTCGCCGCTGCTGACCTTCTGCCCGCTGCCCCCCGAGGCGCCGGGCGTGAAGACCGCGCGCAACTCCCTCCGCGCGCTGATGGAGGAGCGCTACCGCGCCTATCGCAGCCATGTGGTGAAGGCCTTCCACGAGCGCCATTTCGCGCGCCTCGACCGGCAGGTCGTGCTCGTCGACCTGGGCGCGCACATGAGCGCCGGCGGCCGGCCGCTCGCCGAGGTGTCGCAGTCGCTCGACGCGGTGCTGAAGGCGCTGGCGATCGGCGGCTCCGGCTGGCTGCCGCGCTGGATCAGCCCGCGCATCGACCGTGTCCTGTTCGCCGCCAGCAAGGCCGACCACCTGCCGTCGGACCAGCACCCGGCGATGGAGGACCTGCTGCGCCGCAGCCTTGGCGAGAGCATCCGCCGGACCGCCTATCGCGGCGCCGAACTCGACGTGATCAGCCTCGCCGCCCTGCGCGCGACGCGCGAGGTCCTGTCGAAGGACGAGGATCGGCGCTACGTCGCAGGCCGTCCCATGGAATCGTCGGGGGATGCGCCGCGCGACGTGGCGCACTTTCCCGGCCGTCTCGATCCCGGACCCACCGACCGCGGCCCCTGGGGCGCGCGCGACAGTTTCCGCATCGCCCGCTTCCTGCCGCCGCCGGGCCTCGATCCCGCCGGACCATGGCCGCACCTGCGGCTCGACCGGGCGGTGGAGATGCTGATCGGCGACTGGCTGGCCTGAGGTCCCGCAGCCGCGCCGGACTAAGCCATCGTCGCCGGCGGCGGCGGCGGCCTTAAGCCCCGCCTTAACGTCCGGAGCCGCCGCCGCGGCGCAGGATGCACCCCTCGCAAGGGGGATCCACCGTGACCGAGTCCATTCATCCGGAGCATCCGGACCTCGTCCGGCTGCTCGACCTGTGGCGGCAGAAGCGCCCGGCCGGGGCACTTCCCGGCCGGGCCATGTTCGATCCGATCGAGCTGAAGTTCATGCTCGGTCACATACTGCTGATCGACCTCGCGGACGGCGGCCGCTTCCGCGTGCGCCTGCACGGCTCCCGCCTGGTCGACCAGATGCGGCACGACCATACCGGCCGCTTCCTCGACGAGTGGCCCTACCAGCCGGCCAAGAATGACCTACTCCAGGCCTGTGCGGCCGTGCTGGAGGGCCGGCGGCCGCATGTCGTCTCCGGCAAGTTCTCCGCGCCGGGGCCGGTGGCCTACGAGGCGCTCTGGCTGCCGCTCGCCGCCGACGGTCGCACGATCGACATGCTGATGTGCGGCAAGCAGTACGGGCACCGCCGGTGAGGGGCCACACGCGGTGAGGGGCGACACGCGGCGCCGCACTCCCATATAAGCGCGACGACCGTTCCGGCCCGCCGGCGCGGCCCTTCCGAAGCGCCGGGGACCGGCTGGCATGAACGACCGCGACGCGCCGCGCAGCCGGCCGCTCGACGAACTGGAACGCGACGCGGAGCCGGAACTGCCCGGCGTCGCCCTCGCCGCGCACACGCTGGACATCGAGGCGACCCGCCCGGCCGAGGAGGCCGACGTCACTGGCGTGCCCGATCCGGCCCTGCGCAAGCGGCGGCCCTGGGTGCGCTGGCTGATCGGCACCGGACTGGGCCTCGCCGTCACCGGCGCCACCGCCTGGGCGCTGGAGGGGCTGGTGACCGCGGCGCTGGCCGACGGCGCCTGGCCGGCCTGGCTGATCGTCGGCGGCATCGCCGCCCTGGTGCTGGGGGTCGTGCTGGCCGCCGTGCGCGAGTGGCTGGCGCTGGAGAGCCTCGACGACCTGCGCGCCGCACGCCTCGCCGCCGCGCGCGCCGAGGAGACCGGCGGCGATCCGAAGGCGGCGGAGAAGGTCGTGGCGCGCCTGCGCCGCCTCTATCGTGGCCGGCCGGACCTGGAATGGGCCTGGGCGCGCGTCGACGAGCGCAAGGCGGGCCTCGACGGCGACGCGCTGCTGCACCTGGTCGACCGAGAGGTGATCGCACCCCTCGACCGCCGGGCCGAGGCGCTGGCCGTCGCCGCCGTGCGCCGTGCCGCCGCGATCACCGCGGTCAGCCCCTTCGCCTTCATGGACATGGCGGTCAGCACGGTGATCGTCGCCGCTCTGCTGCGCCGGATGGCTCGGCTCTATGGCGGCCGGCCCGGCTGGATCGCCACCCTGCGCCTGCTGCGCATGAGCCTGGGCGCAGTTCTGGCGAGCGGCGCCCTCGACATCGGCGACGACACGATCGGTGCGGCACTCGGCGCCGGGATCGCCAGCAAGCTCTCGCGGCGCGCCGGGATCGGCATCCTCAACGGGCTGCTGACCGCGCGCCTCGCCGTCGCCGCGATGAGCCTGATCCGCCCCTTCCCCGCGCGCCGCCGGCCGCCGTCGGCGCGCGGGCTGGCGCTGCGGGCACTGACGGATTTCGGCAAGGCGGAGGCGGCCGACCGCGGTTAGGCGGGGCGATCCGCGCCTGTCAGCGAAAACCCGAGGCGGCGCCGATCAGGAGCAGGCCGACGAGCAGCGCGGTCCAACTCAGCGCGTTGGCGTTCATGCCGAGCCATGTCCGCATCCATGCATAGCGCTTCGGTCGGCCGGTGTGTTCGTTCGCCATGATGAACTCCCTTGCCGGCAAAGTCGTTCTGCCCGTCAAATCGCCCCAGCGGAGGGGCGTATTTTCCGAGAAAAAGTAAAACGCTTGCCGGACCAACGGTAGATGGCGCCGCATTTCCGGATTGCCCGCTCGTTTTACCAGAGGAGGCGGCTTATATTTAAAGCCATGGTGTCCGGCTGTATTGGTACGCCGGCGCGCGCAACGCGCAGAGGAGTGCAGGGCATGGCGGCCAGGCTGCGGAGGAGGGGTCTGTTCCCTGCGATGATCGGCGTCGCCGGTCTGCTCGCGCTCTCGGGTGGTGCGGTTGCCGGCTCCTGGCGGTCGCCCGCGGCCGGCGCGGCAGGGCCCACGACGCCCGCCGATGCCGCCACGGCACAGGGCGCCCCCGCGGCCCCCGTGGCGGACGGTGTCTCCGGCGGTTCCGCCGGCTATTACGGTTCGGCCACGGGCAGCCCGGCGGAGCGCGCGGTACAGGCTCAGCGCGATGCCGATCGCAGGCGCGTCGAGGAAGCGCAGGACAGGTTCTACGCCGACGAGCAGGCGCGCGCGAAGGCGCGGTCACAGGGCTTCGACAGCAAGTCGACGGACTACTACCGGCGCCCTTGAGCGCCGTTCGGCCGATCATCCGCGGGCGATCGTTCGCGTTCGGTCCTCCACGGCCCGATCGCCCGCCGCTCTATCGAATCGCCGGTCCCCGTCCCGCACGACGGGCACGCAATCGCAGGAGCGCGCCATGACCCGCACGACGACGACACAGGTGACCTTCGCCAATCCCTTCCGGCTGCGCGGCCTCGACGCGGCGCTGCCGGCCGGGACCTACGAGGTCGAAACCGACGAGGAGCGGATCGAAGGCCCGTCTTCGCTCGCCTACCGGCGGGTACAGGCGATCATCCATCTGCGCGGCAATCCGGGCCAGCCGTCGTCGGACCGTAGCCTGACCGTCGAGCCGGCCGACCTGGACGCCGCCATCGCCCGCGACGCTGCGATGTCGCCGGCCCCGGTCGAGCATCTGGCCCGGGCGATGCACGCCGGCCCGACGGCGACGAACGGCCGGACCGCCGAGCGGCGCGACCTCGACCGTGCGGCGAACGAAGGCATGATCTACGGCCCGCACCTTCCGGCGGCGGCGTCCGGCAGCTTCGCCGCGGAGACGCCGGCGCCCGACGAGGCCGCCATCGCCGCCTACGGCATCACCCGCGTCCCCGCCGACCGGTTCCACTATCGCGACTGGCGCTACACCAGCCTGGACGACGCCGTCGCCCAGGCGAAACGCGACGCGGCCGGGCGGTGAGCCGCCCCCGCCCGCGTCACGTCGCACCGCGCTTCCCGAGGGCCGGGCAGGCGCCTCATCCGAACGCCATCGGCGCCGCCGCCAGCACCACATAGCGCGCGCACTTCGCCACCGCCACGATGGCGACGAAGCTGACCAGCGGCTCGCGCAGCGCCCCCGCCACCACGGTCAGCGGGTCGCCGATCACCGGCACCCAGCTCAGCAGCAGCGACCAGCGGCCGTATCGCCGGTACCACGCCGTCGCCCGCTCGATTTGCGCCGGGCTCGCCGGAAACCAGCGCCTGCCCCGGAACCGCTCGACCTGCCGCCCGATCGCCCAGTTGACCACCGACCCCAGCACGTTCCCCACGGTCGCCACCGCCACCAGCAGCACCGGCGGATAATCGGCCAGCACCATCCCGACCAGCACCGCCTCCGACTGCATCGGCAGCACGGTCGCGGCGAGGAAGGCGGACAGGAAGAGACCGGCGTAGGCGGGGAGGGTGGTCATTACGGCAGCCCGGTCCGGCGCAGACCTTGTGGAGCGTCTATCAGTTGCCGCGCTCCGCAGCACGCTCGATCAATGCACGCGCCAAGTCGCGGGAGGTATGGAAGACGGCGATGATCGTGACCGCTTGGTCGTCCGCTTCATAGACGATGACATAAGGGAGGGCGGCTATACCGAGTTCGCGGGTGCCCGGCAGGCGGCCGGGCCGGCCCAGTTCGGCGAACCGGCGGAGCCGCTCGGCTGCGGTCACTATGCCGCGATAGACACTCTCCGCCGCTGCGGGACTGTCCGCGGCGATGTAGTCGACGATTCCGTTCAGATCGCGGGCCGCAGGCTCCGCAAAGAGCAGCCGCTTCAGCGTGACCAGCCGTGTTTGGCGGCGATCCCCGCGAAGACGTCGTCGGCCGGTATGGTGCGGCCCTCACGCGCCGCCTCGATCCCCTCCCTGATCCGCTCGATCTGCCAAGTGTTCGCGGTCAGATACTGCTCGATGGCTTGGTTGACGACATCGTCGCGGGAACTGTCCATGGCGGCGGCCAGGGCATCGATCTCCGCCACCTTTGCAGCGGGGATCGTGATGGGCTCGCTCGATGACTGCCGGGCCAAGTGCAATCTCCTTTGAACGGACATCATCATATGGCACCGCGGACGCGTGGGAAGCGGTCTCAAATCCCACGCGTCTTGCGACCGCCATCACCCCGGATTCGCCCCCACCCACGCCAGCACAAGCTCCGTCACCCGCTCGGGCATCTGGTTCGGCGTGTAGTGGCTACCCCCCGGCAGCACCTCGAACCGGTACGGGGCGGCGATGAAGTCCTTGGTGCCTTCGGCGGCCATGCGGCCGACCGTGTCGTCGGCGTCGCCCCAGGCGAACAGGGTGGGGACGGCGATCGGGCCGAGCGGGTCGCGTTCGCCGCGGGCGCGGTACCAGGCCAGCGCCGCCTCGATCGCGGGCGGCGAGGCGAGGACGGCCATGTGGCGGGCGATCATCTCGGCCGGCACGCCGGACTTCTCCAGGCGGGTGCGCAGGATCGCGGCGTCGTCGGCGAGCAGCTTCGGCCCGGCGTCGTGCTCCAGGAAGGCCTTGTGGTGGCGCGAGCGCTGCGGCTGCTCGGGATCGTCGCGCATCGCCCGCGCGAAGGCGCCCGGATGCGGCCGCGAGAACATGGTGAGCGAGGCGAGCCGTTCCGGCCGGCGCCACGCCATCACCCA
>Ga0114915_1000759_pt1 | contig 14396 bp, 16 predicted proteins | sample MalvirAntarct_55_FD_87288 | JGI IMG/M metagenome (GOLD analysis project Ga0114915, IMG submission 87288) | Marine viral communities from the Global Malaspina Expedition - Malaspina viral metaG Antarct_55 | ecosystem: Environmental > Aquatic > Marine > Oceanic | place: South Georgia Island...
GATAACACCACCTCAAAATCTTTAAAGGTCTGGTTATTTAAAATAATTAAACTATGTTCCAAAAACTCAGCACCCCTACCACCGTAACCATAAGTTGGGATTGCGATAGAAAAAAATGGTTTATTTAGAGCGGCGTCTAATTTATTAATATTCATTGATAAATTTTTAGGTACGTGTGACGGTGAGTAAGATTTTTTAACTTTTCTAGTTTCCGAGGCTAGTTCGTAAATTGTTTTGGTTTCAGTACCGACATTATATAGACCACTTAAATTATCCATCACCATAGAAATGATAAGTTTTGATATATTAGGGCAATAGTCAAAATTACCAACCTGGTCAATCCAAGCATTATCATAAGGAAATGGTGTTGGTTTATGGGTACATCTACACAGAAGATAATTTTTTGAACTTAGTTGAACCAAACCATCACTTAACAATTTTGTGTAACCGTACCAATTATTACAATGGACGGGTACAGTATTTTCCGTGGCTTCAGAATCAGAATTAGAGTAAAGATAGTCGGTAGAAATATGGACTAACTTAATCTTCCAGGTATTACAAAAATCTATTAAGTTAGATACCCCTAGATAATTAACATCCCAATGAATATCCCTATTTTTATTATAGGTGTCCGTATTAGCGATACAATTAATTATTACATCATAATTACAATGTTGTATAGAACCAAACTCTACCTTAGTTAGTAGACTGTAGGTTTCTAAATCAGTAATATCAAAACCATCACCCTTTCTAGAAATACAATCCCAGTTGGTTTGTTTAACTATCTCTGAACCTAGTAGTCCATCACCTAATACTAAAACTCTTAGTTTTCCCATTTATCCACGAATATACTTTCTATATAATCAAATACTTCCTTTGTGTAATGTGGTGCAGCACCAACAAAAAATACTTTATCTAAAACCTTATTTGCGTTAGGGTAGTCATTTAAATCATCTAGATGTTTATATCCTGGATGCATTAATATGTTACCAGCAAAGTAATTCCTAGTTTGGATTTTATTCTCCTCTAGAAAAGAAATTAATTTATTTTTTAATACTTTATCGTCACAAATAAACGGTGTACCAAACCAACACGTGTCAGCTTTTGGTAACATAGAGACTCCCCTAATCCCAGACACATACTTTAGAAAAATAGCTTCAATGGTTTTCTTACTATATTTTCTATTGGTGTCTATCTCCTCAAACTTTTTTAATTGAACTAAACCAATAGACCCTTGTAGGTCCATAGGTTTTAAATTGTACCCCATATTAGTAAAAACGTATTTGTGGTCTATTATACCATCATAAGAATCTAACCAAGTGTCAAATCTCTTACCACAAGTACCACAAGATAGTAAGTTAGCAGACCCAACACAATAACAATCCCTACCCCACCAAGCAAAACTAGTAAATAGTTTTTTTAGAGGAGCTATGTTAGTACAGACAGCACCCCCTTCACCTGTGGATATGTGGTGAGCCGGATAAAAAGAAGAAGTCCAAGCTTCATAATACTCACTTAAATGTTTGCCATCCCATTTAGACCCTATACTATCACAACTATCACCTATTAATTTTATATTGTGTTTTTTACATAACTCACTTAAAAAATCCATATCAGGTACATTACCTAATACTGGTGATACAAATATAGCTTTGGTCCTAGGGGTTATCTTATCTTCTATCCTAGTAACATCAAAGTTCAAGGTATCATACTCGATATCGACAAATACTGGGGTTAAATTGTTTTGTACTATAACAGAGATAGTCGTCGGGAATCCAACAGGTGAAACAATAATCTCATCACCATCAACCCACCCAAAATACTTTTTAAGTGCTGACATTAGAACTAAATTAGCTGAACTACCAGAGTTTACCATTTGGACAAACTTAGCTCCAAACATCTTACCAAACCTACGTTCAAATTTATGGACATTTTCACCAGCAACAACCCACTTACCCTCTATAAAAGTTTTTATAGCTGCCATAATCTCCTCTTCATCCCAATAAGGGCCAGAATATAACACTTGACTCTTACCAGGAACAAATGCTTGGTTATATAGGTATTTTGGTTTGTTTTCTTTTAGATAACCTAAAAGGGATGGTAATATACTGTCTAGTTCTTTCATGTTTTTAATTTTTTATAAAGTTTTTTACGTTGTTATTTGTTTCCCAGTCTAACTCTAACCTTATTTTAGAGTTTTCCGCTATTGAACTTCCAGGCTCAATTCTTTTTTCACCATAAGATTTCTCACCCCCGAACATATCAGCTATTTGATTTACCGTATATGGTTCACCAGTGCCGACATTATAGATTTCACCTTTGAAGTTGTTCGTATGGGTAGCACATAATAAATTTGCTTGTATCACATCATCTACGTGTATAAAATCTCTTTTTTGTTCACCATCATTAACTATGTTAAGTGGTTGGTTTTGGTTTTGTTGTTCTTTAAAAATAGAAATGACACTTCTATACGCACCTGTATTCGACATTCGGTCACCATAAACATTAAAATACCTTAAACATACGGTGTCTAAACCATAGATATCCGAATATAATTTACAGTACTGCTCACCAACTAATTTGTGTAAAGCGTACGGACTTAAGGGGTTTATTGGGTGATTTTCATCTATAGGGGTGTATTTTGGGTTACCATATACCGAAGAACTACTACTAAAGATAAATCTTTTAACACCTGATTTTTTACTAACATTTAACATGTTGATAAGGGAATGTAGGTTATTGTTGTCTGTTGGGTTTTCTATTGAGTATTGTACTTGTGGTGTAGCCGCTAAATGAAACACAGTGTCAACACCCTCGAGTAAAGGACGGTCTTTTGAAAGGTCACATTTAATAAACGTTGCTTTTGGATTTATATTCTCTTTTTTACCAGTAGATAAATTATCTAATACTATAACCTCCAGGTTAGCTTTCACTAACATATTTACTAAATGAGAACCTATAAATCCAGCTCCTCCTGTAACTACCACTTTCTTCATTTTTTTAACTTTTTATAGGGTTCTTTATTTCTTATTTTTGTGGCCACGTCATTAACTAACCCCAAGTCAACCTTATGGTCGTTTAGTGGGTTAGTTTCGTTATATGTATACAATTGTTCGTTTACAAATAAATAATGTTCGTCAGTTGCCATTTCTAACATTGGGAACATAAAAGCTAAATCACCGGTCACTTTCCAATAATCACCATTTTCATCCTTCAAGTCGTCTACTTTTATTTCCCTCCATAAAAAGGCCCTCCAAGTACGTAAATGTGAACAGGTCATTCTACTTTTTCTTAAGTTAGGGGTAATTTCTTGTTTAGACGAAAAACCATTTGCTCCAGTTGAATACCCGAACGAACCGTTTGTAATCCATATGTTATTATCGTCATATATGGTAGCTACTTTCCCTAATACAGATGGGTTTGGTAACCAATCATCCCCATCTACCTCTATACACACTTCATTATCTTTAACGTCATAGTCACCTCTAATTATTTGGTCATAGTTTCCGGGTTGATACATCTTTGTTTTATTCTTAATTAGAATAAATCTATCATCATCTTTAATAATATCTTTTACTACATCAACAGATTTATCGGTGGATAAATCATCGGTAATGTAACATTTAAAATCTTTATAGTCCTGACCTATAATAGAACCCAAACAACGCTCAATGTATTGGTCACAGTTATATAGTGTAGTTAGTATAATCATAGTAATTTTTATTTTTATTAGGTACTTAAAATATAGCCAATTTATTTAGTTAAGTCAACATCCATATATAGGTAAAAATTTTTAAACACTTAACAACTATCTATAATTACAAATCTAGAATTTTAACCCATTCTTTTACAATTTCATTATTAGATAGATTTATAATGTCATGTTCAGTAGCTTTACTACCATAAAATTTTGTACCAGTGGTCTCACACTCATCTTTAACTAGGGAGGCTACTTCACTATGTGAAGATAGGTAAACAGCTTCTACTTCATCATAGATTTTTTGTTTATCACTAATAAAACCTTTCTCTACCACATTTTCATCTATTAGTGGTTTTACAAAATTATTATAATAATTAGGGTCAGTCACATTACCAAACAACATAACTTTCGTAAACCCATCTCTAAAAGCTTTATGTATGGATACGTGAGTTTGTTTGTTTTCATCTATAGAACCTATAATCCCAGCAACACCTTTTGTTTCTGGAGATTTTGGGTTGTTTTCTAAAACTTCTTTTAAGTTAGGTATAATGCTATATTTTCCAGTATAACCGTAATGGTAATTTCTCTGCTTTTCGTTTAAAAAAACTACTTCGTCCCAGTGTTGGGCCATGGAACCCACCTCAAACACATTTTTTTCGTGACAAGATAATAAAACTTTTTCAGCGTTAGGTCTAGCAGTTAATGGGATAAAGTGAAAAATTACCTTATCTTTTTTATTTATGTTTAACTCATTTATTTTACCAGATTTACATTTATCTAAATGCCATTCATGGGGGCCATAAAAGGTAGTGTCGTACCCAGCCTCATTTAATGCGTTCGTAAGGTTTATAAATGCAAAGGTAGAACCACCACGATTACTCCAACCAGAAACTATTTTTACCATTCTAATACAGTTTTATATTTTTTTATCATATCACCATCTAACCCTTCATCATCATCACTATTAAATTGTGGTATCGCTGGATAAAAAGACCTCATGTACTCAACCAATTTATTTTCAGTAGTGTGTACCAAATCAAACCTAACGTCTTTTAATTTATACATTTTACCGTTTTCAGACGGTACAGGTCCTTTGTCTGAACCAACAACCCATTTACCATCACCTATTTGGTATCCTGGTGGTGAATTAAGAGGTTGGTTGGTTATCCCATTTCTATTAAGGGTATTCACTAGGTCTGGTTGTAACTGTGAACAAACACTAACATTGTGACCCATATTCTTAAGATTTAGTAATAAACTGATAGACTTATCATCTAATGACTCACTAACAAAAAGAATATCAAACTTTTCGTTATCACTAAAAGTCCTTTTAATTTTAACAGGTAAAACATCTTTGTGTTTTTCAGCAAATAAAGACCTATTTTTTTCCCATTCATCATTAGTCACCCCAATAGATAAGTGAGTAATTCTAATATCTGTACAGACACCAATCTTAACGTCCAACAAATAATTAGAAAAACAGAACTCAACGTCATAAAAGTGGAAACCAGTAACTGACTCATCAAAACTATTAACAATCCTGTTTTTAGAAACACCAAAAAATAACCCATCCACTAATGCTACCTCACTTAGTTTAATGCCAGTATCTTTAGAATATCTAGTTAACCATTTTTTACCTTCATGCTCGTGGTAAACAGCACCATGCATTTTAGAAAAATCATCCCACCACCTACCGGTTGATGACATGTACCTAGTTCCAGCAACACCCACAATACCAAACGAAGGGTTCTTCTTAAAATGTTTTAAAATTTTTCTACCCCAATTCTTGGTTTCAAATTTAATATCGTCATGACAAAAAACTACAATATCGTTAGTAGATTTTTCTAAGCCCATATTATACACTTCATTTAGTGAATGTGTTCCAGGATTCTCGTATGGTAAAATTTCTACATTATGGACACCACATGTTGATTTAATCAGGGTGATAAAATCTTCATTTATTTTTTTAGTACTAAATATTACTGATAGTCCCATTTATTCTATTCCTGTTGAACCAAAACCACCATCACCCCTTTCTGTTTTTGTTAGGTTATCTACTTTAATTAAGTTAGCCCACCTTCCTGAGATAACTGGTGATACTACAGCCTGGGCAATTCTATCCCCATGATTAATAATGAAATTTTCATTACTTAAATTTATTAAAATTACTTTTATTTCCCCACTATACCCTCTATCTACAGTACCTGGTGTGTTTAATACCGTTATACCATTTTTTATAGCTAACCCACTTCTTGGTCGGACCTGAACCTCGAAACTCTCAGGTAGTTCAAAATGGATACCGGTTGGGACTAGAACTCTTTCTAGAGATTTGACGGTGATGGGGCTACTCAAATCAGCTCTTAAATCCATACCACTATCGTCTAGATATTTATATTCTAAATTTGGGTTGGTTGACGTATTCTGATATATGATTTTAGGTTTAACCTGTTCCATAGCAGATTTAATCGTCTCCTCCTCAAGTTTATCCAACACATCACGACCTACACCTAAGTGGGATAACATTTGTTCTTCATCCAAAGAATCCTTCCTATTAGAGTCTAAGTTCTTAATTCTATCCCATGTAGTACCTTCTTTATGTTCCATATTAAAGGTTGTAATACTTAGGTGTTAATTCTGGGTGTAAAATATCTTCATATGGGGCTTTAACTACTGATATAACTTCAGAGTCTCTAGTATCTTCCGATAAATAATGAGATAATCTCTTGTTAGCTTCAAATACAGATTCTGACTCTACAATGTATTTAAATTTTTTAACTTTTGGGGTACCTTCGGAATCTACGATGCCCGTTTCGAATGCTATTATTGCTTGATAGTACATATTTTTATCCTTTAAAATTACACGATTTGTGAGTTCCGTCACACATCGGTTGTTTATGAGTCTGACCACATCTACATAATGCGTACTGCTCAGATACTTCTAATTTTTCTCCATTTCTAGTTACACTAGTTTTTCCTTTTACTAACATAGGTCCATTCTCCACTATGTTTATTTCTACTTTTTCCATAATTTATTTTTTTATGATTTTCTTATTAATTCTCTATACCATTCAGCCCTTTCTGTGGTAACCGTTTTTAGGGTGTACTTAGGGAAAACGGTTTCGTATAAACGTTCACCCAAATCCTCAACTAAAGCAGGACTATCAATCAGTCTCTTTAGGTGTTGGTACCACATTTTGTGATTTTTTATTTTAGGTACTAATAGAGCGTTACCATGTTTATTTATAGACCCACCTTTATCAAAAGCATTTATACAATCGATAGAATAAGGTCCGTAGTCCTGTAACACCAAAGCTTTTTTATGAAACCCAGCCTCAATTACCTTTAGTTGTGACTTAACCCTATTAAAAACGTGTTCCTTTAAAGGGGCGATACTAATATCAAAGTTATTATAGTTTGACGCGTATGTGGTAATTGGTTTGGTCCAAACTCTTCTATAGTTAGAGTCTAAATTACCACTAATTTGTTTCTTTTTAAAAGAAAGGAGTTCTTCTTTGTATGAGTCGTCAGATAAGATTTTATAGTTATCTGTCATTATCTGCTCATATTTATACCAGACTGATTCTTCTGGTTTGATTGGTCTTTGTGTTTGTTTACCAGTTTTTTGGTCGAATACTGTCATTGAACCACGTAAGTCATACCCACACAAAACAACTTGAAATTGGTCTTTTCTTGAACTATACAATTTACCAGCAACACCACTAAGAATCTCCAAATCTTTAATATGTGAAGAACCACCTAACCAACCAATCCTAACCTTATTAGACTCTATAGGTTTTGGTACATATTGTTTTTCTTCGTGGTCAATAGCGTTAGGGTATACGTAAACATTTTTATTAAGTTTAGAAATCTCTTCAGCAAAAATAGTTGTGGTTGTTGTTACAGCACCAGCCAGTTTTACATTAGCTTTTATTTTTTCGTCAATCTTATTTTCTTTTACAATCATATGAGCTGGATGGTCCTGGGTTGGTAACCAGTAATCATCTAAATCCATAATGTGTGGAATTCCCCACTTGGTTAACTTTTTTGCGATTACCTTAGAGGCGTCATAGTCTGGACCTATACTCCTATGATAGTGTACCAGGTCAAATTGTTTCCACCAATTATCATCATGGTAAGGAGGCTCGTAAACTATATCAATCCAGAAATCCTCAGGGTACATATCTTGTAAGTATGTGTGTGGGTCTACTGACCTAAATTTGGATACACCAGTCCTATCACTTGGGAGTACTAAAATTCTGTATTTTGCTTTTTTCATAAATTAATTATAAAGCAAAAAACTTAATATGTCAAAGGTCAGTTATATATTATTTTACCGTTTTTGTTGAAGTGATTTTTCCGTAGAATACTTTGTCACCGACACGGAACTGAAAGTTCTCACCCATATCAGTTCTTAAACCGATACTTTCATTAATCTTAGTACTTACAACCTCGTCTAAAAGTTCTTTGACTGATTCTTTAATTATTGATTTTAGGTTTTTGGATGATAATTTTTGTGTTTTAGGGGTAATAGATTCGGATACCAGGTTGACAACTTGGGATTGCTGATTTTCGGAATTACTAATACCTTGTTTATCCATTTGTGTTCTCACCCCACTTAAAAAATCCTCACTTAAACTAGTACCACCACCATTAAAAGGGATGTCTGGTATTGGTGTGGATATCATTGCTTGTTTAATGGCGTCAGGTAATTTTGAATTATTGATTCTTTCCTCACTCATATTCGCCTTAGGTTTTAAGTTAGGTGTACTATTACTTAAAGTTGGTTCTTGCATATTAGGTAATGTTGGTATGTGTTGTTGTACACTTTCCATGTTAATATTTTGTGTTGGGTGTGAAGAAGTTAGGTTATTACCACCTGTAGTAAAACTGTTACCGTCTACTTTATTCATAACCTTTTTTGCGTTTATTAACGATTGTTGTAATGTTGATATGTCTGCCATAATTTTAAAATTTTGAGTTGTACATTAGTCTGTCCATAGAATTATCTCCCACAGGATTATATAATGGGGGTTCCTCGAAAGTTAAGAATAAACTATCCTCACCCCTCTTAGGTTTCATACTCTTTATCCTATCTACCCTGAATAACCTCCAATCAGGTAAAGGTACACCTTTTTTGTTAACTTTTAAAGAGGGCCCTGAAGTTTGGTACGCTCTAATTACCGGGTTATTTTTTTTAGAATACCCATAAGCTACTGGTTGTATGGTTCTAGACTGTGAACCATTGGGTAGTTTTTCGTCATCTAGATATTTTAAATCACAAGTAGTTTTGTTAGTTACGCAATCTTTAATTACTTGATTAGAAACATTTTCAGTTAATAATCGTATTAATGACTTTAGTAGTTTCATTTTATATTATTGTTTTGGAGCGTACCCGTTACCAGAATCTATATTTCCAGAACCATATGTGTTATTTTTACCGTATAGGTTTGTTTTTAGGTTATTAATCCTTCCAGTATTAACTTCACCATTACCCATAATATCGGTACGTGTACCTATATCGTCACCGTACACACCTAAGTATATAGAATTACCCCTACCCTTGTCGTCACCATCTGATAACGCGTTAGGGTGGTTAGGACTATACCCATCACTATCACTTATTTGGTATGTGTTTTTTACCATCATTTGTTTTCTGAATTTTTCTGACTCATCAGTTAGTTTTTCTCCTGGTTGTTTTTGATTAAAATCTGCCATAATTATTTATTTTATTAATTGTTTTATTCTGCCTATTTCCTCATAAACAGCTCTATTATTATTTATATCATCACTACTTGTAGCTACTTTTATTTTTCTTACTTTAGTTGGGTTTTTAGACTTGTCTTTTGTGTGTGTTTTTTTAAAAACGTTTTCTTCACCAGTATTCTGTCTGATTTTTTTAGAACTGTGTACACTATCTCTTCTTCTGGTAAGTGAGTCGTTTATAAAATCTAAAATGCCATCACCACCGACAATCTCATAGTCGTCTTCTTCTAGGTCATTTTCTAATTCGTGTTTAAACTTTTTTGCTTGGGAATAAGTTAAACTACCATCACTTACCATAGTATTACACCTATCATACCCTTTATCACCAGGACTAAGAGATTGTAAGTTGGATGTTAAAGTGTCCACCAAAGAGTCAGGTAATATATATTTATCATCTTTTAAATCACTATTCATTATACGACTTAATTTTTTTTAATAGTTCATCTTCGGACACCCCTTCTGCGGAAGACAACCTAATTAGTTGTTTTATTTTTGTGTCTAACAAAGAGTTTTCCCCATTAGAAATTTCCCTACCCGCTTCTTTATTAGAAAGAAGAACTTCTATCATATTTTTTGCTTTATCCTCTGACAGTTTTTTTAACTTTTCTTTTTCGGTTAATCGTTGTTGTCCATTATCATCTAATTTTGTGGTTTTTCCCATAGACTCAGCTCTTTCCGTAGCTTCAACCTTGTCCATATCATGTTCTTTTTCGAAGTACTCTATAGTCTCCTCAGCATCCTTAAATTCAGTATCCTCAAACCCCAAAACCTCACTCATGTCGTGTTCACCTATTTCTTCTATCGATTCACCGTAATACCTTTTAAAGTAATGCCCAGCACCAGTCCAACTACCAGCTTGTCTGGTGGCTTTCACCACATCATCAGTTGTTTTTCTAGAACTAATACTTTTTACATTATCAGCACCAGGAGGGATTTTACTACTTTGTATAGAGCCGTCAAAATCCAATAATTCATTTACCTCCTCAACGTCACCACCCTCACCACTATAACCTAACTCATCCATTAAAATATCATCTATCATTTTTAAACGTTCCTCATCGTCTTGGGTTTTTGCAGCTTCATCTAAACATACCGCGGTAAACCTATCAGACTTAGGTTCTATTTTAAATTTAAAGACCTCGGATAACGCCAAAAAGTCCAATGACGATACACTTTTTCCACCACCCAACTCCTCTTTTAGTGACCTAAGTTCTTTAATAACATGAGTAATTGCTTCAATTCTTTTCATTTTCTTTTATATATAAATATCTAAACCAATCAAATAGTATTTATTAATATATGGGAACACAAAATTTAAATAATTTTTATTTTAATAAACTAGATACCAAAATTAATTATAGCGAGTATTATGATTTATTTTTAGCGTCTGACGAGAAAGATTTTAATACGGATGTGGTGTGGTCTACAGGCATTACATCATATAACGATGAGGGTATACTACCAGTATGGATTGACCTTAATGATAGTAGGTGTTCCACACAACCTACAACAACATGTGCATTTCAATACCCAACAGGGAATACAGTAAACTATAGTTACAATACTGGGTATACACCCTTTGTTATTGTAAGTAAACATATTTGGCCTGAAGCAAAATCTTTTTGTGACTGTCCTTTTAATAACTATGGTTGGAGTGCTGCAACCCCTTGGTTTGAGATTTGTAACTCACAGTACACAGCTGTAGATAACGGTTTGTTTACTGAAGAACAGGTTCTTGATGGGTTCTGTTTCTACTTGGTAGACTCATTCTCAGCGGTGGGATGGACTAATGGTGTTTTTGAACCATGGACATACGACAAAAGGTTAAAAATGACACAAGTAAAAGCATTCGGACACCCAAACACTGGACTTACAAACCAATGGTATACAGACACTAGCATTTTAAATAATTCAGATAGTTCCGGGTACTACCAAGACCTACGAGGTGGGTTTTATCAAGGATTCTATAAGTTATATGGTTACCCATATGAAGTACTACCAACCAGACCTAAGAAAGGGTGGTCTTTTGAAACGTATTTAAAATTAAATACCATTGGTAATAGTCTTTGTAATGGTGGTGAAGATTTCATTAACCCTTGTTGTCAACCAGTAGGGGACCAGTCACTTATGTGTGGTGAAAATGGTAATTGTTATAATACTAGTGGTTGGAACAACTTAAACGTGGTAACAACAGCGAGTAGTGTTACATTTGGTTCCGCAACAAATGTTTGTAGTCCCACGTCAGCGGTAAATGCTCAACCGGGAGCTTTATTAAATTATAGTGTAGTAGAATCTAAAAGTTCTAACCCTTCTTTAGCACCCGATTTCGATGGACCAAATGTTATTGACGACCGGAAAAATGATAATGGGGGATTCTTCTTTTATAGAGGAATCAGAGCAGAAGACAAATACCAAAATAGAGGGGGGTTGTCAGCGGACACTCAATTAGATAACCTATCAGCTTGTACCACTATTGAAGGTGTTACGGGATGTTGTAATACAATAGAAGAACCAGTAAAGCTAACCAACCAAAATAAATCACCAGACCCAAGATACGACGTTTACAGTAACGCTTTTGGTGTGAGATTAACTGATGATATGAGAATAGGTTACCGAACCATTAGGTATACCGGTGAATGTATAACAACAGGGGACACAACTGGTACTATACCATTAGATTCAAACTATTGGGAGTCTGGAGGAACAACTGGAAACACATGTAATACAGGAAGTAGTTTTTCATGTGGGTATACTATAGAGGAAAGTTACTCAGACCCAATATGTCAATTCATAACACAAAGTGGTACTTGTGCAGAAACTTGGATTCAGGTAGATGTTGTTTTTGATAGAAATCTATATCTAGAAGATTGTGAGATATATAATAATGGTGGTATTAATGATTTAGTTAAGATTAGGTTGGATAAGTTTGAAAGGTATGGTAGTCATGTGGCAGAGAGTGGAGGACCTTTTGGGTGTCACCCAACACAACAGGCACAAGAAACAAAACCATGCAAAGACGAATACCCTAGATTTATAGAAGACGCTTATTTTGATTTTAATTGTCATGGAGCTCAAGTACAAAAATGGTTTGTAGAAAAAGAGTATAGGTTGGGTACATTATCCTTCTATGTTAATGGAAGGAGGGTACATAAAGTAGAAAATTATGAAGAAATAATACCTAGACAATTAAACACAAATAAACAAACACAGGTAGGTGTGGCCTATAATATGTCGTGGGGTGGTGGAGCACTAGGACTAAGAGAAAGTCTAATCCAACAAAATACCTTCTTCCCTTCAAATTCTAATGCACAATGCCGTTTATCTGGTGGTGGTGCATTTCCGACAACCTTTACTAGTTTAGATTTAACCCCAGATAGGAGATTAATAAGTGATAATTTTGCTGGTTCATTTGTGGGTGGTATATCACAAATGATGTATTACCTAAAACCATTAAGTGCTGATGAAATATATCATAATTTTTTAATTAACAAAGATAGATATGGCCTAATAGACTGTGAAGAATGTAAGAATTGTAATAATGGGTGTGTTGACTGTCAACTACCTGGTGATGGGGTACAACCACCAGTAGACCTTCCTATCCTACTACATACGTTTTTAGCTTGTTCAGGTTTGTATAATACTGTCCCTAATTATTTGGTGGATGGGGCATTTCCAGTTATTATGATATCGGACAGTGATACTTTATCGTCGGCGAACTTACCCAATAATGTGTCAAACGCTTCAAATAACTACTGGGTTTCTATCCTAGGGCAACCAAACGTAGGTAGTGTTGTAAAACGTAGTGTTTTACAAAATGACGGCATTACCTACATAAGTCAGTGTTTTGTGTATGTCGGTCAACAGAATCATTCTAAGATTGGGTGGAATTATTTAACAATCACCGGGGCTGTAAACGGGGTAAACCAACTGCAACTATTTGAAGGTAACACACCAAGTGGGGACCATTGTGGTGAGTGTTGTACGGGGTGTTCAGCACCATAACCAATAGGACTTATATTTATATTAAACAAACAAAACAATGGAATTCTTTATTAGAAAAAACTCACTAGAACCAATACTTAAAATGCAACTAGTCCAAGACGGTAGAAATGACTTTAAAAGTTTTAATGACAAGTTATCCAATTCTAGTATATATTTTTCTATGAAAGATGTAAAAACTGGCATACCTAAGATATTAAACGCAAAAGCGTATATAGTCGCGAAAAATAATGTATCGGTTAATTCCCCAGTAGAGTATTATATATACTATAAATGGAAATCAAGAGATGTTAATAAGTCTGGTAGATTTGAGGGACAGTTTATCGTATATTTTCATGAACAAAATTGTTCAGAACTAATAGTACCAATTAGAGAAGACTTATTCATTAATATTTCTGAATCTTTTGTTGGTGCCCCATGTAACCCACCCTGTTAATTTATTGATTAGTTAGACTTTTTTATCTATCTTTGTGTGTAATCACATGCAAGAATTAAATACAGATAAGATGATAGAAAAAGCTACTAGGAAAGAAATAGAAGAATTTTTACACGGAAGTGACCCCGAACAATATATTGTTGCTTTGGAGTATGGGTGGAGAAGTAGTAAAATCTATAAAATAAAAGAGTATCCTGGTAAGGGTAAGGTTATAGAAACAGACACATTCATACCTTTTTGTTGGGTTGGTGATTTAAGTAAGAAGAATTTTTATCGTGGAAATAAACAAGCCCAAAAAGAAGCTATAACTAAGTACGGAATATTAATAGAAAAGTTATATACTGGTGACGATATAAGATTAAATAATGGTCTAACATATTTAATAAAAACAACAAAAACTTATAGAGATTTAGTAAGCTTTTTTAAACAGGGTGGTTTGAATCCTTGGGGTGAAGATAATAGAGACGCTATAATGATTTTACCACCTATAGAACAATA
>Ga0114915_1000761_pt1 | contig 14389 bp, 23 predicted proteins | sample MalvirAntarct_55_FD_87288 | JGI IMG/M metagenome (GOLD analysis project Ga0114915, IMG submission 87288) | Marine viral communities from the Global Malaspina Expedition - Malaspina viral metaG Antarct_55 | ecosystem: Environmental > Aquatic > Marine > Oceanic | place: South Georgia Island...
AAAGATAAGATCATTGCAGCTTACAACCTATCAAAAGAAGAGATAGCAAAAGTAAATAAAGTTGAATTAATAAGTAAAATAGTATAGTTATGAAAAAGAAAGATGTAGAATTAGAAATGATGAATTTCTGTGATGAGGCTAATAGATTCCTTTATTTGTTAGGTGAATACAAGCAGTTTAAAAAATCAATATCTAAAAAAGATAAAAAGAAGTTTAAAAAATGTGCAGAGCTTAGTGATTTGAATTTTAAAATTCAGTACATAGCTAACATTATTTCAGAAGAAGCAACAGGTAGAATTAAGTAAATAAATACAATTATGGCAGATTTAGTAGTAATCGGAACAATCAAAGAAGTAACACCAATACAATCAGGAGTATCAAACGCTGGAAAAGATTGGCAAAAACAAACGTTCGTAGTTGCTGAAACATACGAAAAACAAGATGGTACAACAGGAGAAAACCTAGTAGCTTTTGAATTATTCGGAGCTGAAAAAGTAGAGAATTTTGGTAAATTTAACAAAATAGGTGATAATGTAGAGGTAAAAGCTTCTGTAAGATCAAACCGATGGGAAAAGGACGGTAAAGTTTCTTTCTTTACTTCTGCTAATGCGTGGAGAATTGACAAAGCAACAGTAGGAACAACACCAGCACAAAGCCAAGAAACACCACTACCTGAACCAGTAGAAGATTCAAGTCCTTTACCGTTTTAAACGTGCTTAGACCTATCACAATTATCAAATTATATGTAACCCTTGCCGTATTGGTGGGGGTTTTTTATCTAACAATATTTAAAAAAAATTATGAAAGACCTAACAAAAAAAGAATTAGAACAGAATGGAGCAGATGCGGGATTTTACCTAGCAGAAACAGGTGAAGACGTTCTACCTCGTTATATTGAGATAAGCAGACAAATAGTATTATTAGAAGCTGAAAAGAAAGCTCTAAAAGAATATGCTTTTGAAGAGCGTACTTTACATGGTACAGGAGTGATTGACCTTTACGGTTGTAAATTATCAATTAGTAACACAGGCGACCGATTACAGTACGATAAAGATCCAATTATAGCAGAATTAAAAAAGCAGATTAAAGATAGAGAAATTGATGTTAAAATTGCCACTAAGTCCAAGGGTGTATTTTTCGATAGTGATGGTGTTCAGGTTGATAAAGTACCTGTTAAATATGGATCAGACGTTTTAAAAATACAGTTTTAAAAAATAATCCCTTTGTATAGTTGTATATATAAATTATATGTTTACCTTTACATCATAGCAAAGGGAAACGGTTCTCTTTCAAACTTTAGAAACTATGAAAAACGTAAAATTTACCTCTCCAAAGACAGCAAGTTTTTACAGCTATGCAGTTCAAACTGTTGCAGCTTACAGAGGTAACAGATACTCTTTCGAGGTTCTTTGTTTGACTGGAGAAGTTACGGCTTACCAACCTGTAGGAGGTAGAAAGGTATTAAAGGAGATTTTAAACACTTGTGAGGAGGGTGTAACTTATTACTGGAAAAGACTGAGATAATGAGAGTTTCAAAGCAACAACAAATAGAGTTTAGGGATAAACTAACAACAGAAAAAGCAACAAGGGAAAGCATCAAAGAAGAGATTAAAGCAAAAAGAATACCTCAAACAGACATAGCAAAAGGGATTAATTATTCTTTATCTTCTGTTAATAATAATCTAACTGGTGATCTTACAAGCTACAAAGTTCTTTATCTGATAAACCGATACGTTAAAGGACACACAAACCCAAAATGGGCGGTGAATATAAAAGTACATAACAGGAATTTGACCTGGTTAACACAAAACGGATTTAGTACAAGTGAATCAATAGCTATATTAGCATAATGGAGGATTTTAAAGAAAGAGTTTTAAACGTCGGGATAACGCAAAAGAAACTATCAGAATTAACCATTATAAACAAAAGCGTTATATCTCAGTTTTATACAAATGACAGAACTATGAATAAACACCATAGCGAAGCAATAAACAAAGTATTAACAGAGTACGAAGAAGCACTAAAAAGACTATGAAAAAATGTAAAGCCTGTAACATCAAAAAAGACTTATCACAATTTCATACAGATAAGCAAAAGAAAAAAGACAACTTAGCAGTAAATTGTAAATCGTGCGTCGCAACAAAAAACAAAGCGAAATATGACGCTAACAAACCAAGCGAAAAACACAAACAAATAAAAAACAATCCTGGTAACCTTAAAGGGTGTTTATACAAAGTAGGAACTAACCTAATAACAAACGTATATTCTTATAAATCATCAAACAGATAATTATGATTCAAACAATGCACCACGATAGAGGAATAACACTGAAAAGACCTCCAAAGAAAACAAGATATTCAATGTTAGACGTTTCTAAGGCTGTTTGCGTTACTGCCTATGTAGAGAGTATGCTGGATGATTTAGACAGGCTAGTGACTATTAAAAACGTAAATAACAAGATAGTACAGGGAGTAAGAAAGTTTCTATCAAAACACGATCATGCAGCTAGCGCTTATTTCAATAAAGAAAGCTGTTTAGCAATGTCTAATATCTTAACAACCAACATAGACACGCACAGAGAAAAAACACAAATCAGCATATCAAAAAAGGGGTTAGATGATAACCACTTTATTCTGCTGATGACTTACGAACTAAACGCTATTTACTTAACATTAAGTAGCCTTTATGACTCAGGTTCTTTGGTATACTCAACAACAGTAAAAGGATTGATCAACCACATGAACGACTATTTAAGCAAAAGAGATTTTAACGATAAACTAAATATTCACACTAAAAGAGATTTAATCACAGGCACTATTAAGGGGTTTATTTCAGAGTGTGAAACAGTATTCACAAATGAAGCTAGAAATTATGAATAAGATTGAACAAATAGGAGGTAGCCACTATTCAAAATTAAAGATAGACCCGTATGAATATTCAATGCAGAACGACCTAAACCCTTTGCAGATGAACGCTATTAAATATATCACTAGGTACAATTTTAAAAACGGTATAGAAGACCTTAAAAAAGCAATACATACAATAAATAGATTAATTGAATATGAAGAAAATAATACTAAAAAATAGAAACGACCAATACAGGGGTTACTACCTTATACTAGGTTTTTTATTAATCCCAGCGACTAGGGAATACCAAAGCAAAACAGTTGTAAAAGACATTTTTAAAATTTATTAAAACCAACCTATGAACAAAACAGCATTAATAACCTCAATAGCTATTTTATTAATAACTATCATTTTTATTTTCACAAGATCAAAACACTATGACTATGATAAGATTAATTCTATCGAATATAATAAGGAGTACAACGAAAAATATCCCATTATAGACACAATAGAGCCATATTATAAGAATGCAAATCGTATATTTATAAGAAAGGGGTTTAACATAGGAGGACACGAGGGAATAGGAACACTGAACGGAGGTTCACAGATGTTGTTTATTTGTAACACCGATTGTAAAGAATGTAATAAAAAATAGTATTTTTGTCAAGTGGACGAAAATTTAAAGAATCTTATTCTAGCTGTTCCCGTAATTGGGGTTTTACTTTTCTTTCTTAACTACTTCATGAAGGGTTACGAGAAGGAAAAGGAAGTTAACAAAGAACGAGATAAACAAGATGCCGAAATTATAAAAGGTTTGAAAGATCACGTTAAAGAATCTAATAAAAAGGCTGATGAAACTACTATCAAGATTGACAGTATTATTAGAAAAATTGAAAAATGACATTAATAGAACAGAAAGCCGACATAATAAAATATCTATTTTCTACTAAAAGATTAGTTAATATTCCTATTGATGATGGTAAGGATAAAGAAAAATAGTTATCTTTATGAAGTGGGTTCGCTTTCCCTGTTTATTTTTTTCATAATTTGTTTAAACCTCTATTGTTTTACAGTAGAGGTTTTTTTGTGTATATTAAATCATTAATGATATTTATTTGATTATGTCAGAAGATAAAAGAAAATACAACGGAGGTAATAAAAACGCTGGGAGAAAACCCAAAAGAGAAGAAGACAAACAAAAAACTATATTTGAATCTGCACTAAAGAGAATAACAGGAGAGGAAGAAACAGACGAAAGTAAGATACTTTTTTTAGTTGATTTTGCTTTAGAAAAAGAAGGTAAAAAGTTTATTGCTGAACACGTATTCGGTAAAGCTCCACAGGTAAACGAAAATAGAAACATGGACGTTTTAGAGGAAAAAGTAGGTGTATTATTCAAAAAATGAATTTAGAGCTATCAGAAAAATATGAGCCACTATTTAAACGTGCCTATGAAGAGAATGAAATAGATACTTTCATTCTTACAGGTGGTAGGTTTAGTGCTAAATCATTTACAACCTCAATTGCTGCTGGTATATTCTTAAAAGATTTTGATTATAAAATACTTTATACTAGGTACACAATGACAGCCGCAAAGGATTCAATTATACCTGAGTTCTTAGGTGGTTTAGAGGCTCTTAACATTGCTCAAGAGTTTAACGTGAATATTGATAGGATAAGCCATATTTCAGGTGGTGAGGTGGTCTTTAAAGGGATGAAAACATCAAGCGGTAATCAGACAGCAGCTCTAAAATCTTTAAAGGGTTTTAACTGTTTGATAGTTGATGAAGCTGAAGAAATGCCATCACAAAAAGACTTTGAAAAGATTCAGCTATCAATACGTCATCCATCAAAGCCAAACATTTCTATACTGATATTGAACCCAGCAACTAAAGAACATTGGATTTATCAAAAGTATTTTGAGGAAGAAGGTATTAGTGGAGGGTTTAACGGTGTTAAAGGAAATGTTTGTTATATCCATACATCTTATTTAGATTGTATTGATCACGTACCTAAAAACATACTTAACGAATTTAAGAAGCTAGAAATAAATAAACCTAAAGTTTATGAAAATGTTGTTTTAGGTGGTTGGTTAGATAAAGCCGAAGGGGTTGTTTATCCTAATGTTGTAGATGGTAAGTTTGATGAATCTTTACCTTATGTTTATGGCTTAGATTTTGGATTTAGTCCTGATCCTACTGCAATGATAAAAGTAGCTATTGATAATAAAACTAAAAATATCTATGTACAGGAAGAACTTTATAAAACAGAACTTTCTACTGATAACATTGAAGAGAGAATAAAAGATATTAGAGAAAAGTTAGGTGATTTAGTGATAGCAGACTGTGCTGAAAAGAGGTTAATTAGTGATTTAAGGGCTAAAGGTATTAATATTAAAAGATGTAAAAAGGGGGCTGGTAGTATCAAAAAAGGTATTAAGGATATTCAATCATATCAGATAGTTGTTTGTGGTGAGTCTAAGAATTTAAGAATAGAATTTAATAACTATGCTTGGAATGATAAAAAGGCTGGTGTTCCTGTTGATAATTTTAATCACTTAATGGACGCTTTCAGATATGGATTTGATAAACTAAACACAAAACAGAGAGTATTTTAATATAAACTATTTATTTAGTAAATTTGTAAGTATGATATTTAAGGAAGAACAACAGATTTTTAATTACATAAGAGATAATCAGAAATTATCTAAATGGGTATCTGATGCTCGTGAATATCATAAAAGGTTATTAGCCTTGATTGATGGTGAAGGTTTTAATGAATTATTAATAAATCAAATAGAACACATTGAAGGCACTCAAAAGGCAATAGCTAGAAAGAAATACGCTAGAAGTATAAAAGACTTTTATGAGCGTTTATTGAGGCTAACAGATAACGTCTATTCGAGTACAGGAGGAGTAAAAAGATTTGAGAATCTTACCACTCCACAGATTGAAGAGTTGCAAGAACATCTAGCAAATATCAAAGAAGGTAAAAACCTTGAGTCTTGGTTAGAGGCTATTTGGTTAACTGTTTACCATCAAGACCCTAATGGAATTATATTTTTAGAGTATGATAGTACTTTAGATATTAAACCACAACCTAGCTATAAGTCTATAAACACCATTAGAAACTATGTATCTAATGGACAAACTTTAGAGGTTTTATTATTTGAGCCTAAAGATTTAGATAATGGTTTGAAGCAATGGCATATTGTAGATGATGAGAGATTTTATACTGTTATGCAGTCAAATGAATCTTTTTCTATTGTAGAAGATATGACCTTTGAGCATCAATTCGGAATAGTTCCAGCTGTTGTAAATTCAGATATTGAACACATAGGATATTATAAAAGGCTTTCCCCTGTTGATAAGGTTGTCGAACTATCAGAAGAATATGGTAGGGATTTATCAGTTAAAACTATCTATAAGTTTCAACAGGGATTTCCTAAACATTGGAGGTACGCAAGTCTTTGCCCTTCATGTCATGGAACTGGTAAAGATGGTGATGGGTCTACTTGTGGGAGTTGTAACGGTACAGGGGAACTATTCAGAGGTGATGTAACCAATGAAGATAGGCTTACAATCCCCGAAGAGGGTGATAGTATTATAGCTCCAGGGAGTGGGTACGTTAACCCTAGTTTAGAATATTTATCTGATACTAGAATTGAATTAAAGGAATTAGAAGATACAGCGACGTTCACACACTGGGGGGCTGTTGTTAATACTGAAGCGGTGGCAACAGCAACAGAGATTGTTATAAATACGCAACCCGTAACAATGCGATTGAATAAATATGCAGATGTAGCCCAAAGGGTTGAAAGTATATTGACCGAAATGATAGCCAATAATATGTTTATTGATAAAGATAAATCTACTAAGGTTAGTTCAATTTCTTACGGTCGTAATTATATCATCGAATCAACTAATGCAGTTCTTGAAAGATACCAATTAGCAAAGACACAGGGGGATAATGCTACTATCTTAGATAGGTTGTATCAAGAATACTTATTAACTAAATACAAGAGTGATAACGTAGGTTTACAAATAGCTATTACAAAATCTAAGGTTGAGCCTTATATTCATTTTACGGCTGAACAGGTAAAAGATATTGTAAATGATAAAGAAGCTGAAAGAAAAGTTTTATTTGATGAATTTTGGAAAACAGTTACTAACTTTGATCAAAATAGTGAAACGCTAAGAAATCAATTTAATACATGGTTTGATGCTATCTATGTAGAACCAGTAGAGGAAACAGAAACACAAACAAACTAAATATATAAAAATGGGATTTAAAAAAGAAGCCGTAATCTGCGATGTTTACGAAATGGGCAAAAGTAAAAAAATCAATTACAAATCTTTAGATGGTGATGCTATTATAACTAATAGAATATTTAGTCTACTTGATTCAATGAAAAGAAACTCTAACTATAAAGATAAAAGAAGGTGGTTAGATATTAAATGGGAAGAAACAGCAAAGCTACAATTAGAAGCTGGCAATCTTGACTGGGTGGAATATGTTTTAGCTGAGAAAAAACTAGAATGTAAATCTTTAAAACGTGCTATTGATTTCCCTATTAAGGATTCTTATATTGAAGCTTTACAAGATGGTGAAGATTTAAAAGGTTACAATGACTATATTGTAGTTGTTGAAAAAGAAATTGAATTAATAGAGGGTATAGAGTTTATTCCAAAGATTGAAGAGCCTGTCAAAAAGACTAGAAGAACAAAGGCAGAAATGGAAGCAAGTAAATAAACAAAACTAAACAAACTAGAACATGTTAGACAAACTAAAAAAAGCCTTAGAGGGCAAAGAAATAGATTTTGATGTTAATGCTTTGCAATCAGATTTAGACACCTTAAAACAGGGTTACAATGACGAGATAGAAAGCGTTAAAGTAAAGAGTCAAAAGATAGGTCAAGAGATTCTTTTAAAAGAATTAAAGAATGATTTAGGTTTTGATTATGAGCAAAGGAAAAACCCTGAGAACTTAAAAAAGGCTTACGCTGATAAGTTCGGTTTAAAAGATGCACCAGCTAGTGAAGATATTGACGCACTTACAAATCAATTCACCAAACAACTAGAAGCAAAGGATAAAGAAATCAACTCTATTAAGGATACTTATAAAAAAGAATCAGATAATAAATTGATTTTAGATTCATTAAAAAATAGTTTTTCAGAATTTGAAGGTAAAACTAACTACGCTATAAATGATCTTGTAACTATCGCACAATCAAAAGGAGAATTTTCTGTTATTGATGGTAAAGTTTTTCAATCAAAAGATGGTGAGGTATTAAAAAATGATTTGCTTCAAGGTGTTACTTCAGATGCTTTTGCTAGTTCTATGATGTTAGACAACAACTACATCAAGAAAGCCGAGGGTGGGCGTGTTATAGGTGATGAAACAAAAGGCGGTAAATATTCAATGGATGAATTTATAGCTAGTCAAGAAGCTCAAGGTGTCAATGTTAACTCTCAAGAGTTTGCTGTTAATATGGATAATGCAATCAGTTCTGATACATTACAATTGTAACTAATAAAGAATACCTAATTTAAAACCCTATTATTTAACTATGATAGGGTTTTTTCGTATATTTGAAACAAGATAACTTTTTGCCTACGGTAGTGGGTGGCGGTAGTTTAAGTTAATCGTTAAATAGTAATTAACTTAAATTTAATATATCATGGCTAACTTAACGCCTACTAACCTAAAAGTGGCACAAGCCAAACTTACAGGTAAATTTGCATCTAACGAGATGCGTTTAATCTCCGCAAACACTTACTTAGAGATTTCTAAACTTACTCAATTCATGTTGCCTAACTATTTAGAGTTAGTGACTAGAGAGGATAGACAAATAGAAACATCTTTATTGACTAGAACAAAAAGGTCGGTACAAACAGCACGAAGCTCTAACCATACAGGCGATAGAGGGGATTCGTCAACTGTAACACCTACATGGTCAACGTCTGCTGATACTTTTTCAATGTCTTTGAAACAGTATGATAACAATACTTTTTCAATGCAAGAGTCATTAAACAACTTGTTTGAAAACGCTTACTTGAATATTATTGAAAGTTTAGAGGAAGATGCACAAGATTTCATCTTTGGTGACCGTACAGGTATAGACGTTTCAACAGGTGGCGGAGGTGCTTTTGATAACACAGATGAGGTATACAACTTTGCTGCTGCATCTGTTGATACTGTTATTCAAAAGACTAAAACAGTAATGGAAGAAAACGGATATAAAGGAGGTATGACAGTTTTCGCTGATTCACTAGCTTTTGATTTGTTTAGATTCCAAGCATCTCAAGGTGCTGGTAATGATACTAACTTAGTTTTTCAGTATGAAGGTATAAACTTTGTTCGTTCTATTGGTATAGCATCAAAATTTGCTGCTCTAGCTGGTACTTACGCAACAGGTGTATGGTTCGCTGTACCTAATGAGTCAATCGGTTCTTTACCTTGGATTCCTAAACAAAACAGAGAGGGAGTAGTAACAAGATTACAAACTTACTCTAGTGGTGTTTCTCCTTACGATGGTGTGCCTTACGCTGTTCACATGTACGAAACTAAAGGAGATTATTCTAGTGATAACGGAATGACTCAAGACGAGGCGACTCAACTAGAGCTATCTTTAGATATGTCTTTCATGAGTTCACCAATTACAACAGCTAACGAAACGGCTATATTTGCTTTTTCTTTACAAGCTTAATTAGATGTTTGACAAGACAAAAGTTCAAACAGGATTAAAGGGTTTAGTGGGGTATAGAGCTTCACTAGACCCCAATTTCTTTGTGTTAGATTCTACTAATCTTCAGTCTGATAGTGGTTATTATGTGAATGACAATCCATTTGCAGAAATAGAAGCCTATAAGGACACTATTAATTACGCTGGTATTGATGAAATAGGGTTTAATACTAAGTTATCACAGTTAACCGATTCAGCTATTACATCGGTTTGTAATGCTGTTTTTAGTGATAAGGATAATCCGTCTTTTGTAGATCGTCAGCTTCAGTTTAAAAACGCAACTAATAAAGTAGACCTAGAAACTTTACCTATTGGTTTTGTTGGTGAAAAGATTTGTATTGATAAGAAAAACAGTTTAGCAGTTGAGCTAACTAGGGTCTTTATGGACTTTGAAGGTAGTGGAGATGTTACTCTATACTTGTATAATACAAACTCAATAACACCAATAGAAACAATGGTAGTTACTATCATTTCTGACCATCAAGAGGTATTGTTAAATTGGAAACTAGATAACAATTCTGATTGGTATATTGGGTACTATTCAGATGATTTAACTGTAACACCTTACAAAAGGGATTACAACAACGCTAGTATAGAATCAATCATTACCCACGTTTATCTTGAAAAAACCGTAGTTAAAAACCATACAGCACCTAACTTGTGGGATTTACAAGATAGCGAGGGAATGAGTGAAACAACAGGAATGAATCTTGATGTTTCTGTATTCTATGATTACTCTGATTTGATAATTCAAAATAGATTTTTATTTGCCGATGCTATTAACTTAGAAGCAGCGATAAGGATGCTTAATCAATTTAAGGGTTCTTTAAGATCAAACAAGAACCAAAGAATATCTAATGATAATCTTACACAAATTGAAACAGCTATTGAGGGTCAAACAAGTGATAAGTACCAAAAGGTAACAGGTTTAAGACCGTCACTAACTAAGCAATTAGACTTGATTAAGAGGAAGATTGATAGCTTAGTGATGGGATATAGGACAGGAAGAATTAAAACTATTGTAAACGTCTAGTTTGTTTAGTTTAGGGAGGGCTTAAAAACCCTCTTTTTTTTAATCTTAAAAGTGATATGTCAAAGTTAATACTAAAAGATAAGCCAGTAGGAATTGATACGGTTATTAATAATATTAATGATTTAGTCTTTACTGATTTAGGTTGGATTAGCACTGCTGAGTTTCCTATTAATTATACAGCCTATCATAGAGCCTTAAAAAATCCTATTAACAACGGTTTAGTTCCTGAAGTTTACGAGATAGAAGAGGGTACTGTATTCGGAGAATATACCCAAGTGTTGTATGATGATAATTTAGACGCTTCAAGTTTCTTTTATACTTCTGATTCAATTGATACTATTGATAACGGTAGAATGTTTAACACTAATTTATCAATGGTTTTTCAAGTTGATTTATCAAAAGTAGCTGATAACATTTATCATAGAGGAGATTCGGAGATTCATAGGATAGTTGTTAATGCAATAAATAAAGGGATATACGGAAAGGTTTCTAGTGTTGTCACTGGTATTCCTAATGTGTATTCAGAGTTTGATCAGTCACAGATACAATTCACAGACATGCACCCCTTTCATTGTTTTAGGGTTGATATAGATGTGAATTATGAGTTTGACTGTTGTGCTGATGGATGCGGTTTAAATGCTGATAGCTTTTTATTACTAGAAAGTGGGGGGTACATCTTATTGGAAGATGGAAGTAAGATAATAATTGAGTAAATAAATAATAATAATATGAGTTTTTGTGAATGTGGCACAGGTCAACAAAATTTAGGGGTTCTAGGGTGTTACGATGCTTTTGAATCTGTAAAGAAACACATCAAAGTTAATACTTTTGATAGTGAAGGTAATAGAAATAGTATTTTGCTATCTGAATTAGTAGATGGAAAATTAACTGATGCTTATATTTTAGGTAAGTTAACAGAGCCTGACAAGTCTAAGAGATGGTTTATAACTCCAAAGACTTACGAGAACGTAGAACCTAGTAGAACAGATTCTACTTATGAAGATTTCTCTAGTGGTGCTAGACAATTAATAGACGTAGGTGTTAAGGCTTTTCAGGGAATTATCCCAAAAACAGCGGGGTCTATTGCTGGGAAAATGAATTCTTCAGCTTGTGCATCATTCGGTAATTTTGAACTAGACACAAGCGGATCACTAAAGGGCGAAATGAGTGTTGACGGTTTAGAGTTGTTTCCTATTCAAGTAGCTCAAGGTTCTTATGAAGCTATTGAAATAGAACCAGTAGAAGGTAGTTCAGTACAACGTATTCAAATTACTTTTCAATACGCTAAAACTGTAAACGAAGGACAGTTAAGAATCATTTCATCTACAGATATTGATGTTGATTTGTTAAAGATTAACGGCATTCTTGATGGTGAATTGACAATAACAGGAACACCAACATCAACAGCTATATCGGTTGTTTATGGTATTGATTCAATGGGTAAATTCGGTGTTGTTATTCCTATTGAGGGGCAAACAGATACAGGGTCATGGGAGATTTTAGATAGCTCATTGACTCCTATCGTTCCTTCTTTAGTTACAGAAACTATTGCGGGTCAATATGACTTCACTGTCGTAGGAGCTGATACAGGTACTACCGTTAAATTTGTAGGTGTGCCATCATCATCTATTGATCAAGCCTATGAATCAAATGTATTATCTATAACTGTATAATATGAAAATTGATAATGTATCTATTAACGTTGATTATTGGAAAGGTAAGACGCTTGAAGAGTTCGAGAAAGCTTTAAAGGGTAAAGTAAGAGCTGATAAAATAAAACCAGCTTATGACAAGTTACCTAAAACACCTAAATCTAAAAAGGTTGTAAAACCTAAAGAAGAAGAAAAATAAAACTAGAGCCTCATTAATTTGGGGCTTTTTTTAAACTTGATTTTATGAGCTTATTCGAATTTACAAGTAAAACTAACTCAGCAGTTTTACAAATTGACAACCAAAACCAAATACCTATTAACGGGTTTTATATCCCTGTTGTTTTAATGCCTGAAAATCTAAAGATAGGTTTCAGACCGACAAACACAATAGAGGGTTTAACTTTAATTCCTAGTATTGACATAGGGAATGATAGTATAGTTATTGACGGTGTAACGTTCTCAGGGGCAACAGCTAAAGAATTATACGACTTGTTAGAGTCGCTTTTTTTTTTAGATGACACTGAGTTTAGTGATTCCGCACAAGCAGCATCAACATTAGACCATTTCATTTATAATCCTGTAACAGATAAACTTGAAGCAGATAGGCCTATCGAAACTACTCTCTCCTCACTATACCTAGGTGAGCAACATCGTATGTCTAGTGGTGGAGAGAATGTTTTCTTTACAAATGAATCATCTCAGATTAACTGGTACCCAATGTGGGGAGGGTTAAAAGACATGAACATTTCTGAAAACAAAAGTCAGGATGGTATAATTAAACCTAGTGCTAGGAACTATTCTAGTTTTAGTATTATTGAGTTGAACGGTGCAGTTGATACAGGTGTAACAGACGCTATTAATCAGGCCGTTATACCATTTGCAGTATCGGGCGTTGGTGCTGATATGGTAATTGAAGACACAATTATACCATCAGATACTCTTTATTACAACACTATTATGGTACAGATGGAGATTCTTATGCCAACCAAGCGTTTGAGTCTAAGAAAAGAGGTTTAACGCTTAATATTGGTGACTCTTTTGAGTGGATATACGAGCATCCTATTGAAACTAAAGCTGGACAAGCTATTTATGCTAGAATAGATGTTGAAAGTGCTGATGGTACTACTAGACCTCTACAAATAAGAAAAGCTGTCAATGGCAATGCGTATATCACAGTACAAGCTTTCTTGTTCACAGATGATGATATTGCCTTAAAGAGTGATGTTGATGCTTTGATAAGTGGTTCAACTTACAAAGGTGGCTACAATGATTCTACTTCTACCCCATCTTTACCAACAGGAAGTGATGTATTAGGAGACTTTTATAGAGTTGTTGCTGAGGGGTCTAATTATGCAGTAGGTGATGTTTTAGTGTATAACGGTGTTGATTACGACCACATTGCCCAAGGCTCTGTTACTCAAGGTGATTTAGTAACCTCTGCTATTAAAGTGTATGACATATATGTTAAGGCTGGTTATACTAGTTATGTTTCTGATGGTTCAATTTTGTACCCTTATGGCGATATATTTTCTGCTATTAATGCCTCTAATGATGGTGATACAATATATTTGGATGGTTTATTTGATATTACTACTGATGTTGTATTAGACTCTCTTAAATCATTAACATTTGTTGGTGCAAATGATACAACTATTCAGTACGCTTCTTATAATGTCAGTAACGGCAACGTTATGTCTTTTGATGGTGATTCTACTAAGACACTTATCTTTAAGGATATCACATTTAAGAATGCAGGTGGATATGGTTTACTTATTAAGAATACTGAGAAAGTTGAACTAAGAAATTGTAAATTCTATAACAATGGTTGGGATGGAACTCAATTACATACGGTAGCTTCTAAGGACGTTACTGGTTTACTTGGATATGATTCAGACGCAGTTGATTTACAAGCGTTCTACGCAGGAGTACATGCTTCAAATGGTGGTGCTGTAAGATTAGAAAATTGTAGACTTCCATTAGTTAGAGAATGTAGAGCAGAGAATAATCTTAGAGGTTTTAGAATCCAAGATTGTGGTATTAGCGGTGGTGGTTTCGTAATTGAAAACCAATCATTGAATAATATTGAGTCAGGTATTTATATTGCGGCAGGT
>Ga0114915_1000763_pt1 | contig 14358 bp, 13 predicted proteins | sample MalvirAntarct_55_FD_87288 | JGI IMG/M metagenome (GOLD analysis project Ga0114915, IMG submission 87288) | Marine viral communities from the Global Malaspina Expedition - Malaspina viral metaG Antarct_55 | ecosystem: Environmental > Aquatic > Marine > Oceanic | place: South Georgia Island...
CGTCCGGGCTATGCCGACGTGGACGTCGGTCAGGGTCGGCTCCAGCCGGTCCGGCCACGGATCGGCATCGGGCGACGGCGGCTCCAGCCGCTCGCCCGTGGCCCATTCCCAGCGCATGCGCGCGAGGTCGCCCAGCGCCCGCGCCAGGGCACCGTCGACCGCCGTAGTCGCGTCGTGCCAGGGCGCGTGCTCGTGGCCGCCGGGATTGGTGCGGAGGGGGTCGTGGTCCGGGTGGGCGCGGGTGTCCCAGCGGTCGGTGGTCATGTCGATGCCGCCGCAGAACGCCAGGGCGTCGTCGATGACCACCAGCTTCTGATGGTGCGCGGCCCCCGGCGGATGCACGCCGTCCAGCTTCAGCCGGATGCGGCGCAGGGTGATCCAGTTCAGGATGAACAGCGGCGTGGCGCCGCGGCCGAGCGACTGGAGCGTGCCGAGCCGCCACTTGAGGATCCGGATATTCAGTTCCGGCCGGCGCTTGGCCACCCAGTTCAGGAAGCGGCCGAGCTTTTCCGGCCCGGTCTGGTCGGCGACGCCCGGCTCCAGCCGGATCCGGGTGTCGAAGTCCCAGCCGATCAGCATGACCGAGTGGCGCGCGTTGAGGATCGCCGCCTTGACCGTCTTGAAATAGTCGGCGGCGTCGACGATCAGCGCGAAGCGGTCGGCCCGCTCGATTCGCCAACAGTTCTCGCCGGGAACGAGCAGGGCCTGCGAGGGTCCGCGGTGGTCGGAAGGCATGGCGTCTCTCAGTCGGTGCCGGTGTTAGTCGGTAGCAGTCTCAGTCGGTATCGGCCGCGGCGGCCGGTTCGTCGTTCAGATAGTCGCCCACGTAGAAGCTGCCGATAAGGGCGAGCCCGAGGGCGGCGAGCGGCGTCGCCAGCGCGAGGCCGAGGATGCCGTAGAGTGCACCGAGCAACAGCTGTACCGAGATCGTCAGCACCGGCGGCAGCGACACGCTCTCCTGCTGGACGACCGGCGTGATCAGGTAGCTCTCCACCGTCTGCACGGCGACATAGACGCCGATCACCCAGAGCACCGTCGTCGGGCCGTCGGCGAAGGCGAGGAGGACGGCCGGTGCCGCGGCCAGGATCGGCCCGATGTTCGGAATGAAGGCGAGCAGCGCGGCCAGCGCGCCGAGGATGAAGGCGAGCGGGATGCCGAGCATCCACAGTCCCAGACCCGTCAGCACGCCGACCACCGTCATGGAGATCAGCTGCGCGCCGATCCAGTGCCGCAGCGTGTGCACGCCGAGCCGCAGGGCCTTGCGCGCCCGCGGCCGCAACGACGGGGCGAAGAGCGCCGTGGCACCCTGCGCGTAGAGGCCGGGTGCCACGGCGAGATAGATGCCGATGAACAGGATCAGGACGAAGCTGCCGAGCGCCCCGAAGGTCGAGAACAGGGCCGAGGCGGCCATGCCGCCGCTCTGGGCGGAGAGCAGTTCGCCCGGGCGGATCGCATCGAGCAGGGACTTGCCCCAGGAATAGTCGTCCAGATGTGCCGCGAGCTTCCCCGCCGCGTCTGGAACCTGCCGCCACAGTTCGTTGAACTGAGCGATGAGCGCCGGCGCGGCACCGGTCGCCGCCACCACCGCGGCGCCCACCAGCAGCACCACGAATATCGCCAGCCCGAATCGATAGGGGATCCCCGTTCTGGCGGCGATCCAACTGCCACCGCCGTGCAGCATGACGCCGAACAGAACGCCGGCGAAGACGAGCAGCAGCACGTCCGGCGCGAGGAGCACGAGCAGGACGGGCAGTGTCGCGACGATGACGAGCGAGACGGTGCGGCGCGACATTCGGGCTCCCGGAAGATGGCCTGGCAGGATCGCGGGCGCCGAACGGCCCCCGCCTGTCCCACCAACGCCCAACGTCCGGGAAGGTCCCTAGTTCGTCTCGTCCTTCGTCTTGTCACGTTCCGCGCGCTGCAGCCGGCGCCAGCGCAGGACGTTGCGGTTGTGCTCCACCAGGGTGCGGGCGAAGGCGTGGCCGCCGGTGCCGTCGGCGACGAAGTAGAGTTCGTCGGTTTCGGCCGGCGTCACGACCGCCTGGAGGGCCGCGATGCCGGGATTGGCGATCGGCCCGGGCGGCAGACCGGCGACGTGATAGGTGTTGTAGGGATCCGCGGCCTGCAGGTCGTCGCGGGTGAGCGGGCGGTCCTGGGCGCGCTCGCCGCGGGTCAGCGCGTAGATCACCGTCGGATCCGACTGCAGCTTCATGCCGCGCCGCAGCCGGTTCAGGAACACCGCCGCTACGCGCGGCCGTTCGGCGGCGACGCCCGTCTCCTTCTCGACGATCGAGGCGAGGGTCAGCAGCTCCTCGGGCGTCGCCAGCGGCGTATCCTCCGGCCGCTTCTGCCAGACGTCGGCGAGGGCGACGTCCATCGCCTTGCGCATGCGCTCGACGACGGAGGCGCGCGTCTCTCCCCAGACGTAATGGTAGGTGTCGGGCAGCAGGTGCCCTTCGGCGACCGCCGGCGGATCGCCGGTCAGGCCCTCCGCCTCGCCGATCCGGTGCAGCACCTCGGCGACCGTGAGCCCCTCGGCGATCGTGACGCGGCGGACGACCGTGTCGCCCCCGACCATCTTGTCGATCGCGCCGCGCAGGCTGATCCCGGGCTCGAAGGCATACTCGCCGGCCTTCAGGCGACTGTGGACGTCACGGACGCGCAGGGCGGCCAGGAACGTCCAGTCGTAGCGGATGACGCCCGCATCCTCGAGGTGGCGCGCAATGGAGCGCGACCCCTCGCCGCGCTCGATCACCACGCTCCGCTCGACCGGCAACGGGCCGGGCGCGGTGTATTCGCGCCAGCCCCATAGCCCGGCGGCGACGCCGGCGCCGAGCAGCGCGACGAAGAGGACGAGGAGAAGACGCTTCAAGGCCGGGACGTCAGGACGCCGCGGATCAAGGCGCCGGCGCGAAGATCAGCGACGCGTTGGTTCCGCCGAAGCCGAAAGAGTTGGACAGCGCGTGGCGCACCTTGCGCTGCTTGGCCTGCTTCGGCACCAGGTCGATGTCGCAGCCCTCGGACGGATTGTCGAGGTTGAGCGTCGGCGGCACGACGCCGTCGCGGATCGCCATGATCGAGAAGATCGCCTCGACGCTGCCGGCGGCGCCGAGCAGGTGCCCGACCGCCGATTTGGTCGACGACATCGATATCTTTTGGGCGTGATCGCCGAACAGCCGCTTCACCGCGCCCAATTCGATCTCGTCGCCGAGCGGCGTGGAGGTGCCGTGGGCGTTGACGTAGTCGATGTCCTCGGGGTTCAGCCCGGCCCGCTTCAGCGCCATCCGCATCGCGCGGAAGCCGCCGCTGCCGTCTTCCGCCGGGGCGGTGATGTGGTGGGCGTCGCCCGACATGCCGTAGCCGATCACCTCGGCATAGATCCTGGCGCCGCGCTTCTTGGCGTGCTCGTACTCCTCGAGCACGACGATGCCGGCACCCTCGCCCATGACGAAGCCGTCGCGATCGCGGTCCCAGGGGCGCGACGCACGCTCCGGCGTGTCGTTGAAGTGGGTCGACAGGGCACGCGACGCCGAGAAGCCCGCGATGCCCAGGCGGCAGACCGCGGCCTCGGCGCCGCCGGCCACCATGACGTCGGCGTCGTCGAAGGCGATCAGCCGCGCGGCGTCACCGATGGCGTGCGCACCCGTGGCACACGCGGTCACGACCGAGTGATTTGGCCCCTTGAAGCCATGCTTGATCGACACGTGCCCGGAGGCGAGGTTGATCAGCGCGGAGGGAATGAAGAACGGGCTGATGCGGCGCGGCCCGCGGTCCTTCAGCAGGACGGCCGCCTCCTCGATGGCCTGGAGGCCGCCGATGCCCGAACCGATCATGACGCCGGTGCGCTCGCACGACTCCTCGTCGGTCGGCTTCCAGCCGGAATCCTCGATCGCCATCGCCGCGGCGCCGACGCCGTACACGATGAAGCGGTCGACCTTGCGCTGCTCGCGCGGCTCCATCCAGTCGTCGGGATTCCAACGGCCCTCGGCGGTCTCCCCCCGCGGCACCTGTCCGGCGATCTTCGCCGGAAGATCGGACACGTCGAAGGACTGAATGGCGGTTATGCCCGATTCACCCTTGACGAGCCGGTTCCAACAGGCATCCGCACCGCATCCGAGCGGCGAGACGACGCCCATGCCGGTCACCACAACGCGTCTCATCTATGTCTCCGGCCTAGTCGCGCGACGCGGCCCCGGTCATGGCCCGGCGCCGCGTGAATGCGCTCCAATGCCCGCAGGCAAGTCAGGCAGCGTGTTCTTTGATGAAGTCGACGGCGTCCTTGACCGTGATGATCTTTTCCGCCGCGTCGTCCGGGATCTCGACCCCGAACTCTTCTTCGAAGGCCATCACCAGTTCGACGGTATCGAGGCTGTCCGCCCCGAGATCGTCGATGAAGCTGGCGCCTTCGGTGACCTTGGCCTCGTCGACGCCAAGGTGCTCCACAACGATCTTCTTAACGCGCTCGGCAATGTCGCTCATGGAGAGGATACCTCGAGAATTCTCTAGTGTGCTTGATCGGTTGTGGCGATTGCCGCAGGCCGATCCCGAAAACCGGCGGCAAGGGCCGGGTACCTAACATGAAAGCCGTAGCGTGGCCAGCGTTCCGCGGGACGTTATGCACGCCCCCACGCGAAGGGTCAAATCCCTCCGCGTGCTGCGGTCAAATCATGGCCATGCCACCATTTACGTGCAAGGTCTGGCCCGTCACATAAGACGCCTCGTCGCTCGCGAGATACACCACCGAGGCGCCGATGTCGGCCACGTCGCCCAGGCGGCCGGTCGGAATCCGGCCCAGCAGCGCCGTGCGCTGGTCGTCCTTCAGCACATCGGTCATCGCGGTCGCGATGAAGCCGGGGGCGACGCAGTTGACGGTGATGCCGCGGCTGCCGACCTCGGCCGCCAGCGACTTCGTCATGCCGATCATGCCCGCCTTCGACGCCGCATAGTTCGCCTGGCCGGGATTGCCGGTGACACCGACCACCGAAGTGATGCCGACGATGCGGCCGTGGCGCCGCTTCATCATGCCCTTCAGCGCGGCGCGCGACAGGCGGAAGGCCGAGGTCAGATTGACGTCCAGGACCGCCTGCCAGTCGTCGTCGCGCATGCGCATGGCGAGGCCGTCGCGGGTCAGCCCCGCATTGTTCACCAGGATGTCGAGTTGCCCCATCGCCGCCTCGGCCTGGCCGACCAGAGCGTCGGTGGCGGCGGCGTCGCGCAGGTCGCAGGGCACCACGTGGGTCCGCTCGCCCAGTTCGGAAGCGAGCGCCTCCAGCGGTTCGAGCCGTGTGCCGGACAGGGCCACCGTCGCGCCCTGGCGGTGCAGCGCACGCGCGATGGCGCCGCCGATGCCGCCGGATGCCCCGGTGACGAGCGCCTTGCGGCCGGTGAGATCGAACATGCGTCCTCTCTTGATTGACTGTTGTCGCGGATCCCCGGGGGCAGCCGCGGCGTCAGAGCTGCTTGACCAGCCCGTCCAGGTCGGCCGGCGTCTGCACCGAAAGTCCGGTCATCTCCGGATCGATGCGGCGGATCATGCCGGTGAGCACCTTGCCGGCGCCCAGTTCGACGAGCTGCTCGACCCCCTGCGCCTTCATGTAGAGCACGCTCTCGCGCCAGCGCACCATCGCCGTCACCTGCTCGACCAGCAGGCCGCGGATGTCGTCGGGGTCGGTCACCGCCGACGCGGTGACGTTGGATACGAGCGGCAGGTGCGGCGCGCCGAGCGATGTGCCGGCAAGCGCCTCGGCCATCGCGTCGGCGGCCGGCTGCAGCAGCGTGCAGTGGAACGGCGCGCTGACCGGCAGCATGATCGCCTTGCCGCCGCGCGCCTTGGCCAGGACCACGGCGCGTTCCACGGCCGCCCGATCGCCGCTGAGGACGATCTGGCCTGGGGCGTTGTCGTTGGCGAGGCCGCAGACCTGCCCCTCGGCCGCCTCTCCGGCGACGGCGCGCACCGCGTCGAGTTCCAGTCCGAGGATGGCCGCCATGGCGCCGGCGCCGACCGGCACCGCGACCTGCATGGCCTGGCCGCGCCGCTTCAGCAGGCGCGCCGCCTCCGCCACCGGCAGGGCGCCGGCCGCGGCCAGCGCGGAATATTCGCCCAGAGAGTGGCCGGCGACGAACCGGCCGCTGCGCTGCAGGTTGACCCCGGCCTCCGACTGGAGGACCCGGACGAGCGCCATGCTGACGGCCATCAGGGCCGGCTGCGCGTTCTCGGTGAGCGTCAGTTCCTCGGCCGGCCCCTCGAACATCAGCCTGGACAGGCGCTGCGACAGCGCCTCGTCGATCTCCTCGAACACTTCGCGCGCGGCGGTATGCGCTTCCGCCAGGGCCTTGCCCATGCCGACGGCCTGGGACCCCTGGCCGGGAAAAACGAAGGCGCGCTCCATGTTTTCTCTTCCTCCCCTGCGAGTTGCGGTTCAATGAAGGGCGCCGCGCGGGTGTGTCAAGCCGCGTGTCGGTTATGTTGCGGTCGCGGTCCGCCCGTGCTTGCGCGGTACGAGGAATCGTGTATAAGCGCGGCTCTTTCCGGACGGAGCCGCCGCAGGACCGCATGGTTTTGCGCGGATTTCGTTATGGGCGGTTTGCAGGCCCGCATTAAGCACTATGTGACGCGGGTTCAATGCAGGCCGGTCGGCGCTACGGGACCGGTCTGACGCGGGAGATCAAGGAGCCTATGCCTTATTACGAGAGCGTGATCATCGCCCGCCAGGACATGTCGGGTACCCAGGTCGAGGCGCTGGCGGATACGCTGGCGGCCGTCGTCGAGGAGCGCGGCGGTTCGATCGCCAAGCGCGAGCACTGGGGCCTGAAGAACCTGGCCTTCCGGATGAAGAAGAACCGGAAGGGGCATTACGTGATGTTCGACCTGGACGCCCCTTCGGACGCGATCCAGGAGATGGAGCGGCAGATGCGCCTCAGCGAGGACGTGCTGCGCTACATGACCATCCGCATCGAGAAGATCGAAGAAGAGCCGTCGGCGATGATGCAGGCGCGGTCTTCCCGCGACGATCGCCGCCGCGGCGAGCGCGGCGACCGGCCCGAGCGCGGCGACCGTGATCGCGGCGACCGGCCCGAGCGCGGCGACCGCGGCGACCGCCCGGAGCGTAGCGACCGCAGCGAGACGACCACCAGCGAAGGAGCATCGGAATGAACGCCTCCGCACAGCGCTCCGGCGGCGGTGGCGGCGGTCCGCGCCGCCCCTTCTTCCGCCGCCGCAAGTCCTGCCCCTTCGCCGGACCGAACGCGCCGACCATCGACTACAAGGACATCCGTCTGCTGCAGCGCTTCGTCTCCGAGCGCGGCAAGATCGTCCCCAGCCGCATCACTGCGGTTTCGGCCAAGAAGCAGCGCGAACTCGCCCAGGCGATCAAGCGCGCCCGCTTCCTCGGCCTCCTGCCCTACATCCTCCAGTAACGGCTGCCGGCCGCCATCCCCGATGACTCTCTCGGGGACGGCGGCCGCACCGCCAGCGGAGCAGATGGGATGCCGAGATCGGTGCTTCTCGCCCTGGCCGGCGGAGTTGCGAGCGGCCTCCTCTACCTCGCGATCATCGCGGGGACGATGGGGGGCATGCTCTTCGCCTATCTGTCGCAGGTCCCGCTCTTCCTGGTCGGCCTGTCGCTCGGCCTGTCGCCCGTAGCGACCGCGGCCGCGCTCGCGACCCTGATCGTGGCGGGCGTCGGCGGCGTCTACTCCGGCCTTGTCTTCGTCGCGACCTGCGCCGGCCCCCTCTTCATCCTCGTCCGCCAGGCGTTGCTCAATCGGCCGGCGCCGGACGGCAGCGTCGTCTGGTATCCGACCGGCCATCTCGTCGCGATGCTGGCCGGAATGGCCGCGATCGGCATGGTGGCGGTCGCCCTGCTCTTCGGTGGCGGCGAGGAAGGCTTGCGCGGCAGCGTCCGCGACGGCCTCTCCCGCGTGCTGGAGGCGATGATGCCGCCCGGACAGGACGCGGCCGACCGCATCGCGTTCGCCGACGGCGTCGCCGCGATCTTCCCCGGCCTCGCCGGCGTCTCCTGGATGCTGATGATGGCCGTCAACGGCAGCCTCGCCCAAGGCGTGCTGTCCGGTTTCGGGCGGACTATCCGCCCATCTCCGCCGCTCGCGGAACTCGTACTGCCGTCCTGGCCGTACTACGCCCTCGGCGCCAGCCTGCTCTTTGCCATTGTGGCAGGCGGCGCGGTGGGCTATATCGCGGGCAATCTGGCGATCGTGTTCGCCGTGCCGTTCTTCTTTCAGGGCCTGGGCGTCGTCCATGCCCTGGCGAATCGTGTTTCGGCCCGGACGCTGTCGCTGTCGATTTTTTACCTGGTCCTGATCGTTTCCGGGTGGCTGGCCCTGGTCGTAGCCGTGGCTGGCCTGATGGAGCCGTTCGTTAAACTGCGGCTCCGGTACGGACGCCCGCGGGGACCCGAGGAGGAATGAGCATGTTGATGGACATCGTCCTTCTGGAGCGTGTCCCGAGCCTGGGGCAGATGGGGGACGTGGTGAAGGTGAAGCCGGGCTATGCCCGGAACTACCTTCTGCCGCAGAAGAAGGCGCTCCGCGCCAACAAGGCGAATCTGGCGCAGTTCGAGAAGCAGCGCGCGCAGCTCGAGGCGACCAACCTGGAGCGCCGCCGCGAGGCCGAGTCCGTCGCGACCAAGGTCGACGGCATGACGGTCACCCTGATCCGTCAGGCGGGCGACAGCGGCCAGCTGTACGGTTCGGTCTCCGTGCGCGACGTCGCCGAGGCGATGCAGGCGGGCGGCGTGTCCGTCGACCGCCGTCAGGTCCAGCTCGGCCAGCCGATCAAGATGCTGGGGCTGCACACGATCACCGTGAACCTGCACCCTGAGGTCGCGATCAAGGTCACCGCCAACGTGGCGCGGACCGAGGACGAGGCCGCCCGCCAGGCGCGCGGCGAGAACGTCAACGCCCCGGTCGAGGAGGAGCGCGACTTCGAACTCGGCGCCGGTCTGGACGAGTTCCTCGGCGGTGCGCCGGAGCGCGACGACGAGCGCTGATACCGCCGGTCCCGAACCGGATCGCAAGCGACCCGTTGACGGGGCGGATCTTCGGATCCGCCCCGTTTTCTTTTGGGGCTACCGGACCGCTGTACCGCTGGCTAGACTTCGCGCCGCGACATGACGGGGTCGTGACTCGGCGGGGGGGGGTCCATGCTGTTCGCAAAGCTGCTGAAGCGGATCATCCGCAAAGGGATGCTTCATCTCACGGACGCCGACGGGAATGTGCACACGATCGGCGGCACGGCGCCCGGCCCGATGTGCGGGATAAGGCTGCACGACCGGCGCCTGCATACGCGCCTCGCCGTCAACCCGCGGCTCTACATCGGCGAAGCCTACATGGACGGCACGCTGACCATCGAGGACGGCACGCTGCGCGACTTCTTCGATCTGGTCGGTACGAACGCCGAGGCGTTCGAGGGCAGTCCCTGGCAGGCCTTCTTCGACCGGATGGTCCATCTCGGCCGGCCGCTGCAGCAGTTCAATCCGCTCTACCGCGCGCGCCGCAACGTCGCCCACCACTACGACCTGTCGGACCGGCTCTACGAGCTGTTCCTCGACAAGGACCAGCAATACTCCTGCGCCTATTTCCGCAACGACAACGAGTCGCTGGAGGAAGCGCAGGAGAACAAGAAGCGCCACATCGCCTCCAAGCTGCTGCTGCAGCCGGGACAGCGCGTGCTCGATATCGGCTGCGGCTGGGGCGGCATGGCGCTGCATCTGGCGCGGGTCGCCGACTGCGAGGTCACGGGCATCACCCTGTCCGAGCGCCAGCACGCCGTCGCGACCCGCCGGGCCGAGGAGGCCGGCCTGTCGCACAGGGTGCGCTTCCACCTGCGCGACTATCGCGAGGAGACGGAGCGCTACGACCGGATCGTTTCGGTCGGCATGTTCGAACATGTCGGCGCGCTGCACCACCGGCGCTATTTCGCCGCGATCAAGGACATGCTGACCGACGACGGGGTCGCACTTCTCCACTCGATCGGCCGCATGGAGCCGCCCGGTTCGACGAACGCCTGGCTGCGCAAATACATCTTCCCCGGCGGCTATAGCCCGGCCCTGTCGGAGACCATGGCAGCCGTCGAGCGCACCGGCCTGTGGGTCACCGACATGGAGATCCTGCGGGTGCACTACGCCAAGACGCTGGCGGAGTGGAAGCGCCGCTTCGACGCGAACCGCGAGGAGATCCTGCGCCTCTACGACGAGCGTTTCGTGCGGATGTGGGAGTTCTACCTGCTCGCCTGCGAATCCTCGTTCCTCTACTGGCGCCAGATGGTGTTCCAGATCCAGCTCGCCAAACGCCCGGACGCCGTCCCGCTGACCCGCGACTACATGGTCGACTGGGAACGCGAGCAGATGGCGGCATAACACCTTCTTGCAGTTGGCCTGATATAATGGAAGATCCTCAAAAGCGCAGGCTGTCCGACGCAGAAAAAGAGAAGGCTCTGCGCCTCCTTCGATTTATGGATTCCTGGCAGTTTATTTTTCTTTTCAGCTTTTTCGGGGCCACTATTATGACCCTTGTCGAAGGATATCACATAAGTTGGATCCCGAAACTTACGGTAATATTCACCATCATGATCGGCATTGCCCACTTATTTGCCAAGTGGCAGGTGAGGCGCTCGATGAAGAGCCGTAAAACCGAGACCAAGCCGGGAGAGCACCCCAAAGGCGCGGATGGCCGAGACGACGGTTCTCGGCCAGGGGGATGAGTCGGCCAAAAGCCGCTGACCCACCCGCTTTTCCACAGGCATATCCCGCCACCAGCAACGCCCCCAGAGTGTTTGTCCCGCCCTGGGGATAAGACCGTCACGGACCGCGACCACGGTGCCGCCCCCGGCGGCGTCCGTTTGCTGTAAGGTCTGCCGATGAACAGCAGCCCTGCCACCGTCACCGCCCTGAACGACAGGACCGGCAACCAAGGCGGCGAGCCGGGTTACCGGAGCGCGCCCGCCAACGTCGAGATCGAGATCGCGCTGCTCGGCGCGATCCTGGTCAACAACCGCGCCTACGAGAAGGTCTCGGAGTTCCTCCAGGCCGAGCATTTCGCCGACGGCGTCCACGCCCGCATCTATGCGGCCTGCGGCAAGCTGATCGAGCGCGGCCAGCAGGCGACGCCGGCCACCCTGCGCCGCTATTTCGAGAACGACGCCGAACTGGCCGACGTCGGCGGCGCGCGGTACCTGGCCGAGATGGCGGCCAGCGCCTTCAACATCATCGACGCCGAGGATTACGGCCGCACCCTCTATGACCTGCATCTGCGCCGCAGCCTGATCGAGCTCGGCGAGGACGTGGTCAACGAGGCGTACGGCGCCGACCTGGACATCAACGCCGTCCAGCAGATCGAGAAGGCCGAGCACCGCCTGTTCGAGCTGGCCTCGACCGGCCAGATCGAGGGCGGCTTCCAGGCCTTCGACCGGACTCTGGTCAAGGCGCTGCAGATGGCCGAGTCGGCCTTCCGCCGCGAGGGCATGCTGACCGGCGTGACCACCGGACTGGACGGGCTCGACAAGCTGCTGGGCGGCTTGCAGCGCTCCGACCTGCTGATCCTCGCCGGCCGCCCGGGCATGGGCAAGACGGCGCTCGCCACCAACATCGCCTTCAACGCGGCGCGCGCCTCGTTCGAGGAACTGGCCGACAACGGCACGCGCACGCGGGTCGACGGCCACGTCGTGGCACTCTTCTCGCTGGAAATGTCGGCCGAGCAGCTCGTCCTGCGTATCCTCGCCGAGCATTCCGGCGTCTCGTCGGACCGGGTACGGCGCGGCGCCATCACCAACGACGAGTTCCAGAAGGTCTTCGTCGCCTCGCAGGAAATCTCCAAGTCGCGCATCTTCATCGACGACACGCCGGCCCTGTCGGTGTCGGCGCTGCGCACGCGGTGCCGGCGGCTGCTGCGCACGCAAGGGCGACTCGACCTGATCGTCGTCGACTATATCCAGCTGATGCGCGGCTCGCCGAACGGCCGGCCGGAGAACCGGGTGCAGGAAATCTCGGAGATCACCCGCGGCCTGAAGGGGCTGGCCAAGGAGCTGGACGTGCCGGTGCTGGCGCTGTCCCAGCTCAGCCGCGCGGTCGAGCAGCGCGAGGACAAGCGACCGCAGCTCTCAGACCTGCGTGAATCGGGCTCGATCGAGCAGGACGCCGACGTTGTTATGTTCGTCTATCGCGAGGAGTACTATCTGGGCCGCAAGGAGCCCGCCGAGGGCACCGCCGAGCACGCCGAGTGGCAGGCCGAGATGGACAAGGTGCACAACATGGCGGAGGTCATCGTCGCCAAGCAGCGTCACGGCCCGACCGACAAGGTGCGCCTGCTGTTCGAGGCGGAACTCACCCGCTTCGGCAACCTCGCACCGACGGGCATGGGCGGCGATGTCCCCTTCTGACGCTCTCGGAGCGCGGGCGTCCCGCCCGCATACCAGTTCCGCGCCATCCTCCGGATGGTGGCCATCCCGCCCGAAACTCCACGCACGCCGAGGTGCAAAGGCGGGCGAGACGCCCGCGCTCCAGGTGTCTCGTCCGTGACCTGCCCCGGCGCCGTCCTCACGATCGACCTCGATGCCATCGGCGCCAACTGGCGGCTGCTGCGCGCCCGCATGGGTGCGGCCGGCTGCGCCGCCGTGGTGAAGGCGGACGCCTACGGGCTCGGCATGATGCGTGTGGCACCGGCACTGGCGGCGGCCGGCTGCGACACCTTCTTCGTGGCGCAGCTGGAAGAGGCGATCGCGCTGCGCGTCCTGCTGCCCGAAGCCGCGATCGGCGTGCTCGCGTCGCCGCTGCACGCCTGCGAGGCCGTCTATGCGCGCCACCGCGTCATGCCCGTGCTGAACAGCCGGCACGACGTCGACGTCTGGGGTGCCTTCATGCGGGAGAACCGCGGCGCGGCGAGCACCGACCTGCCCCGGGCGATCCTGCAACTCGACACCGGCATGTGCCGGCTGGGCCTGTCGCCGGGCGAGGTCGATGCCCTGGCGGCGCATCCGGGCGCCCTGGCCGGCATCGCGCCGGCATGGGTGATGAGCCACCTCGCTTGCGCCGACGAACCCGAGCACCCGCAGAACGCCGAGCAGCTGCGCCGCATGCGCGCGGCTTTGTCGCGCCTGCCGGCACCCTTCGCCGGCGCGCCGGTCACCTTCGCCAACTCGTCCGGCATATTCCTAGGGGCGGACTGGCATTTCGACCTGGGCCGGCCGGGCTACGCCCTCTATGGCGGCAACCCGACACCCGCCCGGCCGAACCCGATGCGGCCGGTCGTGCGGCTCGACGGGCGCATCCTGCAGGTCCGCGACATTGACAGGCGCGAGAGCGTCGGCTACGGGGCCACGGCCACGGTCGAACCGGGCAGCCGGCTCGCCACGGTCGCCGTGGGCTACGCCGACGGCTGGCTGCGTTCGATCGGCGGGCGCGGTGTCGCCCACGTCTCCGGAACCCCGGCACCGCTGGTGGGACGCGTATCCATGGACCTGATCGTGATCGACGTGACGAAGGTGCCGGGCGGTGCGGCGCCGGGCGACATGGTGACCCTGATCGGGCGGGACCGCGACGTCGACGCCGTCGCGGCCGACGCCGGCACCATCGGCTACGAGATCCTCACGTCGCTGGGCGCCCGCTATGCCCGCACCTACACCGGAACCGGCGGGGCCCCGAGCGCATGAACGTCGTCGCCCAGATCGGCAGCGTCTTCCTGGCATTCCTGGAAGCGGCGGGGCGGCTCTCGCTGTTCGCGCTGAACGCCGTCAGCCACATCTTCCGGCCGCCCTGGTATCCGCGCCTGATCCTGCGGCAGCTGGTCGACATCGGCTACTATTCGCTGCCGGTCGTGGCACTGACGACGCTGTTCAGCGGCATGGTGCTGGCGCTGCAGAGCTATACCGGCTTCGCCCGCTTCTCGGCCGAGGGCGCCGTCGCCAACATCGTCGTCCTGTCGATGACGCGCGAACTGGCCCCCGTACTGGCCGGGCTGATGGTCGCCGGCCGCATCGGCGCCTCGATGGCGGCCGAGATCGGCACCATGCGGGTGACCGAGCAGATCGACGCGCTGACGACGCTCTCCACCAACCCGATGAAGTATCTGGTGGCGCCGCGCATCCTGGCGGGCATCACGATGCTGCCGGTGCTGGTGTTCGTCGGCGACATCATCGGCGTGCTCGGCGGCTATCTGGTCTCGGTCTACAAGCTGGGCTTCAACCCCGACAACTATGTCCGCCAGACGCTGGAATTCGTCGAGTTCAACGACGTCTTCTCCGGGCTGGTGAAGGCGGCCGTCTTCGGCTTCATCGTCACCCTGATGGGCTGCTACCACGGCTACAATTCGCGCGGCGGCGCCCAGGGCGTCGGTGTCGCGACGACC
>Ga0114915_1000769_pt1 | contig 14309 bp, 18 predicted proteins | sample MalvirAntarct_55_FD_87288 | JGI IMG/M metagenome (GOLD analysis project Ga0114915, IMG submission 87288) | Marine viral communities from the Global Malaspina Expedition - Malaspina viral metaG Antarct_55 | ecosystem: Environmental > Aquatic > Marine > Oceanic | place: South Georgia Island...
GGCGGCTCTTATAGGGCCGTCGAGATCACGGCTTCAAACGGTGAACATATATGCCACTGCTGCGGGATCTTTTACTTTGACTAACGGAAATGGTGGTGCAACTGTGTTGGTCCAGAAGTTCCCTATAGGGATGAACCAGATATTCATCCCTGAGAATGGAATCTTGTTTACTTCTGGGGTTTACGTTTCTGCGCTTACGGGCAGTGGAACAGAACTTACGTTTCTCCTAGCATAGGAAAAACTCATGGCTAAGATCGACAAGTCAAAAATGAAGTGCAACAAACCTAAACGCCAGATTTCTGGCGGGAAGAAGTCTGTTGTCAAGGCTTGCGATAAAGGAGAAGAAAAGATTGTTCGGTTTGGCGATGCCAATATGACCATCAAAAAAAGTAACCCCGAACGGCGAAAGTCGTTTAGGGATCGTCACGGGTGCGACAAAGGCACGTTGGATAAACTAAAGGCCAAATATTGGTCATGTAAGGCTTGGTGACGTAATGAAACTAGATCTTCAAAGTATTTGTTTGGCATTGTCCCTCGGTATTTTGGGATGGGCGTCTTTGCAGGTCTACCAGATGAACGCCAGTATGGGATTGATTTCGTACAAAGTTGATGAAAACAACAGTATGATAAAACCAATGTGGCAGGATTTTTTAGTTAGGAGTGCGGAAAATGATGAATCGCGGAACGATGAGTTTTCAAGTCTCCTCCCCCCCCGAAAGGACAGATGATATGAGTTTGTACGAAAACATTCAAAAGCGTCGAGCAAGCGGAAAACCGATGCGAAAGAAGGGTGCCAAGGGTGCCCCTAGCGACCAAGATTTTGTTAATGCGGCTAAGACTGCCAAAAAACCAAGAGGCATGATGTCTGGTGGTATGGTCGATAAAGGTTACATGAATGGTGGCATGGTCGATAAAGGCATGATGTCTGGTGGCATGGTCAACAATGGTTATAAGAACGGCGGTTGTGTGATGTCTGGTCGAGGCGGAAAATACAAAGGCTCAATGTAATGGCTACATCTGGCTCAAGAAATTTTAACCTCGACATAGGTGAAATTGTTGAGGAGGCTTATGAGCGTTGCGGACTAGAAGTTCGCACAGGCTACGATGCAAAAACTGCTCGTCGGTCTCTTAATCTTATGTTCGCAGAGTGGGCTAACCGAGGTTTAAATCTTTGGACTGTAGACTCTAAGGAGATAACGCTGACACAGGGTCAGGCTAGTTACACTCTTTTGCCAGATGTTGTCGATTTGTTAGATGTTGTAGTCCGCAGAAATAACACCGACTACGAGATCCAAAGAATTTCTCGAGGTGTATATACAACTCTACCGAACAAGACTACTCAAGGTCGGCCTAGTCAGTATTGGTTTAACAGGCAAATTGATCCTGTTATTAACCTGTGGTCTGTTCCAGAAAACTCGACTGACGTACTAATCTATTATTATGTCGAGCGCATAGAAGATGCCGGAGTTTACACTAACACTGCAGATCTTCCCTTTCGGTTCTTACCATGCATGGTCGCGGGACTGTCCTATTATATGGCTATGAAACGAGCTCCTGATCGTATACAGATGCTAAAGACAGTATACGATGAAGAGTTCCAAAGAGCAGCGGATGAAGATTCAGGCAGGACGGCTTTAAAACTTCAACCCAGCTTTAGTTATTTGAGGGTTTAATGGCATACGCTAGTGGCAGCAAAGCTTGGGGTATATCTGATCGATCAGGTCGTCGATACCGCCTTCGCGATATGATGGTGGAATGGACGGGGGCCAAGGTTGGACCTGATGAGTTTGATCCCAAACAGCCACAGTTATTCCCGCCAAAAGCATACCCTGATCCGCAAGCCTTGAGAAACCCAAGGCCCGAAACTAACTTGACTGCTCAAAGAGCGGTGCAATGGGGTTGGAGTCCGGTGGGTTGGAACTACCTACCGGGTCTTTCCCCTACCAGTAACCTTGAAGCCACAGTTTCTGTCGGCACAGTAACGGTGGTGATAGCATGAGTTTTACATATGACGAGCTAAAGACGGCTATTCAAGCCTACACGGACAACTCCGAAACAACTTTTGTTAACAATCTCCCCTTGTTTATTCGAAGCACTGAGGAAAGAATTTTAAAAAATGTCCAACTTAACTTGTTTCGTAGAAATGCAACGGCTTTTATGACGAAAGGGAATGAGTATCTTTCTTCCCCAACAGATTTTTTAGCTCCTTTTTCCTTGAGCTACACGTCGAACGGAGAAAAAGACTTTGTAGAATTTAAAGACGTTTCTTTTTGTCAAACGTATGCTCCAGACCCAAGCACTGAAGGTGCCCCAAAATACTATGCTCAGTTTGATGTTGACAACATGGTGCTGGCACCCACTCCAGATCAAAACTATGTTTGTGAGATGCATTATTTCTACCGCCCTGTAAGTTTAACGGCTGGAGCAGGAGGTGGAACTACCTGGCTTAGTGAAAATGCAGAGATTTCTCTTTTGTATGGGTGCCTTGTGGAAGCAAACATCTTTATGAAAGGTGAGCAGGATCTCATGCAAATGTACGATTCCAAATTTAATGAAGCCATGACCGCGTTGAAAATGCTGGGCGAGGCCAAAGAAACCACTCAAGAATATAGAGTTGGTCGAGTTGTAAGGCAGAAGCAATAATGCTCTTCCAGACAAAAATCTTGCAAGATTGCCCTCAAAAGTTTAATGTTGCAATGAATCAACCCCAGAGGCTGGGTGTCCTGACCTCGATAAAAACCAAGGAGCCCTGATATGGCCTTTTCTGGAAACTTTATGTGTACGTCTTTCAAGGTTCAACTCTTGAAAGGTGTGCACAACTTTACCAACGGTGCGAACGCATTTAAAATTGCACTTTACACTAATTCAGCGTCATTTAATGCGGCAACCACTGCGTATACTACTTCGAATGAAGTGTCGAACTCAGGTTCTTACAGCGCAGGCGGCGGTACTTTAACTAACGTAACTCCAACGTCTGCGGGAACCACAGCTTTCTTGGATTTTTCGAACTTTGATTTTACGAGCGCATCGATTACTGCTCGAGGCGCGTTGATTTACAACAGCACCGCATCAGGCAACCCAACTGTTGCGGTTCTGGACTTTGGTTCGGATAAAACATCCACGACAGGTACTTTTACTATTCAATTCCCAACACCGGACGCTTCAAACGCTATTGTCCGTATCGCTTAATAAGGAGGTATCGTCATGGCGTTCATCGTTGCAGATCGCGTAAAAGAAGTTACCACAACCACAGGCTCGGGAGCGTATACTCTGGGTGGCGCGGCGGATGGCTTCCAAACTTTCGCTGCAGTAACCTCAGATGGGGATACTGTGTACTACGCGATTACGAACGATACTTATTGGGAAGTTGGAATTGGTACTTTAAGCAATTCTCAAGCAACTCTTTCCCGTACAACACTTTTAAGTTCGTCCTCGGGCGGCGGGGCTGTAAATTGGGGGGCGGGAACCAAGAATATTTTTCTGACACTTCCGGCTGAAAAAGCTATCTTAGAGGATGCTAGTAATAACGCGGTGATTGGGGCTAGTTTAACGGTTGGAGCCAATATTACAGTTGGCGGGACTGTGGACGGTGTAGATATAGCAGCGCGAAACTCAGTTCTGACCAGCACTACCAACACTGCAAATGCGGCGTTACCTAAAGCAGGCGGGACCATGTCCGGTGGTCTTGCTATGGGTGGCTCTAAAATTACGGGTGCAGGAAATCCCACTGCCGCACAAGACCTAACAACTAAAACATATGTAGACGGTATTGCAGCGGCGGGGGTGGTTTACCACTCTCCTGTTCGATTAGCGTCTACTGCTAATCTATCTGCAGCGTATGCTAACGGCAGTTCTGGAGTAGGTGCTACACTTACCAACAACAGTACCCAAGCTGCACTTGTGCTTGATGGTCTTGCGGCGGTTAATGGTAACCGTGTTCTTATAGACGAACAATCTAACGCTGCTCATAACGGCGCGTACACAGTAACCACTATAGGATCGGGATCTGCTAATTGGGTGCTGACACGCGCAACAGATGCGGATTCTTTCGAGAACGTAGGGTCAACCGGATTAGGACAAGGTTCTGCGTTTTTTGTTTCTGAAGGTAACACAGAGGCAGGTCATCTACGGGTGTGCAGCACGACAGGTACAATTGTTTTTGGTACTACAAATATAGTCTTTGCTCTAGCGGCGGACACAACTGTGTATAGTGCTGGAACCGGACTATCTTTAACAGGTACAACATTTGCCGCCGTTCAAGACATAGCCACAAGTGCGACCCCTGTTTTTGCTGGTGGTACATTTAATGGAGATGTTACTTTTGATGGAGCTACGGCAGGTAGAGATGTTGTATTTGATCGCTCTGCGAATGCTTTAGAGTTCGCGGATAACGCCAAGGCCACGTTTGGTACAGGCGACGATGCGTCCATATTTTTTGATGCTACAGATTTCCAAGTAAACGCAGGGGCTGGTGATTTAAACCTTTCTGTGTCTGCGGCGGGTTCTTCGGTAAAGATACTGGGTTCTGGAGAAGCTTTAGCCGAGTTCACAGATGACGGTGATGTAGATTTATTTCACAACGGGACTTTAAAGTTTTCGACTACTGCGGCGGGTGTAAATATTCCCGGCAATATAACTGTTACAGGCACTGTTGACGGAGTTGACATTGCGACTAGAGACGGTGTGTTAACTACTACCACAAACACAGCCAATGCTGCTTTGCCCAAGGCTGGTGGCTCAATGTCTGGGGCCATTACAACTGCATCCAATGCTGCGCTAGAACTCGATCCAAACGGCTCTGGCAAAGTTACTTTTAAAGGTAACGGTACAAAAGGTGCGGGACAGTTTGTATTAAACTGTGAAGTAAACAGTCATGGCATTGTAATTAAAGGACCACCTCATTCTGCAAACGCAAACTATACACTAACTTTGCCGAATAATGACGGGAACGCAAATCAATTCCTACAGACTAATGGCTCGGGCGTAACATCTTGGGCGGCTGCTTTGACATCGATCCAAGCAAACTCTGTTGCACTGGGCAATGACACCACAGGAAACTACGTTGCGGCGGGAGCTACTTCTGGAACAGGTCTTTCGGGGTCTGTTTCTAGTGAAGGGGGAACTTTCACGGTTACATCAAATGCAACAAATTCGAACAATGGTTCTACCATTGTTGCTAGAGATGGGTCTGGAAACTTTTCTGCAGGTACAGTCACCGCGGCTCTGACGGGCAATGCCTCAACAGCCAGTACGTTGGCTACATCCCGTACTATTGGTGGTGTAGCGTTTAACGGCTCGGCTAATATTAACCTTCCGGGCGTGAATGCTTCTGGAAATCAAAACACCTCTGGGAACGCTTCAACTTCGTCTTCTTGCTCTGGCAACGCCGCAACGGCCACTACTTTAGTAAATGCTAGAAATATTGGTGGTGTATCGTTTAACGGGTCTGCCAGCATTAACTTGCCTGGGGTAAACACTGCAGGCAACCAAAACACTTCTGGGACTGCGACTACTGCCACTACCGCTAACGCGCTTAATACTTCAAACGACTACCGTGTTGATTCTTTTGGGGTTGGCACAAACGCTTCTGGCACTACTGGAGAAATTAGGGCTACAAACAATGTTACCGCTTATTACTCCGACGATAGGTTAAAAACTCGGTTTGGCAATATTAAGAACGCCCTTGAAATGATATCCACTTTAAATGGGTTTTATTACGAAGCAAACGCTACTGCAGAGGCATTGGGCTATGAAGTTCATCGGGAGTTAGGTGTGTCGGCACAAGAAGTTCAAGCGATTATGCCTGAGATTGTGGCCCCCGCCCCGATAGATGACAAGTATCTTACCGTTCGATACGAGCGAATGGCTCCATTATTTATCGAGGCGATAAAGGAGCTTAAATCTAAGGTGGAATCCCTAGAAGCCCAACTTCTGGAGAAGTAAATGCTTTTTGGCAACACGACATACGCGGAAGACGCGATAGCATCATCGGGTTCCGGCAAAGTTGATTTGGTTCTTTCGAGTGTTGTTGGGACAGGCGCGGTAGGTTCAGTCACCATTGAAATTTTGGTTGGGTTTTTAGTGACCAAGGTCACGGGGACAGGCGCGGTAGGTCAAGTAACCGTGGATGCAGGGTCTACAGCCACTGTCGCTACACCTCAGATAAACTCTGGTTTAACAGGTGTAACTACCACATCTAACGCTACGTTCCCTGTGACCAAGGTCACAGGAACAGGCGCGGTAGGTCAAGTTTCTGTTGGAAACACATCTGTAATAAGCGTAGGTTCTGTTCTGGGCACAACGAACACTCCCTCTGTGGCCGGAATTGCAGGTAACGCTACGTTCTCAGTGACCAAGGTCACGGGAACAGGTGCGGTAGGTTCAGTCACCGTGGATCCAGGAGCCACTGCTGTTGTTGCTAGCGTTTTTGGCACAGGTGCTGTAGGGTCGATATCAATGACAGGTTCTGCAAAGGTTTTCCCTACTGGGGTTTCCGCAACAGGTTCTGTAGGAGCAGTAGTAGTTTGGGCAAATATAAAACCTGATCCCAACACAATTTGGACAGTAATAGCAGCGTGAGGATTATTTAATGCCTAGTACATATACCGATAACGGCGGCATTGAATTACCCGCTGATGGAGAACAATCCGCTGTTTGGGGCGATACCGTAAACATCAACATGAATATTATTGATCGTCTCACTAATGGCGTTGGGTCTATTTCGTTGTCGGGAACAACACATACGTTAACTGTAACAGACGGTGTTGTGTCCCCAGGGCAGTTCAAAGTCTTAGTTTTAGGCGGCAGTCCTTCTGGTACAAACACAATTACAATAAATCCAAATACAGGTCAGCATCTTTACGTTGTAAAAAACGCTAGTGGTCAGACTGCTACATTCACTCAAGGTTCTGGATCAAACGTTAGTGTGATTAATGGCACATCAAAAATAATATGTTCGGATGGAGCGGGATCAGGCGCAGCAGTGACCGATCTTACTGCCGCTGTAGATCTTGCCGCATTAATCGTAGGCGGCGTAACTGTCACATCTACGGCGGCGGAATTGAATATCCTAGACGGCGTAATTTCTACGGCGGCGGAGTTGAATCTGGTGGACGGTTCAGTTGCAGGATCTATCGTAAACAGCAAAGCTGTTGTTTACAGTGGTGCAGGGCAAGTAAACGCCACAACTCTGGCAATTGCCGGAGCAGCAATTACTTCAAGTGCTGTAGAACTAAACAAGCTGACAGGTGTGACCGCAACATCAGCCCAAATAAATAACACGGCGTCTAGTACAAGCAACATTCAAACGCAGCTAAACACAAAAGCTTTGGCCGCAAATCCCTCTTTAAGTGGAAACATAACTATTACTGGGGGGACTCAAAGCTGGCTAGTAGTCGCTTCGGGAACTGAACTCATCTTTAAGTACAACGGCACCAGTGTTATGAAAGTTGACGGATCGGGCAACATAACAGCTAAAGGCAACGTAACAGCGTTTGGGAGTATTTAATCATGGCAGTTCCTACAGGTGCCGCAAGTTTTCTAGACATTCAAAATGAATTTGGTGGATCAAATCCAATCGCCATGACAGAATACTACGGTGCGGCGGGTGGCATCCCGTCAAGTGGTGCGATTAGTGTGGATAATTTCCGAGGAAAATCTAGTCTTTTTGCGTTTAACCTTGCAACAGGAAATGGTATTTCTCTTTCTTCTGTGGCTACTGCCGCAGGTTGGAACGGAAGTGCTCCAATTACTGTCACTGTTCCTTCTAACGTTGTCATAGGAGGCTCATCAGCAGATTATGGTTTGCTTATTAATACAGGCGGCGTCAACGTTACACTGATCATATCGGGGAAAATCTTAGGTAAAGGTGGTAATGGTGGTAATGCTAATAACGGAGGGGGTTCGGCTGGAGGCGCGGCAATAAAACTAGATAACGGTTTTTCCGCAACAGCAGCTATAACGGTGAACTCAGGCGGACAGATTGCTGGAGGCGGCGGCGGCGGCGGCGGCGGCGTTACCAGTTTTTTCTCAGACGGGATGTATGCTGGAGGCGGTGGAGGCGGTGGCGCGGGACGAGCTAATTCCTCGGGCGGTTCCTTCTCCGGTTCTAACTATACTAGCCAAGCGGGGGCAGGGTCGGACTCACAAGGGGCACAGGCAAACGCTTATGGCGGTGGCGCGGGAGGGGCTCTCGGAGCGGCGGGTGCTAGTGGGAGCAGGCAATTCGGGTTTATGTACAGCTATCAGGGCGGCACAGGTGGCCCTGGAGGTGCCGCGGGTAAGGCTATAAACTTAAACGGGAAAAACCACAGCTTGACGAATAACGGAACGATTTCTGGAGCTGTTAGTTAGATAACACTTGAAGTCTAGTTGGTGGTTTGCTACAACTTGTTGCAGGTCATTGACGGAGAAAAATGTGTTACGAAAAGAACAAGATGTTAGTATCGTTTACCGCACTGTTATGCCCAGCGGAAATTCTTCTTCGGCAGCGGCTTTTAACTTAGAGTCGTTAGGTTCTGTTCAACAAGCTAAATATCGAAATCTTATCCGAGCAGACCAGATCACTGAGCCCAAGGATTTAAAAGGTTTTGCCATGTGCCCCGCTCACAACGAGTGGGTTAAAAATTGTTATGTCTATCGAAGCCCTGTCTCAATAGACATTACTACCAGCGACAACGGGAGGTTAGATGTGAAGCTGCCTTCGGTCTCGGAAGATTACAAAAATGATCGAATGAATCAATATCGTTGGGATGAAAGAAAACATGTTTTTGAGATAGATTTTATATATGATCATTTGTTTTATTCGGAGGACGAGGTTACTTTCGAAATGGTCCCTGCTTTTTTTGAAAAAGACGTCTTGCCTGTGACACCCTGTTCTATGAAGATAAACAACTGGGTAAGGCCCATTCACCCAGCTTTCCTTATGACGGATGTAACGGAAATGCACATTAAGGAGGGGCAACCTATTGCGTACTACAGATTTTTATCGGAGAAAAAAATAAAGTTTGTTGATTTTGAATTTAATGAGCCTGAGTTTTTGACTATTGTGAACAGCCTTTCCAACATACGTTATATAACGGGAAGAAGAACTATGAGACAATACTACGATATTTTCCATCGAGGGCATACTCAAAAGAAATTGTTGTCTGTTATCAAAAGAAATATAATGGTGAAATAAATGTTTCAGTTAATGAAAAAAAGTTTAGTTCTTAAATGTTACACTCCTGACTTTACAGTGTATGAAACTGCGCCTTTAACTATGAAGTCGAATAAAAATCTTTTTCACGAAAGTGATCAGCCCCGCAGCATTCGTACATGCTACGGGTATATAAGTGCTTTAAAAAAATCTATTACTGTGCCGAATTGGGCCGAGTTTAGGGTTGAGGGTACGGACGAAGGAATGAATTATTACTACCCCGAACAAAACAGAACATGGGTAGAGTCCCACAATGATCCTTGTTTAAAAGCGCAAGACATACAGGTCACTAAGATTTGCGCTCCTTGGGCCATCGAGTCAAGCCACAACATAGACATTTTGCTTTCCGCACATGTGTTAAACACAAGCCCTATGCGTGTTCCTTCGGGATGCATGACCTTTCATCGTTTTCACCAGTTAAACATGTTTAACTATGTTCATAAAAAAGCGCACGATTACTCTGTACCTTTTGGCCTCCCTCTTGTTTCGTTGTTTCCTTTGACTGAACGAAAAATTGTTTTGGAGACTTACTACGACCCAGATAAGTTTCATGAACTGAATTACAGAAGCAAATCTAACCCGTTTTTTCGAGGAGGGCAGATTAAGCTGGGCCGTCTGCGGGGCTAGTTTAAATTCTCTGGTAATTTCCGTAGAATTGTTGCACAATAGAGTATAGCTGGTAGCTCCAGTTGTATTTTATAGGAATAAACATGGCCCTTCAAAAGCTTCAGTTTAAGCCCGGCATTGTTCGAGACACAACCGACTACACTAATGAAGGCGGCTGGTTTGACTGTGATAAAATTCGTTTTCGTATGGGTCTTCCTGAGACAATCGGCGGTTGGACACGTCTTACCTCATCTACAATGCTGGGAACCTGTCGTTCTATCCACGAATGGACTACCCTGTCTGGGGACCGTTTTATTGGGGCAGGAACTAACCAAAAGTTTTATATTGTGGAAGGAGATGTTCCGCAGGATGTAACTCCCCTTCGCAAGACCACAACAGGCACCGCTACGTTTTCAGCCACATCAGGCTCTGCAGTAGTTAATGTCACAGACTCAAACAACGGGGTGTTTCTCGGAGACTTCGTGACGTTTTCAAACGCAGTTTCTTTAGGAGGGCAGATTACAGCGGCGGTCTTAAATAAAGAGTATAAGGTTACGGAGATTGTAAGCGATAACAACTACCGTATAACGGCCACTGCTGCGGCGACCGGAGGGGACACAAGCAACGGGGGTGGAAGTACTGTTGCGGCGTATCAGTTAAATATCGGACTAGATACAGTAGCGGTTGGATCTGGTTGGGGGGCTGGCCCGTGGTCTCGAGGAACATGGAACTCGTCAGCGGATGTCGGCATTCCAGGGGCAAATTTGCGATTGTGGTCTCAAGATAATTTTGGGGAAGACCTAATAGCAAACGTTCGCTCGGGGGGTATTTACTATTGGGACTCCTCTGCAGGAGTTGCTAATAATAGAATGGTTGATATTACATCTATATCGGGGGGTAAGTCTGTTCCCGTTGTTTGCAACCAAATTTTGGTTAGCGATAGAGATCGACACGTTATAGCTTTCGGAGCTAACCCTGAGTTTGATCAGTACGGTGACGCAACCTTGGTGCAAGATCCTTTGTCAATTAGATTCTCGTCTCAAGAGAGTGTTACAGATTGGGAAACCTCCCCTACTAATACCGCCGGAGGTCTTAGGATTGGTACTGGAAGTTTTATTGTAGGGGCCGTGCAGACTAAACAACAAGTTGTTGTTTTCACAGATATCTCTGTTTACACCATGCAGTTTATAGGTCCCCCATTTACTTTTGGATTGACTGAAGTGTCCTCTAACATTTCCATTGCAGGAGAGAACGCGGCTGTATCCACAGGTGACGTAGTTTATTGGATGGGTGACGGAACGTTTTATTTATATAACGGATCTGTAGTGCAAATACCGTGTACTATTAAAGAATATATTTTCTCTGATATAAACACCAATCAAATGGCTAAAGTTACCGCTGCGACTAACACGTCCTTTTCTGAAATCTGGTGGTTTTACCCTTCCTCCGGAAGTCAAACCAACAACAAGTACGCAGTCTTTAACTATGACATGAACATTTGGTACTACGGAAATTTGGACCGCACTGCTTGGTCCGACAACGTTAGGGGTGGGCTACCTATTGCAGCTTCTCCTGATGGACATCTTTATTTCCAAGAAACAGGAATGAACGATGGCAGTAGTAACCCTCCATCACCTTTGTCTGCTTATGTTGAATCAAGCACCGTTGATATTGGAGAGGGTGACCGCTTTATGTTTGCTCATCGCCTTCTACCTGACATCACCTTTAGAAACTCTACTGGAACTCCGACAGCTACGTTTTCCATAAAGGCTAGGAATTATCCCGGAGAAAATTTTTCCAGCACATCTTCTAATAATGTGGTTAGTTCCCAGACGGTTCCTGTTCAGCTATTTACAGATGAGTATTTTATTCGGGTTAGGGGCCGAGCAGTTGCACTACGAATCGAGTCAAACCAAGTAAATACTGCTTGGCGTCTTGGATCTCCAAGGCTAGATCTTAGGCCGGATGGGCGAAGATAATGACATCAAGTGTAAACGTACCATATTTCCCAGACCCTCCAGAAGATTATTCAAGAGCTTATATTGCGGAAGTCACAAGGGCTTTTTCATTGTTTGCGGGACAGGTTGGTAACCCAGGGCAGGGACGAAACACCTTTACCGTGTTTACTAATCTTCAACAGAATGACTATGCCCTCGAAGAAGGGACTATTTACCGACAGGGAAATGTGGTATATATCACAGTCAAAGACACATCTTCTCCTGCGGGAGTAACGGCAACGGCCTCAACAGGCGTAGTAACGGTGGTTATATCATGAGTTTATTTACATGCGATACTTGTGGCATTCAGTTCAAATCTGAAGACTACACAGATGTAAATGCTGCGAACAAGTTTTTGCTAGATAGTCTTCAAGACGGCAACTGTCCTTGGAACAAATGTGAAGGAGGAAAGGTTACGGAGACTGCGGATGTGTCTGTTGCAGTCAATCTTCCTTCAATGGGCGGGGGTGTTTGGTAATGGGTCTTTTATCTTCTTTAGGTGGACTTGTAGGCATGGCGGTAGGTGGTCCTATGGGGGCTGCTATCGGTGGTGGAATAGGGACCTTGGGTGAGGGAGGGTCACTATCTGATGCTTTTCAGTCAGGGCTAGGTAACGCACTAACAGCGGGAACTATGGGCAAAGCTGGCCTGATAGGGAACGCTATTGGCGGGGGCAACGCCAATCAAGCAGCGGGAATTGCTTCCTTGTTTGGTGGATCTATGGGCGGCATGGCAACGGCTGGTGGCCCAATGAGCAAAATAGCAAGCGGGGGCGGCAACGGGGGCGGCGGCTTTGGCCCAATGCAGGGCGGTCTAGCTCAGAACTTAATGCAGGGCATTGGAATTAGTGACGCCAACGGACAAACAAATCCGATTATGGGCGGAATAATGAGAGAGATGTTGTATCAACAACGCCGACCTCGGTTCGAGAACCTTATGTCCGAGACAGAATTATCTCAGTACAATACAGGCGAAAGACGCCCTGATTACAAAGGTACAGCGGTCCCAGGTACTCCAAGGGTTCAGACTCGGGCCATGGGCGGTATGATCGAGGGCCCTGGAACGGGGACCAGTGATTCAATACCAGCACAGATCTATCAGAATGGTGGCCCTGTTGAACAGGCAGCACTTTCAGACGGAGAGTTTGTAATGACGGCAGACGCAGTCAGAGGGGCTGGCGGTGGAAACCGTGGGGCTGGTGCGGCTAAGATGTACGAGATGATGAATCAATTTGAGCGGAGGGCATAAATCTCATGGCTGAAAACGAGTACACCACCAAGAGTATGAACCTTCTGCCTGAGTATCAGGAGAAGTTTCTTAAAGATCTTCTGGCAAACATATACCAGACTGACGAAGAGACGGGCGAAGTCTCCGGTATCGCAGCGCAGTCTCCGTTGTACGGCAATCCAGTTCTGGATGAAGAAGGCAATCCAATGTTCGAAGCTGCTGATGGAAGCGGCTTTACTTCGGATGCCTCTTTGGCGAAGACGGATCAGTACGGAACTCCTATTGAAGGAACTGAGGGCGGCGTTGCTGCTCCAGATGTTATGCGTTTTACAGACGCACAGACGGACGCACTCCGTAGACTGACAGGATACACTGACCCCGAAACAGGCGAGGTTGTGTACGAAAGCGGACTTGGTGCATACAAAGATTATCTTGATAAGGCTGAAGGTGCTTATGACCAAGGCATAGCTTCTATTGCTGGCAGCACTGCTCAGTATGATCCTCGGGGTCAGATTCAGTATGCCGCAGATGGTAAGCCCATGTTGGACGAACTTGATAGGCCAGTTCGAAAAGGTGGTTACAAAGATTTCTACGATCCTTTTGTAGAGGATGTTATTGACTCAACCTATGCGGACATTGATCGTGCTGGTGCAATAGAGAATATTGGGCAACGCGCACAGTCCATTGGTGCCGGAGCTTTTGGCGGTTCTCGCCAAGCTATTCAAGAGTCTGAGTTGCAACGAAACCTTATCGACCAAAAAGCTCGTACTGGATCTCAACTTCGTTCCGCAGCTTATACTGGTGCTCAAAACCAAGCTCAATCTGCGTTTGAAAACCAACAGAAGCGCGGTCAAAACGCTGGGCAATTATTCCAAGGTTTGGGTACAGGCATTGGAGCACTTGGCGAAGCGGCTTCAAGTTTAGGTATGACAGATGTCAACTCGCTATTTAACGTTGGGCAACTGGAACAAAACCAACTACAAAAAGAATATGATGTTCAACGCGCAGGACAATTAGAAGAAGCTTACGAGCCCTTCTCACGGTTCTCTTACATGAGAGACATCTTGTCAGGCGTACCATCCAGCGGAACTTCTCTCGCTGCAGCAGCAACACCACAGGCCAGCCCCATGTCCAATGTTATGGCGGGAGCTAATATTTATGGTGGCGCACAAGGGCAAGGGAACATTTTCGGTGGGCTTGGTGCTCTCAGGTAAGGATAGTCATGAACAACGTATACAACCGCAGTTTATTTGCCGCAGCCAATAGACCCGCTCGGTCAAAAC
>Ga0114915_1000772_pt1 | contig 14263 bp, 16 predicted proteins | sample MalvirAntarct_55_FD_87288 | JGI IMG/M metagenome (GOLD analysis project Ga0114915, IMG submission 87288) | Marine viral communities from the Global Malaspina Expedition - Malaspina viral metaG Antarct_55 | ecosystem: Environmental > Aquatic > Marine > Oceanic | place: South Georgia Island...
CTTTTATAATTTTATAATTTTTTCGTTTTTGATATGCACGTTTGTTATATTCCGCTCTTTTTTCTTCTGAAACATTTGTTTTATATTCTCTACTTTTTATAAGTTCTTTATTAGCCTCATAATGTTTCTTATTCCTAGCAGGAGCAGTATATTTTTTAAGATGATTTTTAGTAGATTCTAATTCATTTTTGAGTAAAGAGTTTTCTTCTTGAAGTTGTTTAATAATTTCATCTTTATCCATATAGATATATAATTGTAAAAAAAAATTTTTATACCTTTTTATTGATTTAATCTATCTAAATTCGGGATTCCATATTTTATAACCATTACAAATATTTTGTATATGAATATTATTAACTTGTTTCGAAGTCATCATACTGGAATGTTCAAAATCAATTATCCATACTGCTCCATCACTATCTTCTACAAAATTATAACCTGTTAAATCTGGATATTCTATATTATGTAATACTAGAGTCCGCACTATTTTAATGACTTGGTCAAATAATTCTTTCGGTACATCCGCAGCATTTTCTCCATATTGATCTGATAAATTATGTTTTCCTACTTTCTTCATTACCATTATTTTACTCTCATCATTATATTCTATAATTTCTGGTAGATTTACAATACCTAAGTTATATATATATTTTTGCATAAAATATTCTCTATGATTTACATTCTGTTTTACATAATATGTATTGGGATTCGCCAAATAGTTTTCCATTATTATACTATTTGAATATTATTTATGTCTGTTTGTTTTGAATAAATTCTTTTTCAGGTCAGGTATGTAATTTTTATTTTTTTCATATTATTATATAATAAAATGAAAAACTGTAATTTAATGTTCGGAAGTCCATTGTCCATTTAAATATTTCTTAAACATATCTAATGCAATTTCAGGCTTGTATGTAGGAACTTCATGACCCGCTCCACGAATAGTTAAAAATCCTAATTTTGTATCTTTCCACGCAGTAAAATATCCCGCTGTTTGATCATTATAAGTATATGTTTCCCAATTGCGTCTTGATGGCTCATACCCTAAATCCCATATCCAACTTTGTGTTCCTTCTGTAGAACAAACAGAATCATCATCACCTGAATATACTAGTATATTTAAATTAAAATTTCCATCAATGAGATAATTATAATATTCAACCATTGATGACTCTTTATCTTTAATATTATATTTAATACTACGAGAACATTCTTCCCATTCAATATCTGTATTGACATGAATGGCATCTTTTACTTCAGGTAAATTTAAATAAATGGTGGCATAATTATCTTCACAAGGTTCATACGCAGTTACATCATTCTTTATAGCATTTTTAAAGTTAGAGGAATATTCATTTGTAATATAATCAATAAACCAATTTCTTTGAGCTCTACCTTTTGATAATGTCTTATCTGATACACATACAGGATAATCTAGTGCATATGGATTTATATTTTTACCTCTTTGCTCATACATTTTTAACATTAATGTTTCGCATTTTTCCATATTTGCATATTTTTTGTTAGTTAAACATAATGAAGAATATTCATCCCATACAGGCTTTGAAATTAATTGATGACCCCAATCTGTTGCTAATCCAGATGGAGTTCCTGTATAAAAATTAGTATACGGATTACCAACAGCAAATCCTTTTAAATTAATAATGTTGTTATTTTGTTTAGCATTTTCATCAACAATATACTTAGATAATGTAGGCATATAATGACCACCATAAGATTCGGATGTTATGTATAAATCATTTGTTAAATATTCTGGAAATCTTTCTAAAAATCCTTGAATCATAATATAATTGTCTTCGGCTGTTTGAGCATCTCCAGTTGTATAATCTGAATTATCAGTAGAATATGAGAATCCTACTCCAGCAGGTATTTCAATAAATACCATATTAGACAATGTGTTCCAAGCATATGGGTTAAATACTAAATTCATATTTTTATCTGGTTTGAATGGACCTTGTTCTGTTAAAAACCCGATTAACCCAGAACATCCAGGTCCTCCATTTGTCCAAAAAGTTAATGGATCATTTACTGGGTCATTCATAGATTCAACAAACCAATAATGTATTTGTTTTGACTCTCCTACAGGAATATATCCGGAAAACTGATTAAAAGTAATGTTTAACTTATCTGATCCGGGCATTTTTGTAACTTGATCTAATTGAGCTAATTCTGTATAGGAATATACAGAAGCACATATTAATAGTGTATTTAGAATGTTAAATAACATTTTTATATACACATATAATAATTTTATATTTAACCTTATTTTGATAGATTCTTATTTTTAATAGCTATGAAATTTTTATTGTGTAAATCGGTTAATTTGTAAGAATCTGCATAATATTTACAATCGTAATTCCTTCGCTCATATTGATTATGCTCTGTAATTTTAAATACAGGTCTACCAGAACCATAAAAAATATGTACCTGTTTCCTAAGCCAAATTTGTTGTTTTTCCCTCGGTGTCATTTTGGGTTGTATTGTCATATACGATATGATACTATATACTATGTAAATATGTTTACTATGTTTTCTTTTTCTTTTTCTTTTTGAATAATATATAACATAAATATTTTAATTATTATATCCCTTCAATATTGTAGGGATATAATATAACTAAAAATAATATAGTTATATATAAAAATGGGTTATGGATATGGAATATGGTTAATTTACAAAAAAGATGAATTGAAAACAGAACACATTGGACATGTAACCGTGAGTTGCTTTATGGAAAAGGAAGAAGCTTTGAAATTATATGACGAACTCGTGAAGAAAAATGGAACTGATGCCGATATCAATTTTAATAAACTACACAAATTTTATTTTTCCACGTTTTACACACATGATACTAATAAAATGTGTTCATGGGGATACAGTGGAAAATGTAACAAATGGAAACTGTATAAAAAAATTTGTGAAAAATATAAATGTGATTTTTCTTCAGAGCCACATACAAGTATACAATATGAAATGTATCCAAAACATTTAGAACCAATGGATATGAGAAAGAAAAAGAAATTGGAATGTAAAATGGTTTGTGTAGATATTAGAAGTGATTTTCCTGTAGATTGGAAGGTTATAACATAATGAATATATTTTCACAATATTTAGGGATAATTGCGAAAGGATTGCTCATTTTTAGTGTTATTTATAATTAAATATGAGTTCAAGTTCATCATTAGCAGCAGCAAGAAGACGAAGAGTTGGTGGACAATCACAACCACAACCACAACCATCATCTAGACCATCTCAACAACAACAACAACAACAACAACAACAACGACAACCACCGAATCCTCCCAATGGAGGAAATGGCATACCTAGTCCTTTTGTATTGCTTCAACAACATAATGCTAAAATTAGAGTTATGGAAGAGACTATTAAGGAGTTGGTTTCGGGCAAATCTAATTCATCAGTTCTTATAGGAGATCAAAATCAACAATTAGATGTAAATTCTATATCTGATATTGTAATGTCTAGAATTGAAGAAACTATGGACTTGAAAGCATTTTATGATAATGATCAAAGATTATCTTCTGAAATTGAATTATTACAAAAAACGAATGAATCTCAACAAATTACTCTTAATAGTTTGAATGCAACATTACATTATATAATTCAAAATCTTAAACTGACTGGGCCATTATCATTCACACCGACTGATGTAAATTCTGATATAAATTCTGATGTAAATTATGATGTAAATGATGATGGGTATTCCGATGTTAATGGTGATGGTGATGGTGATGTAAATATATATTCAAGTATGATAGTAGATGGTAGTATTCCTCTCGATTTTCCAGATAATGGAAAGAGTGTTATAATAAATGAAGTTGCTAATGAAATTAGAGAATTTACACAAATAGACGAAGACGAAGAAGGATCAAATTTCGCCAAGCTTGAAAATCCAACAGTTGATTAATATCGTAAAAAGAGAGAAATTATTGTATGAAAATAAAATAGTATGAAAACACTATTTACGATATTAATATTTTGCATAGTTTTATTTATTTATATACATATTAATTTTCATTTGAAAATTAGTAATGATTTAGAAGTTTATGAAATTGAACAGCCGTCTAAGGAAAAATTAGAAGAAATATGTGACATTAGACAACCAGTCATATTTGATTATAATGTAGATGGTTTGTTAAATGATTGTAATATAGATTCTATAGAGAGAAATTATGGAGCATTTGATGTAAAGGTAAGAAATGTAAAGGAATATGATGATGTAAGTGAATTATACTTACCACTTACGCTTAATACAACTAGAGAGATATTTAGAAAGGATACTGAACAACGGTTCGTAAGTGAAAATAATTCAGATTTTTTAGAAGAAACTGGTCTGGTAAAAACAATGAGATATAATGATAATTTTCTACGACCATATTCGGTATGTAATTGTAATTACGATATACATTTTTCATCTACTGAGACAAAAACTCCGTTAAAATACGATTTGAATTATAGAAATTTTTATATGGTTTCACAAGGAAGTATTAAAATAAAATTAATTCCACCCAAATCATCAAAATACTTATACACAATCAAGGACTATGATAATTTTGAATTTCTCTCTCCAGTTAATCCGTGGGATACACAGAGTCAATTCAAAGCAGACTTTGATAAACTAAAAACATTAGAAGTCGAATTGAAAAAAGGACAAATTATATATATACCTGCGTATTGGTGGTATAGTTTTCATTATGCAGAAAATTCTAGTCTATGCGTGTTTAAATACAATACGTATATGAATAATATTGCTATATCAAATCATTTGTTGGTAAGTATGCTTCAAAATCAAAACGTTAAGAGAGAAATTGCGAAGAAAATAAATTTGGATGGGAATAATATACCAGAAAAGGCGGATACTTCTGAAAATGAAAAAAAAGAAGAATAATATAATTGTTATGAAACTAAACTTAAAATTGATTATATTAAATAATATATTGCTATTAGTATATTATTTAATGAACATGGAAACACCATATAAAATATTAATTGATAATCGTGAATATACAGAATGGTCGTTGTATGATTCATTATCGTTAAATGAGGTAGATAAAATTGACATTGATCCATCAACCGACAAATTGTTTTCATGTGATGTTTTCGAAATGAAAAACGACAATGTCAATATTCTTCATTCTAGTGTTAGGTCTATGCCATCTATACCAGGTATTATGGTATTAAGTGGCGGCAAAACATACGGCAAGTATAAGGATAAATATATATATAAATGTATTCCTGACGATAGAAGATTACCTACATTTACAGTTCCATACGCTTTAAAGTTAGGCTTCTCTAAAAATATAGATAATAAATATATTGTATTTCGTTATAATAATTGGGATGGAAAACACCCACAAGGCACCATCATAAGTGTGTTAGGTGATGTAGACATTTTATCTAATTACTACGAATATCAATTATATTGCAAGAGTTTATATGCATCCATTCAAAACTTTAATAAGGCTACGAGTGACGCGTTAAAACTGAAAACAGAGCCAGAATTCATATCGTCCATGATTGAAAAATATAATTTGCAAGACCGAACAAATGAACAAGTATTTAGTATTGATTCAAAACAAACAACCGATTACGATGACGCCTTTAGTATTGTCAAATATAACGACAACTCGTATAAAATTAGTATTTATATAGCAAATGTACCTTTATGGATGGAGGAACTTGATTTATGGGGTTCGTTTTCAGAAAGAATTTCAACTATTTATTTACCTGACAGAAAAAGACCAATGATGCCATTATCATTATCTAATTGTGTATGTAGTTTATGTGAAAATGTTGTTAGATTAGCATTTGCAATTGATATTACAGTTGTAAATAATGAAATTATCGGGTATACATTTGAGAACACATATATTAATGTTTATAAAAATCATGAATATGATAGTAAACAACTAGTGAAGGACATCAATTATAAAATGATGTTGAATGCCGTTAGTGAACTGTCTACAGTATATAAATATATCAAGGTTATAAAGAATAGTCATGACGTAGTCGGATATTTGATGATTTTAATGAATTATTATACCGCGAATGAACTAATTAAATATAATACTGGAATTTATAGATCTGTTAATTTCAATAACAAGACTGAGACAAACGATTCTCTTCCAGATAATGTTAATAACTTCATAAAAATTTGGAACAGTTCAAGTGGTCAATATGATTTATATGACGATAAAAAGGGTCATGATATGTTAGAATTAGAATCATATATTCACTGTACATCTCCTATTAGACGATTGGTTGATTTGTTAAATATGGCAAAACTACAAAAAAACCTACAACTATATAATTATTCTGAAAACTTTGAAAACTTTTATTATAAATGGACTTCTAATTTGGATTATATTAATACCACAATGCGATCAATCCGAAAGATTCAGGCTGATTGTACTCTATTGGAAATCTGTACAAATAATCCTGAAATATGTTCTCAGGAATATGATGGGTATGTATTTGATAAAATCGTTCGCAATGATGGTTTATATCAATATATGGTGTATTTAGATAAGATAAAATCCGTATCAAGAATAACATCTAGATTTGATATGGACGATTATGGAAAATATAAATTTAAGGTATTCTTATTTCACGACGAAGCATCATTAAAAAGAAAAATTAGGTTACATATTGTGTAATATTATGTTACGGTACTAGCATTTCAAATATATAGTGATTGATTCGTAGCAATAAATTTCGAAGTGAGTTCTGGAATTTGAGTTAATTTATGTAGAAATTGAATATTTCCAGTGTATTCTGCAATATTTTTTAACTCGTTGACCATGTTATTTATTTTTAATATGGCTTTAATAAATTCACCCGTAAATATTTCATTATCTTGTTCGCATTTTTGTATAATTGCTTTACACGATTGTTCATCTGTACTTTCACACCAGTTTAGAATAGGATTTACAAGTTCAAATATATAGTCAAGTGAGTTCGATGGATTGACATCAAATCTTTGTTCTTCTGTAATATAATTCTCATAAATATTCTTCATATTCAATAATACATTGTTTAAATCGTCATTATTTGTTAATTTATGCGTGTTATGAATTCTAGCGTCGTCCTTTATTCTGATATTTGAGAAACAACTTAATATACTAGCAATCTCATATGCGTTGAATTTTTCAAAATAATTGTGCTTAACTAGTAAGTCGGTAAATGCCAAACAATGTGTTTCTTGAATATATGTCGCACATATACTTTTATCAACTGGACTATCGTCGTCTACAAGAAAGTCATTATTGTGTAATAAAGATGTCATATTATTAATTGCGTAATGAAAATGTTGTTTTAAAGATTCAATCTCCTTTTCACATTCTGTAATTTCTAATGTAGAACTAATCAAAGATTTATATTTTTCAAGATTTTTTTTAAAATTCTTATCTCCGTCTAGAATATTTGATATATCTCTTTGTATTTGTTTTCTTATCTTTTGTTTACTATTATTCATATTATTTACCAGATTAAGATATTTTTCATATATTTCCTTGTTTGAAATAATCTGACTATATAATGGATTTTCACATGTTGTTTTATATTTGTCTTTCAGATTGACAATATGGTCGGTTACCCCAGTGATACGTTTTTGAATCTCGCCACTACACATACTCTTTGTAGCAAAATCTAAAATGCTATTATTATATTGTAAGAAGTTCAAAATGAGATTATATGAAATATTGAATTTAGACTGTAATGTTTGTGGATTTCCATTGACCATTTGTTCATAATCACTGACATATGGTAATGAAAACATATTATTAAGATGAACAACATGACCTATTGTATCTAAACCTCTTCTTCCTGCTCTTCCTGCCATTTGAGTATATTCGTGAGGATAAATCATACGCATATTTGAACCATTGAATTTATCAAACCCGGTAAATATAACAGTTTTGGTAGGCATATTAATACCTACAGCAAATGTTTCAGTAGCAAATAATAATTTAATATATCCTTTTGAGAATAATAATTCAATCATCTCTCTGAATATTGGCATAATTCCGGAGTGATGAATAGCAACACCTTTTTCTAAGAGACGGGTGATTGTATCAAATTCGGGTAAATTAATATATTCTTTAAAATTTGGTAGTTTTCTTAAAATTTGTTCACATTCTCGTTTAATAGTAGATGGGATTGTAGAATCTTCTTCAAATAGTGAAATATTTATATTTTGAGCATATCTCTCAACCATTTTTCTAGAAAATACAAAACAAATTGCTGGAAGCATATCATTTTGGTTTAGATATTTTGTTAATTCATTTAATACAAATGCTGGTTTAATATGGACATTATTTTTATTAATATAACTAAGCAATTTATTAACTTTGTTATAGTTGTCTCTGTTAAATGTAGTAGACGAGTCCTTAAGAATAATTGGTTTGTGTAGAAATTCATTAATAAATTTGATGAATTCCTTATCTTTAATATTTTTAAACGGTCCTTGAGGAATGGTAGTGTAAAAGTAATGTTTTAATGGGACAACTCGATGTGTCGTAGGAGCTAAATAAACCGTTTTACTAATAGTGTCTGTTTTTTTTACATCTTCAATCCATTGCGCGAAGACTTCCGATTTATCAATGGTTGCAGACAGCATAATAAACTGTACGTGTGACGGCAATAACATAATGGTTTCTTCCCAAATCTTACCCCGATCTAGATCATTGATGTAATGGATTTCGTCAAATACAACGGCTCCTAATTCATTTTGAAAATCCATTTCAAACTGGAGGGGTACATTTGTAGTTTCGTTCGTAGTATCAATACTGTTTTGAAGTAATGTATTTCTTAAGATTTCAGTTGTCATAATTAATACGTCTGCTTCTGGGTTGAATTTAATATCTCCTGTTAGAATACCAAATGAAATATTTGGAAATTTCTTTGTGAACTCGTAAAATTTTTGATTGGATAATGCTTTGATAGGCGACGTATAAATAACCTTTTTCCCTTGTGCTACAAAATGTTCAATGGCAAATTCGGCAGGAAGTGTTTTTCCACTACCAGTATGCGCAGTGACTAATATATGATCTCCTTCTACAATAGCTTTTATAGCATATTTTTGAAAATCACTTAATGGAAATGGAAACTTATCAAAATGTTCTTGAAATACCTCGTCTTGTTTAAATGTATCTTTACAGATAATAACCATGGTTCTATTGTTATATTATTAATGTAATATTTATATGATTTCAATTTTTTATAAATTTATGATATAGTAATTACATCATCAATGTATGTTAAGCGATGATGTATAAGATATTATATACTTAAAATTATATAATGAAAATATAGTTAAAGACATTTTAAGAGTACACTTTATAATAATGAGTACTGAATCATCAACAACAAACGACATGGTTTATGAGGGGCGTGTAAAGTGGTTTAATAACAAGGCTGGATATGGTTTTATTACTGTAATTGGAAGCGATAAAGAGGGTATGGATATTTTTGCTCATCATAGTACAATCCAAGTAACTGAAGAGCAATATAGATATTTGGTTCAGGGCGAATATCTTGAATTTAAATTGTCTGATGTAGAATCTGGATCTCATAAGTATCAAGCCATCGATATTCGAGGCGTAAAGGGTGGTAAACTTCTATGTGAGACTCGCAATGAGAGTAGAGCCACCGCCCCTCCTCGTCGCAATCGAGGAGATACTACATCTAAACCTCGTGTTCACGGTTCAGGACCTCGTGATAATAACGTTAAAGAAGAGTGGGTTCTTTCAACTCAAGATTCTAATCTACTAGATAAGTCTGTCTAAATTAGATAGATATACATAAATTTATAAATATTATATTTATATAAATTTATTAGATTGCTTATATACATAATTAAATATATATATTTAAAGATACTACAAGTATGTAGTGTATAATGACAACAAACGAAGTAGTTCAAGTAAACAATGATACAGAAGATTCATCATCACCTATCGATAATCAATTTACTGCAATTTTAAGTACGCTTTGCCAGTTTAAAACCCAAATTACGGCTATTTCTACTCAAATGAAAACGCTTGAAAAGACTGTAAAACGTGAAATTAAACAACATAAAAAGGAGGTCATTAAGAAGCAATCTAAAGGGAATAGAAAACCATCTGGTTTTGCTGCTGCCTCTCCTATTTCTGAAGAACTATGTGATTTTATGGGCAAAGAACGAGGAACTAGTATTGCTAGAACAGAAGTAACTAGATTTATTTGCAGTTATATTGATGAAAAATCATTAAGAAATACTGAAAATAAACGTGTAATTAATCCTGATGATAAGTTGAAAAATCTTCTAGATCCAGAAGAGGACACTGTTCTAACATATTTTAATATCCAACGTTTTATGAACAAACACTTTATTAAAAAAACTTCTCTTGAGACTTCCAAATAAATTTGCAAATAATTAAATCACTTGTAAATATTTATTCAGATAAATAATTTCAAATACTTAAATATAAATCATATATGTTATTATAATGACAACTATGCTTGATTTTTTTATTGATCCATCGACTATCACTATTTTTAGTAAAACGACTTGTCCATTTTGTATAAAAGCAAAACAACTTATTGACACTAATTATACCATAAAAATACAAATTATCGAATTAAATGAAATGAAAGAAGGACCTATTATTGGACAAATGCTTAACCAAATTACAAATCAGAGAACTGTCCCTAATATTTTTGTTCTAGGAAAACATATAGGAGGATATACTGAATTGAAACAATTACACGACAGTAGTAATTTAAGATTAATGTTACACCATGTACCTCAATATATATGTGAATTTTGTGGATTAGAATCAGCTACAAAAGAAATTTCCTGTAATTGTTTCCCAAGACGATTTAGTGACTGGGGCCAACCATTATAATCAAACTATATAAAGATTATGATACTATATATGGTAATGGAACAAGTAAGAACACATACATATTGGATGACAATTAGAGAATATAAAAAATGGAGTAAGCATAAACCTACAACCATTAGGATTAATACTGATAATACCGTTACTAGAACACATATTATTTTTGTGTAACACCTGTATTTTTTCTTCTCCATAAAAGAGTGATACATTCTATAAATTTTTTCATATATCTTTGGTACAGTGTTGTTCGTGAACCAAAGTGTATTATATAAGATCCTATCAATTCGTTATGTTCTGGATTACACATACACGAGGTACAAATTATTGGACCGTCAGAGTTTTTGCTTATATATTTTGAATGTGATAAACACATATATTCCTTACATATATAACATTTATTAATTGAATTTAATAAACAAGATTTATCATAACAATGCATATCACTATTACCGTATTTTTTTGTATTTTGGTTTTTTGTATTTATTAGAATTCCATTTTTTCTTGATGCTATTTGCACGATTGACATTTTTCTTTTTTCTTTTTTTGTAACTTATTGTTATTTGATAAATTTATTCAATTTTATTTTTAACAAAATTGAACTACTTTTTAATAGCAACAATTATAACATATATCTTAATCACTATATTTAAATGGAAAATATTGATGATTTTATCAATAAAATGAAGGCAGAACAAGAAATAAAGGACTACATCGATAATGGTATTTATCCAGATCGGTTTAGAACCAATCATTCTATTATTCATATGCCAAAATTACAAGAAATAAAAACAATTGATGTAGATACTTCGTTTGTTAGTCCCACATTTGACTTTCGTGTAATAAATGATAAAATCAACAAGATTGAATTACAGATTAAAAATGTAGTTGAGAGTGAAATTGTGGAATATAAAGACAATGAATGTCCAATTTGTATGAATGATATGGGTGTAAATAATTACCTAGTTCCAGTATGTGGACATAAAGTGTGCATGAATTGTTTCATTAAGAATATTAGGCAAAATAAACAACAAGGGCATCTTTGTTGTTTATGTAGAAAGGATATGATTCCAAACTTATAATATATTGTATATGTATATATGTCATATTCTAAACGGTCTATACATAAAAGAAATCTTACTGGAAGAAGAAGAAAGAGAAGTAATACTCGTAGAAAACGAGGTGGGGATTCAATACAAGATAAACATAGAGCAGAACAAATAAGTCATGGCAGAAAGAAAATGGAAAAGAATATGGAAATGGCACAGAAAAATAAAGACCTAGGATTATACACAGATGTAGAAAGGGAAGGACCTAATAGCTATTTTGCAGTTAATGGTTTGGAAATTAATCCAAAAGAACGCCAAGAATTATTAAGAGAGAGAAAAACAACATATGTGGATATGCCTGCGTTTAATAAGGCGTCATTTATTGACCCAATGACCTACGCAGAAATGGAAGAAGATGGTTTAACATTTGGAGGTAAAAGAAGAAGAATAAACCAAAAAAAGAGACAAACAAAAAAAAGGAAACATACTAGAAAAAAAATATAATACGCGTCCGCATTATATAATGATGTGTTTTTTATGTGAAAATCTTGCGACTAATTAAAGACAATCTTCTACATAATTCTATTTAGAACACATCTAAAAACTACTCAACTAGCATTGTACGGTTTCTATCCAAATATACTGAATCACTGATTAAATCGGGGGCCAATTCCGATTAAATCAATAATTCGTATTTTTTCAATGCACCATACTCCATAACATTAATGGTCTACATCGAATGGTCCGTCGGACACTCACATTCAATATAGAATTAACACTCACCATGTTATGCCTTACTTTACATATAATAACTATTCTTTCATAGTTATTATATTTGAACCAAGCAAGTGGTTCTCATTTCTCTCACCCTCTAATGATTCAGGGACCCTATTTAATTGGATTTCTTAAACCGACGACAATTAGCAGAGCAGGCTGTTCTACTAAAAGGGAATAGTTCATTTTGTTTTTTATATCCAGGATACACCACGAGGAGGCGAACTATTTTATATCCCATAATTGTAATCAGTGGGATTTGAACCCACGACCTTCGGCTCATAAGACCGACGCTCTAACCAACTGAGCTATGACTACTTGAATACACGGAGTGGGATTCGAACCCACGAAGCTAATGCAACAGATCTTGAGACTGTCCCCTTTGACCGCTCGGGAATCCGTGTAAATAAATAGTTTAATGACATATCAAGGTCAATTGTATCCAACGGGGTTTGAACCCGTGACCTTCAGCTCATAAGACTGATGCTCTAACCAACTGAGCTATGGATACTTGAATAATATAATGTGTGGGATTTTAACTTCAATTTTTTTTAAATCAATTTTTAACTAAGTCCCGATATATGTATTTTACTGGATAATAGTTGATCTACACATAGGACAATCGACTCGCATTGTTCGACTATTAACTCCGTTATTCAATATTGTTGTGAAACAAGGACTACAAAATGTATGACCGCAATTGGTAGTACAAGTATTAGTGGTTGAAGTAATGTCTTCCATACACACAGGGCATGATTCAACTTCGTCAACTGAAGATGTTGATGTATTTGTTTTACGGATTTCACTGATAATTTTATGCATTGAATTAATTCCGTGCTCACAAATGATGTAAAGTTGTTTATATGTATATTTTGATAGGGGTTTTTTTTCGATAAGAAGTGATGTGTCAAGTTTGAATATGGTTCGGTCACATTGGTCTATATCCTCTACATAGAATCTAGGCTCTACTCCTTTCTTGAGAATAGTGATGATAGTCTTGAGTGTAATCTTTGAAAGTATATTGTAGTAAATTCCGACTGGTGTCATTATAATTGCCATTGCAACCGAATGTTGTTCTTTCGAGATTTGACAGATATTACTGTTATGTTTTGTACTGTTACACCCTTCACAGTATCTATTGGTCGCGAGTCTTGCTCGTTTTGCTGAATTTTTTGATGACATGATTGTCAATAAGATTACATTTGTGTTATTACAACTTTAGTCGATTTAACTTCAATTTTTTTTCCAGTAACTTTAACAAAATTCTCTTTAATTTTATAAAAAAAATGTAAATATGTTATGATTTTGATACATATAAAAAGTGGTTGTTTTGTAACAAAATAGGCATATAAATTTATAAAAATGTTGCTTTATTCGTCGTAGGGGGGCGAAACCCCCAGAAAAGAAAATTGAAGTAAAAGTAGGTGGGCTCAGGAGAGGGAAAAGAAGTAAAAGGATGAAGATATTAAGTGGATCGTTAGAGGAGAGTGTGTGTAGGGAGGTATGTGTAAGTTTGTATAA
>Ga0114915_1000777_pt1 | contig 14241 bp, 15 predicted proteins | sample MalvirAntarct_55_FD_87288 | JGI IMG/M metagenome (GOLD analysis project Ga0114915, IMG submission 87288) | Marine viral communities from the Global Malaspina Expedition - Malaspina viral metaG Antarct_55 | ecosystem: Environmental > Aquatic > Marine > Oceanic | place: South Georgia Island...
CACCTGCCCCCGCCCCGCAGGGCGACCCGGACGACGCGATCATGTCGTCGATCCCCGTCGCGAAGGGCGGCACGCCGAAGATCGCCGTGCGCGACCTCCACAAGGCGTTCGGCGCGAAGCAGGTGCTGCGCGGCGTCGACCTGGACATCGCCGACGGCGAATCGGTCGTCGTGATCGGCGGCTCCGGCACCGGCAAGTCGGTGCTGCTGAAATGCATCCTCGGCATCCTCACGCCCGACCGCGGCAGCATCAAGATCGACGGCGTCGAGGTCGTTGGCATGCGCCATCGCGACCGCGAGGCCATGGCGCGGAAGTTCGGCATGCTGTTCCAGGGCGGCGCCCTGTTCGACAGCCTGCCGGTCTGGGAGAACGTCGCCTTCGGCCTGATCCAGGGGAAGGGCATGTCGCGCCGCCATGCGCGCGAGGCGGCGGTCGAGAACCTCGCCGCGGTCGGGCTGGGGCCGGAGGTCGTCGACCTGTCGCCCGCCGAACTGTCGGGCGGCATGCAGAAGCGCGTGTCGCTGGCCCGCGCCATCGCCACCCGGCCGGAGATCATCTTCTTCGACGAGCCGACCACCGGCCTCGACCCGATCATGAGCGACGTCATCAACGACCTGATCGTCGCCTGCGTACACGAGTTGGGCGCCACGGCGCTGTCGATCACCCACGACATGGCGAGCGCGCGCAAGATCGCCCACCGCATCGCCATGCTGCACCAGGGCCGCATCGTCTGGGCCGGCCCGGTCGGCGACATCGACGCCAGCGGCAACCCCTATGTCGACCAGTTCATCCACGGCCGCGCCGAAGGCCCGATCCAGATGCAGGTGCGGCGTGACTAGGCTCGGCATCGTCGGACAGCCGCACTGATGGCGCGCGCCGCAGCCCGCTACGTCTGCCAGAGCTGCGGCTCCGTCTACGGCAAGTGGGCGGGTCGCTGCGAAGCCTGCGGCCAGTGGAACAGCATCGTCGAGGAGACGCCGCGCGAGGCGGCACCGCGCGGCCTCGGCAAGGGCTCCGGCCGGCGCATCGAGCTGGTGGCCTTGCACGGCGCGGCCGAGCCGCCGCCGCGCCGCGCCACGGGCATCGGCGAACTGGACCGGGTCGCCGGCGGCGGCCTCGTCCCCGGTTCCTGCGTGCTGATCGGCGGCGACCCCGGCATCGGCAAGTCCACCCTGCTGCTCCAGGCGGTGGCGTCGCTGGCGATGGGCGGCGCGCGCTGCGTCTACATCTCCGGCGAGGAGGCGGTCGACCAGGTCCGCCTGCGCGCCGGCCGCATGGGCCTGGACAAGGCGCCGATCGACCTCGCCGCGGCCACCGACGTGCGCGACATCGTCACGACGCTGGAGAGCGGCCCGCCGCCCGACGTGCTGGTGATCGATTCGATCCAGACGATGTATGTCGACACGTTCGACTCGGCGCCCGGCACCGTCGCCCAGGTGCGCGCCAGCGCCCAGGAACTGATCCGCTTCACCAAGCGGCTGGGCATCACGCTGCTGCTCGTCGGGCACGTTACCAAGGAAGGCACGATCGCCGGACCGCGCGTGCTGGAGCACATGGTCGACGCAGTGCTCTATTTCGAAGGCGACCGCGGCCACGAGTTCCGCATCCTGCGCGGCGTGAAGAACCGGTTCGGCGCGACCGACGAAATCGGCGTGTTCGAGATGACCGGCGCCGGCCTCGCCGAGGTCACGAACCCGTCGGCGCTGTTCCTCGGCGACCGCGACGAGGCGAACCCGGTCAGCGGTTCCTCGGTGCTCGCCGGCATGGAGGGCACGCGCCCGCTGCTGGTCGAGATCCAGGCGCTGGTGGCGCCGTCCTCGCTGGCGACGCCGCGGCGCGCCGTGGTCGGCTGGGACTCCTCCCGGCTCGCCATGGTGATGGCGGTGCTGGAGTCGCGCTGCGGGCTGGAACTCGGCATGCGCGATGTCTACCTGAACGTCGCCGGCGGATTGCGCGTGACCGAACCGGCGGCGGACCTCGCGGTCGCCGCCGCGCTGGTCTCGTCCGCTCTGTCCAGGCCCGTTCCCGCCGGCACCGTCGCCTTCGGCGAGATCGGCCTGTCCGGCGAGATCCGTCCCGTGGCACAGCCGGAGGCACGCCTAAAGGAATCCGCCAAGCTCGGCTTCGCCGGCGCCCTGATGCCGCGCCGCACGGGTGGGGCCAAATCGGGCGGGGCGACGGCGGGCAAGCCGAAGCGGGAGCAGGCGACGCCCGGCATCCAGGTGCGCGAACTGGCGCGCCTTCAGGAACTGGTCGACATCATTCGCGAGCAGCCGCCGGAGCATCGCCCCGACGGCGCGCCCGCCTCTTCCACGCGGCCCGGCGACACACGGCCAAGCGACACACGGGGCGAAGGCCGCCGCTCCTACAGCACGGGACAGACGTGAGCGACATCCACACCTTCGACATCGCCGTCATCGGCCTGCTCCTGCTCTCGGCGGTGGTCGCCTATTCGCGCGGCTTCGTGCGCGAAGTGCTCTCCCTCGTCTCCTGGGTCGGCGCGGTCGTGGTGACCGTCTACGCCTTCGAGACGGTGCAGCCCTATGTCGGCGAATTCATCCCGATCGAGCTGTTCGCCAACGTCGCGACGGCGCTCGGCCTGTTCACCATCGCCCTGATCGTCTTCAGCATCATCGGCGGCCGCATCGCCAAGGCGGTGGGTGAATCGGCACACGGGGCGGTCGACAAGTCGCTGGGCTTCCTGTTCGGACTCGTCCGCGGTGGACTTCTCGTCACCATCGCCTATCTGGTGGTGACTTGGGTCATACCCTGGGACGAGCAGCCGGCTTGGCTGCGGGAGGCGCGGACGACACCGTTGATCCGCGAGGCCGCAGGTGAGATCGAGGCGATCGTTCCCGCCGGCTTCGGCATGGAGGGCCGCTCCATCGTGAATCGCGCCGAACGGCGCAGCCGCGAGGCGGCGGAGACCGAACAATTGCTGCGGCGGCTGAACACGCCGCAGCCGACGGTACCGGAACAGGCCCAGCGCGAGGACCGTCCCGGCTATACCGACCAAGAGCGCCGAGACCTTGAACGCCTGATCAAGGGGACCCAGTGACCATGGACGCCGGCTTGGAATCGATCGCCACCACCAACCCGTTCGACGACGATAAGCTGCACGAGGAGTGCGGCGTGTTCGGGATCTACGGGCACGATGACGCATCGGCGCACGTGGCGCTCGGCCTGCACGCGCTGCAGCACCGCGGCCAGGCGGCGGCGGGGGTCGTCAGCTTCGACGGCTCCGGCTTCCACTCGCATCGCGGCCTGGGCCACGTCGCCGACAATTTCGGCGACGAGGAGACGATCAAGAAGCTGCCCGGCTACGCCGCCATCGGCCACAATCGATACGCCACGACCGGCGACGTGCTGCTGCGCAACGTACAGCCGCTCTATGCCGACTTCGCGTTCGGCGGGTTGGCCGTCGCGCACAACGGCAACCTCACCAACGCGGTCGCGGTGCGCAAGGACCTGGTCCGCCAGGGCTCGCTGTTCCAGTCGACCACCGACACCGAGATCATCGTCCACCTGATCGCGCGCAGCCATGCCGGCAACGTGATCGACCGCATCACCGACGCGCTGGGCAAGGTGGAGGGCGCCTATTCCCTGGTCGCCCTCACCCAGAAGAAGCTGATCGGCGTGCGCGACCCGTTCGGCGTGCGCCCGCTGGTGCTCGGCCGGCTCGGCGACGCGTGGATCCTGACGTCGGAGACCTGCGCGCTCGACATCATCGGCGCCGAACTGGTGCGCGACATCGAGCCGGGCGAGATGGTGGTCGTCGACGGCGACGGGCTGCGCAGCCTGCGCCCGTTCGACCAGGTGCCGCCGCGCCCCTGCGTCTTCGAGTACATCTACTTCGCCCGTCCCGACAGCGTGATCGAGGGCCGCAGCGTCTACGACGCGCGCAAGCGCATCGGCGTCGAGCTTTCGCGCGAGAGCGGCGTGGAGGCGGACGTGGTCGTGCCGGTACCGGACTCGGGCGTGCCGGCGGCGATCGGCTATGCCGGCGCGGCGGGCATCCCGTTCGAGCTCGGCATCATCCGCAACCACTATGTCGGCCGCACCTTCATCGAGCCGACCGACTCCATCCGCAACCTGGGCGTCAAGCTGAAGCACAACGCCAATCGCGTGCACATCGAGGGCAAGCGCGTCATCCTGGTGGACGACAGCATCGTGCGCGGCACCACCTCGCGAAAGATCGTCGAGATGGTGCGCGCCGCCGGCGCCAAGGAGGTGCACATGCGCATCTCCAGCCCGCCGACCACCCACTCCTGCTTCTACGGCATCGACACGCCGGATCGCGAGAAGCTGCTGGCGGCCCGCTACGACACGGCGGAGATGGCGAAGATCATCGGCGCCGACAGCCTGGCCTTCATCTCGATCGACGGCCTCTATCGGGCGCTCGGCGTCGCCGGCCGCGACCCGGTGCGGCCGGGCTTCTGCGACGCCTGCTTCACGGGGGACTATCCCATCGGGCTGATCGACCATGCGGCCGCCCAGCGCGCCCGCGGCATCCACCTCGTCGAGGCCGTCGCGGGATGAGCGAGGGTACGAAGAACGGCGGCCGCCTCGCCGGCCGCGTCGCCCTGGTCACCGGCGCGTCGCGCGGCATCGGCGCCGCGATCGCCGAGCGCTACGCCGCCGAGGGCGCACACGTCTATCTGGTGGCGCGCACCCAGGGCGGCCTGGAAGAGGTCTACGACCGCATCGCCGCGGCCGGCGGCAGCGCCACGGGCGTGCCGCTCGACCTGCGCAAGCCGGAGACGATCGAGCAGCTCTCCGTCGCGATCTTCGAGCGCTTCCGCCGCCTCGACATCCTGGTCGGCAACGCCGGATCGCTGGGGGTGCTCACGCCCGTGCCGCACCTGGAGCCGAAGGTGTGGAACGAGGTTATGGACGTGAACGTCACCGCCAACTACCGCCTGATCCGCGCCTTCGACCCGCTGCTGCGCGCCTCGGACGCCGGCCGGGCGATCTTCGTCAGTTCCGGTGCCGCCCGCGGCGGCATGGCCTACTGGGGCGCCTACGCCGCCTCCAAGGCAGCACTGGAGGCCATCGTCTCCTGCTGGGCCGCCGAGAGCGTCAAGACGCCGCTGCGCATCAACACCGTCGACCCCGGGGCCGTGCGCACCCGGATGCGCGCCGACGCCTTCCCCGGCGAGGACCCGATGTCGCTCCGCCCGCCCGAAGCGCTGACCGACGCCATGCTCGACCTCGCCGCCCCCGACTGCACGATTCACGGCGAAGTGGTGCGGGTGCGCTGAGCGTTGCGGAGGCGTCGCCTCCCGCTCGACGGATCTGCGGCAGGGGCGGCCCCGCAGTGCCCCGGCACCTTCAGGAATACTGCCGGACGTCCCCGGGGCTCATCGCTTCGAAGCGGCTCTCGTGGATGCCGCGTGCCCGGAGCGCCGATGACAGGCGCTTCGCGGGGTCGTCGCGCGCCTCGTCGGTCAGCTTGAAGACGCCCCAGTGGATGCCAACCGCCGCGCGCGCGTCCAGGTCGCACAGGATCCGGACGGCGTCGTCCGGGTCGACGTGCTGCGCCGCCATGAACCATCGCGGATCGTAGGCGCCGATCGGCAGCAGGGCGAGATCGGGCGATCCGAACGCGGCCCGCATCCGTCGGAAGATGCTGCCCGTGCCATAGCCGGTATCGCCGGCGAAATAGACCAGCCTGGTCGCCGTGCGGAGCATGAAACCGCCCCACAGCGCCATGCGGCGGTCCCGCAGACCCCGCGACGACCAGTGGTTCGCCGGGACGACGTGCACCTCCGCCTGCGGGGCGATCGGCACGCGGCCGCCCCAGTCCCGCGCCTCGATGTTCGCGTCCGCCAGATGGCGGCGAACGATCGCGTCGTTGCCGAGTGGCGTCACGATCAACGGCGCGTGCCGGCCGTGAAGGGTGCGCAGCGTCGCGATGTCGAGATGGTCGTAGTGATTGTGCGACAGCAGGATCGCGTCGATCGGCGGAAGATCGTCGAGCGCGACGCCGGGGGCCGACGCGCGCCGGGGACCGGCGAAGCCGACCGGACTGGCGCGATCCGACCAGACCGGATCGGTGAGGATGTTTAGACCGGCGACCTGGATCAGCAGCGTCGCATGGCCGACCATCGTGACCCGCAGACCGTCGAGCCGCGCATCCGGTTTGGCCGGCCGGACCGGGACGTCCTTCGGCCAGGGATTGTCCGGCGCGGTCCGCCGCCAGCGCAGCAGGTCGCGCAGCCGGCGATCGGTGCCGGGTTCGCCCGGATTGAAGAAACGAACGCCGTCGAAATGATCCGACGCCGGGCCGCTGTAATAGGGATTGGAGGTCGGCATCTCGCGTCCGTCGGGCGTTCCGGCGGCCGCATCTTATTCGTCGACGCGCGCTGCGTCCCGCATCAAGACGGCGGCGACCTCGAAGGCGCGGATCGCTTGGGCACGCCGGCCGGCGGAACGGCAGCGCGTTCCCCTGCAAGACAATCCCGTGCCCCCTGCCCGCGCCGCCGCGCTACACTGCCGGCCGACCGCAGCACGCCGCCCGCCGGACTGGCATCGCCATGATCAGCCTCAGCCTTCGCGTCGACATCGACGACCATGGACGCATCGGTCCCGGCAAGATCAGGCTGCTGGAGCAGATTGCGGCGCTGGGCTCGATCTCCGCCGCCGGGCGGTCGATGAACATGTCCTACAAGCGCGCCTGGGCCCTGGTCGACGAACTGAACCGCTGTTTCGGCAAGCCGGTCGTGTCGACCCAGATGGGCGGGCGCGCCGGCGGCGGTGCCGCCCTCACCCCGTTCGGCACCGAGTTGGTGGCGCATTACCGTGCCATCGAGGACAAGGCCGAGCAGGCGGCGGGACTGCACCTGAACGCGCTGCGCGAGGCCGCCGAACGCAGCGGCTGAAGCCGCTGGCCGGTCAGGCCGGCTGCAGTCCGAACGCGGTCGCCAGTTCCCGCTTCGCCAGCAGATCGGCGAGGCTGTGGCGGTCGAGCACCGCCATGAAGGCGGCGAGCGCCTCCGCCAGCACGCAGGCCAGGCCGCAGCCGGGGGCGAGGATGCAGGTGGCGCAGTCGACCAGGGCGAAATCCTCCTCCATGCGGCGCACCACCTCGCCGACGTTGATCTCCGCCGCCGGACGGGCGAGCCGCACGCCGCCGAAGCGGCCGCGCGCGCTGGTCACGTAGCCGGCGCGGCCGAGGTCGTTCACGACCTTCATCAGATGGTTCTGCGAGATGTCGTAGGTGCGCGCGATCTCGGCGATCGAGCACAGCGCGTCCGGCTTGGCGCCCAGATAGAGCAGCACCCGCATCGCGTAGTCGGTGTAGCGCGTCAGCCGCATCCGTCGTCCTCGCTGCGGCATCGCGCCGCCACGTCGATATATGCGTTTCCTATACATCTTTGGCTAGCCGCTATATATGTACTGGCAGCACATGATTGGTCGACCTGATCGGACGAACGCCATGGAAGCGGACGCGACGGATATCGACGAAGCCGGACTGAAGCGGCTGGTGGACCGGTTCTACGAGCGGGTACGGGCCGACGCGCTGCTCGGCCCCGTGTTCGCGGACGCGGTGCAGGACTGGCCGCCGCACCTGGAGAAGCTGGCCGCCTTCTGGTCGTCGGTCGTGCTCAGGACCGGGCGCTACACCGGCAACCCGATGATGGCGCACGCCCGGCACGCCCAGCGCCTGACCCCCGCGATGTTCGAGCGGTGGCTGGCGCTGTGGCGGGAGGCGACCGCCGAGACGATGGCCCCGGCCGCCGCTGCCCTGCTCCAGGCGCGGGCGGAGCGCATCGCCGAGAGCCTGCAACTCGCCCTGTTCTTCCGCCCGGGCCGCAGGCCCGTGAGCCCCTGACGCGAGCCGAGCCCGAGGAAGACGGAGATGGCTAAAGACCGCAAAGACCACCGGGACGCCAGAGACGGGCAGGAAAGCGACGGCTTCAGCTCGCCACCCTGCTTCATGCACGAACTGGCGCCCGAGTATCTCGGCTATCTGAGCGCCGCCGAAACGGAGGATCTGCTGTCGCGGCTGGAGGCGATCTTGGCCGCCGGGGGCGGGGTCGTTGCGGGACGGCTGTGCGAGCCGCTGCGGCACGGCGCGGCGCCGCGCATCGAGGGGCTTTCGGCGGACGCGCAGCACCGCGCCGCTGCCCTGCTGGACGAAACCCTGCTCCGCATCCAGCCGTCCCCGCTGCGCGACGGCCTGGAGGCGCTGCGCCGGCATCTGGCGGCGGCCAGCGACCGGACGCTCTGAAGAGACCCCATCCGACAGTAAGACAGGCCGAACCATGCCCACCGAAGCGCTCTCCGACCCGGATGCAGCACGCCTCGCGCAGGCCCTGCTGCACGGGCCCGACGCCGTCGTCTTCTCCGATCGCGAAGGCATCATCCGCTTCTGGAACGAGGCGGCGGAGCGGCTGTTCGGCTTCGCCGCCGCCGAGGCGATCGGCCGATCGCTCGACATCATCATCCCGGAACGTCAGCGCGGCGTGCACTGGAGCGGCTATGCGACGGTGATGGAGACGGGCCGCAGCCGCTACGGCGCCGGCGACGTTCTCAGCGTCCCCGCCCTGCACAAGGACGGCCGCCGCCTCTCGGTGGAATTCACCATCGCGATGCTGCACGCAGCAGACGGCGGGGTCGACGGCATCGCCGCGATCATGCGCGACAACAGCGCCCGCTTCGAAGAGATGAAGACCCTGCGGCGCCAGGCGGCCGGACGCGGCTGAACAGTCTGCCGACGGCGTCAGCCGGCATCGGCGGGCGCGCCCGGGTCGTTGCGGTCGTCGAGGATCAGTTGCAGGAAGGCGAGGTCGAGCCAGCGGCCGAACTTCGCGCCGACCTGGGGCAGCAGCCCGACCCGCTCGAAGCCCAGCGTCTCGTGCAGGCGAATCGACGCGGCGTTGCCCGCCTCGATGCCACCGACCATGACGTGCTTGCCGAGGGCGCGGGCGCGGGCGATCAGCGCCACCATCAGCGCCCGGCCGACCCCGCCCCGGCGCCGGTCGCCGCGCACATAGACCGAATGTTCCACCGTGTGGCGGTAGCCGTCGAAGGCGCGCCAGTCGCCGAACGAGGCGTAGCCCAGCACGGTGCCATCATCCTCGGCGGCGACCAGAACGGGATAGCCCTGGCGCTGCCGGTCGGCGAGCCATGCCGCGCGGTTGGCCGCGTCGACCAACGTCTCGTTCCAGATCGCGGTGGTGTTGGCCACGGCGTCGTTGTAGATCGCCGTGATCCCGTCGATGTCGCCTGTGCCCGCGTCGCGGATGTGCATGCCGTCCTCCGCCATGTCCGGGGGACGGTATAGCGCGCCGGACGATCTCGACGGAGCCGGAAACGCGACGGTCGAAACGGCATGAGCCCGAAACGGAAAGCCCGGGCGCACACGGCGGCCTTGCGGCGCCGGCGCGGCCCGGGCATCCCCCCCGACCGATGTGGACGGTGCGTGCGGTGGGACTACCCCGCCGCGCGCATCGCGCCCGGATCGACGACGGCGTAGAGGCCGCGCTGGGCGGGCACCGGCTGGAACCGGCTGCTGATGCCGAGCACCGTCTCGGCGCCGCCGAGATAGAGGTGGCCGTCCGCCGCCAGCACCCTGGCGACGCCGTCCAGGATGCGCGTCTTCGTGTCCGTATCGAAGTAGATCAGGACGTTGCGGCAGAAGACGACATCGAAGCCGCCGAGCGATGCCGGATCGGTCAGCAGGTTGAACGGCCGGTAATTCACCATCGAGCGGATCTCGGGCTTGAGCTGCCACTTGTCGCCCTGCTGGGTGAAGTATTTCACCAGCAGCTGGATCGGCAGGCCGCGCTGCACCTCGAACTGCGAGTAGATGCCCTCCTTGGCGATGCGCAGCACCTCGTTGGAGACGTCCGTCGCCAGGATCTCGACCCGCCAGCCGGCGAGCTGTGCCGCCGCCTCCTTGCAGAGCATGGCGATCGAGTAGGGCTCCTGACCGGTCGAGCTGGCCGCGCACCAGATGCGGATCTGCTTGCGGGCGGCGCGCGCCTTCAGCAGGGCCGGCAGGACATAGTCCTTGAACTGGTCGAACGGCTTCTTGTCGCGGAAGAAGAAGGTCTCGTTCGTGACCATCGCCTCGACGACCTCGCGCACCCGGTCGGGGCGCGTGTCCTTCATCAGTTCACGCACGAAGGCGTCGGCGGTGCCGCAGCCCTGCTTGCGGGCGATCGGCGCGAGGCGGCTCTCGACCAGGTAGGCCTTGTCGGCCGACAGGACGAGCCCGCACTCTTTGCGGACGAGCTTTGCGACGAAGTCGAATTCCTGCGGCGTCATCGTTCTGCTCCGCCCGCGATCCGCGCCAGACGCGGTCCGATTTCTGAAAGTGCGAGGATCTCGCTGCACACGCCGGCGCGCGCCACGGCGCCCGGCATGCCCCAGACGACGCTGGTCGCCTCGTCCTGGGCCAGCACCTTGCCGCCCGCCTGCACCACCGTGCGGCAGCCGCCGAGGCCGTCGCTGCCCATCCCGGTGAGGATCAGTGCCAGGACGCCGTCGCCCCAGATGGCCGACATGCTGCGCAGCATCGGGTCGACCGACGGCCGGCAGAAATTCTCGCGCGGTCCCTGGTCGAGCTTGATGAAGCGGCCGCCGTCGCGTGCCACCACGCTCATGTGGTGGTCGCCCGGGGCGAGGTAGATCCGCCCGCCGGCCACCGGCTCGCCGTCGACCGCCTCGGCGCAGCGCATCGAGGCGACGCGGCCGATATGCTCGGCCAGGATGGTCGTGAACGTCGCCGGCATGTGCTGGGTGATCAGGATCGGCTGGCGCATCGGCGCCAGACCGCCCAGGACCTTCAGCAGCGCCTGCGGCCCACCGGTCGAACTGCCGATGCCGATGACGGTCGGCGGCCGCAGCCACTGGGTCGGGCGCAGCACCGGCGCCGCGGGTACCGCGGCCGGCTTCGGCATCGCGGCCACCTTGCCCGGCACGGGTGCTGCGGAGGCCGGCACGCGCTGGCGGCGCCGGGCGCCGAGCGTCAGCACCTTCTCGGTGAGGTCGCGGCGGAAGTCGTCGGCGGTGTTCACCTCCCGCGACGTCGTCGGCTTCGCCACATAGTCGGCGGCACCGGCCGACAGGGCGCGGATGCTGACCTCGGCGTTCTTCCGGGTCAGGGTCGACGCCATGATGATCTGCAGGTTGGGGTCCTTGCGGATCAGCAGCGGCAGCGCCGTCAGCCCGTCCATCACCGGCATCTCGATGTCGAGCACCACGACCTCGACCTCGTTGCGGTCGAGCGCCTTGATGGCCAGCTCGCCGTTCGAGACGGTGGTGACGACGGCGATGCGCGGGTCGGCCTCGAGGATGCGCGCGATCAGCCCGCGGATGACGAGGGAATCCTCGACCACCATGACCCGGTACGGGCTCTCGGCACGTCCCGGCGGCGCAGTCGCACGGCGGGGTTCCGCTCCCATCAGAGCAGTCCCGCCTGCTCGAACTTCGCCTCGACGATCTCCTTGTCGAAGGGCTTCATGATGTATTCGTTGGCGCCGGCCTCGAGCGCCTGCTGGATGAAGGTGAAGTCCTTCTCCGTCGTGCAGAAGACGACGATCGGTTCGGAGCCGCCGTTGACGCGGCGCAGGCGGCGCAGAAAGTCGATGCCGTTCATCACCGGCATGTTCCAGTCGAGGAGCACGGCGTCGGGCATCTGCGCCACGCACTTGGCGAGCGCGATCTTGCCGTCCTCGGCCTCGTCCACCTGGAAATCCAGGCCTTCGAGGATCTTGCGGGCGACAACGCGGACGACTTTCGAGTCGTCGACGACGAGACAGGTCTTCATCATTTCCTCCGGCATCTCGCTTTCAGGTGCTCAGGCCGCTTCAGCCGTGCGGATGCCGTCGAGCACGCGGGCGACGTTCAGTACCAGCAGCAGCTGGCCGTCCAGGCGGTAGATCCCGTCGCAGACCTCGCGCCAGAGCTGGCGTAGCGTCGGCGGCGACACCTCGAAACTGTCGGGCGAGAGGGTCATCACCTCGCCGACCGAGTCGACGAGCAGGCTGTAGAGCTCGCCCTCGCGCTCGGTCACGACGCTCATGCTCTTGCTGGGCTCGGCGCAGGGCGGCAGGCCCAGGCAGCTGCGCAGGTCGATGGCGGTGACGATGCGCCCGCGCAGGTTCAGCGAACCGGCGATGGCCTTCGGCGCCAGCGGAATGCGCACGATGCGCTGCGGGTTGAGGACGTCCTGGGCGTGCAGCACGGGAATGCCGAACAGCTGGCCGCCCACCGTCACGGTGATCAGGTGGCCGGACGCGGCCTCCGCGGCCACGTCCTCCTTCTTGTTGTAAGCCGGGCTCATCAGGCCGCACCTCGCGTCAGGGTGAGGGACTGCGACAGGGTCTCGAGCAGTCCGTCACGGTCGAACTTGGGAACGTAGTCGGTGAAGCCGACCTGGCGGCCGCGGTCGATGTCGCCGGGCGACACCTTGGCGGAGAGCGCCACCATCGGCGTATCCTGCCAGCGGTCGCTGCGCCGGGCCGCCTCGGCGAAGCCGAAGCCGTCCATCCCGGGCATGTCGATGTCGCTGATGATGACGTCGAAGTCCTGGCCGCGGTCGTGCAGCGCCATCGCGCGGTCGGCACTCTCGACGCTGGTGACCTCGTAGCCGGCCCGCTTCAGCAGCGGCGACAGCATGTTGCGGAAGAAGGCGCTGTCGTCGACCAGCAGCACGCGGCGCTGGGAGTCGGACCGGGCGGCCGAACCGGCCTTGGTACCGAACCAGTCGGCGAAGGTCTGCGACAGGTACCAGCCCAGGTCGATGACCTCGGTCGCCTTGCCGTTGATCACGGCGGTGCCCATCGTCCCGCTGCTCGACTGGCCGTCGAGCTGGAAGTCGAGCACCTCCTCGGCGATGTCCAGGATCTCGTCGACGACGAGGCCCATGGTGCGGTCGCGGTCGGTGAAGACGATGACCGGCTGGCGGCCCGTCTCGGCGAAACGCACCTCTCCGGCGGTTCCGACCAGCGGCATCAGCGTGCCGCGATACTGCACGACCGGCCGGCCGTCGGCATATTCGATCGCCGTGACGTCGATTTCCTCCAGCCGTGCCACGAGGGACAGCGGGACCGCCTTGGGCGTGGCACCGGCGCTGCGGAACAGCAGCAGGGCCACTTTCTCCTCGCCGCTGCCGGCGTGGGCCGCGACCATGCCGGCGTCGCGGTCGCCCGCCTTCGCCTGGCCGCGCCGCGAGGCGATGCCGTTGGGATCGAGGATCATCACGACGCTGCCGTCACCCAGGATGGTGTTGCCGGAGAAGACCGGGTTGTCGCGCAGCATCGGCGCCATCGGCTTCACCACGATCTCCTCGGTGTCGAAGACCCGGTCGACCATGATGCCGAAGGTGTAGGTACCGACCTGGCTGACGACGATGAAGACATCCTGCTCGCCGTCCTCCATTCCGCCCAGCTCCAGCAGTTCGCGCAGCGAGACGAGCGGCAGCAGGCGGTCGCGCAGGCGCAAGACCGGCGTGTGGTCCAGCGTCTCGATGCGGTGCTCGCTGGTCTTGGACGACCGGACGAGTTCCAGCACGCTGAGCTGCGGGATGGCGAAGCGCTGGCCGGCGCACTCGACGATCAGCGAGGCGACGATGGCGAGGGTCAGCGGGATCTTGATGTTAAACTCGGTGCCCTTGCCGGCGACCGAGTTCATCTCGATCGAGCCGCCGATCTTCTCGATGTTGGAGCGCACGACGTCCATGCCGACGCCGCGGCCGGACACGTTGGTCACCGTCTCGGCGGTCGAGAAGCCGGCCGCGAAGATGTACTGCTGCGCCACGTGATCGGGCATCTGCTCGACTTCGGCGGCACTGGCGAGGCCGTTCTTGACGATCTTCTCGCGGATCTTGGCGATCGACAGGCCGCGCCCGTCGTCGGCGATCCGCAGGATGATGTGGCCGCCCTCGTGCCAGGCCTGCAGGCGGATGCGGCCGGTCTCCGGCTTGCCCGCCGCGCGCCGCTCTTCCGGCCGCTCAATGCCGTGGTCGAGCGAGTTGCGCACCATGTGGGTGAGCGGATCCTTGATCAGCTCGAGCACCTGGCGGTCCAGCTCGGTCTCGGCGCCGGTCTGTTCCAGCTCGATCTTCTTGCCGAGGTCCTGGGCGATGTCGCGGACGATGCGCGGCAGCTTCGACCAGGCGTTGCCGATCGGCTGCATGCGCGTCTTCATGACGCCTTCCTGCAGCTCCGACGTGATCTGGTTCAGGCGCTGCAGCGGCGTGGCGAACTCGCTGTCTTCGCGGGTCCGTAC